>Ga0115012_10000210_pt1 | contig 33537 bp, 37 predicted proteins | sample TroAtlMetagenome_FD_88706 | JGI IMG/M metagenome (GOLD analysis project Ga0115012, IMG submission 88706) | Marine eukaryotic phytoplankton communities from Atlantic Ocean - Tropical Atlantic ANT10 Metagenome | ecosystem: Environmental > Aquatic > Marine > Oceanic | place: Tropical Atlantic... | reverse complement strand
TACTGGATTACTGGAAGAGTCGATGATGTACTAAATGTCTCAGGGCATAGGCTTGGTACCGCTGAAATTGAAAGTTCTCTTGTGCTTCATCCAAAAGTAGCAGAAGCTGCTGTGGTTGGATTTGACCATCCAATTAAAGGTCAAGGCATTTATGCTTTTGTTACTTTAATGATTGGAGAGTCATTTAGTGAAGAATTAAATAATGAATTAAAACAATTCGTAGCTAAAGAAATAGGTGCAATCGCAAGGCCTGATCTAATTCAAAATGCACCTGGTCTTCCAAAAACAAGATCTGGAAAAATAATGAGAAGAATTTTAAGAAAAATTTCTGAAGGCGATCTATCAAATCTTGGCGATACCACTACACTTGCAGATCCATCAGTTGTAGATTCTCTAATTAGCAATAAAATAAGCTTATGAAAAAAAATAGTTTATTAGTGATTGCCACACTTACTTTAGTTAGTTGTAATACAAATCAAAATTATGATAAGTCAATGCTACCTGACGCTGATCCTAAGGTTCTAAGTGAAGTGAATTCCAAAGTATTAATTTCTTGTATGCAAATGCCTGTGCCTCGACCACCTGTTCCTATAAATCCAAGTCATAAAGTCCCAACTAGCGAGGTATATGATCAAAATGATTGTGTTGAGAACAAATTGTCTGATAATGAGCGTAAAAAAATTCTTAATGAGAGAAAAGAAAAAGAAAAATTTAATCTTGAAATTAATTTAGAAGATCAAGAAGAAGAGTAACGATTTTCAACACTTTTTATTTTTTTATCATCTTGAAGTTTTATCAGGTGAGCCATAAGACTCATTTTTGCAATAGGATGGAGTATTTCAGGTACATCGTCATAAACTAATGGCAATAACTCATCAAGGTTGGAATTCTTATTCTTATCCACACATCTTAAGACTTTCGATTCTCTTGAGAGTCTATGTCTAATGATTGATTGAATGGTCTTAGAAGGATCTTCCATATAATTTCCATGACCTGGTGCGAAATAATTAATATCATAATCTTCTAACAGCCTTAAAGATTCTATATATTCAGTCATATTTCCATCTGGTGGAGCTATCACAACAGTTGAGCCATCCATAATATGATCACCAGTTAAAAGACATTTATGTTTTTCTAAATAAAAGCACAGATGATTTGATGCATGTCCTGGAGTATGAATAGTTTTAAGAGAGTATTCATCGGTTTCAATAACATCTCCATGACTCAAAACCGTATCGGGTATAAAAGTTTCATCTTCCCATTCAGATTCTCTATCTACTAGTCTTCCAAACATTGGAATTTTTAACTCTTTAGAAATAGGAAGTGCTGCTGGCGAATGATCTGTATGAGTATGGGTGACTAAGATTCTTTTAATCTTACCAGCACCCTTTTTTAAAATAGCTTGAATGTGTTCTTTAATATTTGGTCCTGGGTCTACAAGTGTTATGTCCTCTTGCCCTATTAAATAAGTATTAGTTCCTTGTCCAGTAAAGACACCGCCATTAGGTGCAGTAATTTTAGTTAGTAATTTATTCATTAATGATCCTCATAACCATCATCTCCTGGAAATAAAACCTTCCAAGTATCATTTTCTTTATAGAACTTAGGCAAGATGGGTTTAATGTCATCTTTTGTAAGTTTTTTTTGATGATCGAGCATTGTTGTTGCGCTTTTAAAATTCATACATGATTTTAGGTTCTCTGTTGTTGGAAGAATCATCTGCATATCTCCTTCTAAGGCTTTCTTAAGTGCTAGATTAGGACTAATCCATAAACTATGGGTTAGCTCCATGCCGTCATGTTGAACAATCTGATTTTCTGGTAAATATGCTATAAAAAATCTTGTATCAAATCTTCTGGCTTCAAACTCAGGGGTAATCCAGTGAGATAATGGTGCAATGTTAGCGGTTGTGAGTGTCAAATCCTCTTTTTTACATATATCTAAAAGATTAATTTCATTATTTATTAACATTTGTCTATAGGTATCGAATTTTGATTTATCTTCGCCTTCTAAATTAAGCAACTCTCCAGATTTTTTTGTAGCAAGGAGTATTCCAACCTCTTCAAAACATTCTCTTATACATGCAGCCCAATAACTTAAACCTCCATTATTTAACCCAAGTATGTTCGAAGCTTTTAGATCATCATATCCATCACAATATATCTCAAGGCTCTCTAAACAATCGCCCTCATCAATTTTGCCTCCTGGAAAAACATAAAGATTTCCAAATGGAGACTTCTTAGATCTTTTGACCATTAAAACTTCCATACCATCATTGGTGTCTCTTAGAACAAGAACAGTTGCAGCAGGAGTTAAATTATTATTCATATATTTAATCGATATAGCTTAGAATACTGCTTATGCAAATTACTGACAATCTAAAAAATGATATCTCTAATGCTCCTACATGGTTTCTTGATACTATCGCCATAAAGCCAAGTGAAAAAATTTTAGAAGATGTTAAAGGAAACCTTTCATATTCTGTATGGCCCTCTTCATCTGAAAATAAGAATCTTATGATCTTTATTCATGGAACTGGCGCTCATAAAAAATGGTGGTGCCCAATTGCCCCTCAATTTGTAGACTACTCAAATGTAATTGCTATTGATCTTCCGGGTATGGGCGATTCAGGTTTTAGAGAAAAGTATAGTATCAAAGACTTTGGTCAATGCATCATTTCAATTATTGAAAAAGAGAAGTCTAATATGGATATTGATAGTATTTCTATCATAGGCCACTCTTTAGGAGGCCAAGTAGCGGGATATGTGGCTTCAGAAAAAAAAGATCTTGTCTCTAATTTAATCATGATTGATACCTTTATAAGGCCACCAGATTGGGATCCATCTCAAAATGAAGGCGGGCCTTTAAGAATGATTAAATATTATCCAGATAAAACTACAATTCTAAAAAGATTTAGGCTTCTTCCTCAACAAGAATGCAATAATGAATGGTTTGTAAGATATATATCTGAGCATTCCGTGAGAGAAACGCCAGAAGGATGGCGTTGGAAATTTGATGATTCAATGTTTAATAGTCTTGAAAGATTATTTGGATATAAATTCTCTTTTAGATGTCCTGCTCTTTTTATTCATGGAGCAAATAGCCTCCTAATGTCAGCAAATATTTTAGATAATATTAAAAAAATGTATTCTGAAATTATGGATTTTAATGAGGTCAATGGTGCTGCACACCATGTTCCCTTAGATAAACCATTAGAAATAGTTGATATAATAAAAAATCGTCTTTTTTAGATTTTTATATGAATTATTTTTATTTTTTCTTTTTCTTATTTCTATCAGTTCTAATATTAATAAAGCCGTTTATAAACATCATCTCAAATTGGGTCATGCGATCTAAGAAGCTAACAATAACTGGGGCAATTACTTTTTTTGTAGGAGTTTTGTGTATATATATAAGTCTTAGTAATGAATTTTGGTATGAGCGTGTGTGGTTAATCACAACTTTTGTAATAGGAATCGCTCTTTTAATAAGAGGTTTAGTGATTATTTTCTTTTTTAGAAAAATTAAAAAAATGCTGCCCTATTTCATGGAGAACTATTATAAATTTTCAATACCAATCGCGCTTGTTCTGATTTATATATCAATTCTAATTGTATCTACCGATTATATTGGTCCTCAAAAAGATATTAGCTCTTGTAAATCGGACAAAGATATAAATGTTATATGTGAGTTTTTGAACCCTGAGGATATTGTAATTACTCCTGATAAGGAATTTCTGCTTATGTCAGAATTTGGAGGTATAGGCCCATATGAAGAACAAAAACCTGGTTTTTTTGCATTATTAGATCTAAGAACAGAAAAAAGAATAATTCCAAATATAACTATCGCTAGTAATTCATGGGGCGACCCATCATGTAACAGAATTGATGATCAGCAGTATGGGCCGCATGGGATAGATCTCGTGGAGCGTAATGACGGAAAATTCCAACTTGGAGTTATAAGCCATTATCCAGATGAAACTATTGAAATGTTTGAATTGATAAAAACTAATGGGTCATGGAATTTCATATGGAGGGGTTGTGTAGATGTTCCATACAAATATTATTTTAATGATATAAGTCTTAAAAAAGACGGTAGTTTTTTTGCATCACATATGTATGAAAGAGATATAACTCTTAATGAGTGGCTCTTAACCTCTCTACTAAAAAGAAATTCAGGATACCTTGTAGACTGGAATGATGGAAAGTTTAATAAAGTTGAAGGTACTGAAGGCAGTGGTCCAAATGGAATAGCCTTAGATAGAAATTCCAACTTGCTCTATATTAATTACAATCAAGGTGATCTCATTACAAAGTTTGATCTTTCGATAAACAAAAAGATTCATAGCCAATTCATAGAAGCCCAAGATAATCCTTATATTGATGGTGATTATGTATGGGTTACTTCTCTAGATTTCCAACCAAATGATTTTGGAGAATGTGAATCTAAGAAAAGCTGCTCATTACCTTTTTCTATTTATAAATTAGATAAGAAAACATTAGAAGTCCTTGATAAATTCTCGTTCTCTAAAACAGTATTTGGATTACCAACAGTCGCGGTTCCGGTTGGTGAAAACATTTATATGGGATCATTCCATTCTGATAGATTGGGTTATTTTAAAATAAATTAATTTTATGATTGAAGATTTTAATTTTGATTCTATACAAATAAAAACACCAAAAAGGGCTGAAAACTCTCATAAGGGAAATTTTGGGAAAGTATTAGTAATTGGTGGGTCTGATGGCATGGGTGGTGCTGCAATACTTTCATCAGAGGCAAGTCTTTTTTGTGGTTCTGGTTTAGTTCATCTTCACACACATCCCAATAATGTAGAAGCAAGCTTAAAAAGAAACCCAGAAATAATGGCTTTAGGTATAAATAATAATTATAAAGTCCCCAATGAAATGAATGTTATTTTATGTGGTCCAGGATTAAGAGGTGATGATTGGTCATATGATATATACAAAAAAACAATAACCAAAGATGGCAATCATGTGCTTATCTTAGATGCTGGCGCTCTTTATTTTTTAAATAAATCTTATGCAAAATCTCCAATTTCAGACAAGCATTTAATACTTACCCCTCATCCAGGTGAGGCAAGTGCACTTTTAAATGTTCCAGTTGATGAAATTCAAACTGATCGATTAAAAGCTGCTAAGGAAATATCTAAAAAATATAATGCTGATGTAATTCTTAAAGGAAATCAAACTATAGTTTTTTCTAAATTAAATGAAGGTGCTCTCTTATGCAATGAAGGGGGTCCAGAACTTGCAACTGGCGGAACTGGTGATGTGCTTGCCGGAGTAGTATCTTCATTGATTGCACAAAAATTAAGTCACTTTGATTCTTGTGTTCTCTCCACGGCATTACATGCACGAGCAGGTAAAATTTTTAATAAAACCATAGGTGAAATCGGTTTAAATGCCTCATCCTTAATTCCGATAATTAGAGACCTCTTAAATAAATGAAGATAATTACCTTGAAAAATGATCAAGCTACAAGCGAGCTTGGAAAACTAATTGCTAATGAGATACAAAAGTTAGACCAACAATCTATAGAGATACATCTCGAGGGAGATTTGGGAACTGGTAAAACTTTTCTAACAAAGTCAATAATTAAGAATAGTGGATGGAGAGAACATGTAAAAAGCCCCACCTACACTCTGTGTGAAGAATATGAATTAAATGATCTAATTTTTCTACATATTGACCTATATAGAACTAATGAAGCCGATGATATTCTTATATTTGATTTAGACAGGAATACCCACTCTAAAAAAGTAATAATAATTGAGTGGCCACAAAAATTAATACATGAAAGAGATTTTGATTTAAAAATATTTTTTAAACATATTGATAATGGAAGAGAAGTCTCGATAATATCTAAAGACAATAAATTTGATAGCCTACTTACTACAAATGAATAAATATCTTTATCTCTGCATAATCTTATCTGCTTTTATTAGATCAAATGAAATATCTTTTAACGAAGTTACAAAATTAGACAGCGATACCATCCAGATATCCTTTATATTGGAGAAGGTTTCATATCTGAAATCATATTCTCTTATCGAGCCATCAAGACTGGTTATTGATGTATATGACAGCAGGCTTAACAAAGAAATAAGTGAAGTCTATAACTTCCCAGTAAAGAAGATAAGAGCAACATCTGAAGAAAACTTAACCAGAATCGTTATAGATCTATACGAATATGTTAAATGGAAAAAACCAACTCAAACATATACTGAAAATGGGGTTTTGCTTAATCTAGAAATAGAAAAAGCAAAAAAATTAGAAAATAATATAAGAGATATAGTAATTGCGATTGATGCTGGTCATGGAGGAAGAGATCCAGGAGCTGTTGGAAGCAATGTTGTTGAAAAAGACATTACTTTGCTAATTGCTAGAGAATTAGAAAGAACTTTGAGAGATACCAAAGGATACCAAGCGGTTATGATAAGAAGTAATGATGAATCTGTTAGCCTAAACCAAAGGTACCAAAATGCTAGAAAGTCTGGCGCTGATGCTCTTATTTCAATTCATGCTGACGGTTTTAGACTAGAGTCAGTTAAAGGTGCGTCTGTATTTGTATGGTCTAATGAAGCTTCAAGCAGTGTTGCAAGAAACTTATCTGAAAGGCAGAGAAAACGAATACAAGCTCAAATAAAAGATATAAAACCATATGATTTTAATGAGGATGAAGCAATGAGAATTTATCCAAGCACTTATAAAAATAAAATTGATCAAAGCTTAATTCTAGGAAATAAAATCTTAGAACAACTCAAGCGAGATCCTTTTACAAAAATCCATAAAAAAAATGTAGAGTTTGCTGATTTTAGAGTTCTAAAATCTGTTGATATACCATCTGTTTTAGTTGAATCAGGATTTATTACAAATCCAGAAGATGCAGAAAGATTGAACAAGAAAGAAGGTAGAAGAATGATTGCTAGGTCTATTTTCCTTGGTATACACAATTATTTTAAAGAACAGCCTCCTTCAGGAACTTTGTTACAAAATAATCAAGCTTATGTAAATTATACAGTCCAAGAAGGAGATACCCTTCTTGAGTTAGCTATAAGGTTTGGCATCACAGTTGAATCAATAAGTAAAACCAATAACCTCAAAAATAATTCTATCTTTCAAGGCCAAATACTTAGGATTGATATTTAATTAAATTTTTTATGACATATCATATGGGTCTACATCAAAAGACCACTTTACTTTTTTGCTCTCAGGCCAAGTCTCAAATTCTTTAATTAAAAATTTTAGTATTCTGTTTAAATAGGCTTTATTTGAAGATTTTATAACTAAATGGCTTCTTATATTCCCTTTAATTTTAAAAGGTATTGATGGGAGCGGGCCAATAATGCCAACCCCCTTTCGATTATCTAATGTAAGACTAGCTCTATTCAAAAAATCTAAACAGTTTTTAGAATTAGGAGAAGTGGTTCTCAAAATACATATGCTTGAGTATGGTGGTAAGCTTAAATTCTTATTAACACTTAGGCATTGATCTGCAACCAGTTGATAATCACCTGTTTTAATTTGTTTTAGATTTATATCATCAGGATACCTTGTTTGAATAATAACTTTAGCAAGATTGTTATTCCTGCCCGCTCTTCCGGAAACTTGAATAAGTTGTTGTGATATTTTTTCAAGAGCATTAATCTCAGGACTTATTAATCCGCTATCAGCATTTAAAATTACACATAATGTTACCTTTGGAAAATCATGACCTTTAGATAACATCTGAGTTCCAACTAAAATAGCCTCTTCACTATTATTAGTCTTCTTATAAATTTCTTCCATAGATCCTTTACGTCTAGTCGAGTCATAATCAACTCTTATGATTGGCACTTTTGAAAAAGCGTTTTCTAGAACTTCCTCAACTCTTTCAGTACCACTTCCATATAAATTAATTTCTTTTGAAGAACAGTCAGGACATTCTTTGTTAATGGGATAGACTGATTCGCATTTGTGACAAATTAATTTATTTTTAGACTTATGAAAGACTAAATTTGACTCACATTCGCCACATTCAGCAACCCAACCACAGTTATCGCATTCATATAATGGAGCAAACCCTCTCCTATTTATAAAAATTAAAACTTGTTCTCCTTTTTTTATTGTTTCTCCAATAATGGTTAGTGTTTGTAATGCTAATCCACCCACTAGGGGAGAATCATTAATATCAAGCGGTATTAACTTTGGAGGTTTTTTACCATCTATTCTTCTTAGTAAATCAAATTTCTTATATTTCTTTTCCTTAACAAGTTTTAATGTCTGAAGAGATGGAGTTGCTGATCCCAAGAAAATAGGAATATCTTCAAGCTGGGCTCGCTTTATTGCTAAATCTCTTCCAGAAAACCTAAAACCTTCAGACTGTTTATAAGACTGGTCATGCTCTTCATCAACTATGATGGCACCTAAATTCTTTAGGGGCATCAAGACAGAGGATCTGGTTCCAATGACTATCCTAATTTCACCAAATTTGGATCTTAACCATACTTTAAATCTTTGATTAGGGGTTAATCTAGAATGGTATACCCCAATATCTCCACTGAATCTATTTTTAAATCTCGATACTAATTGAGGGGTTAGGTTAATTTCTGGAACTAATATAAGAACAGATTTTTTTTCTTGTATAAACTTTTCTGCTAATTGTAAATAAATCTCAGTTTTGCCGGAGCCAGTTACTCCATATATTAATGAGGGTTTAAAATTTTTAATTCTCTTGAGTTTTATTAAATTACTTTCTTGCTCCTTGGTTAGCTTAAAATTCTTATCAGATTTATTTATGTCGTATTCGCTAGATTCACCCAAAGGTGCAATTATTTTATTACTTTGTTTCCTTAATAGAGTTGGCATAAAAGAGAAAAACACCTCTCCAATTGGATGATGATAATAATCTGCTGCCCAAAGAATAGTCTTGAAAATTGATTTATCAAAACATACTGATTCTTCGGTTGTTGAAATTATCTCTTTTATAGCTACTGATTTATGAAACGAGCTATGTTGTGAAATTTTACTCACTACTATACCTATAACAACCTTCTTGCCAAAAGGAACTACAACCCTTGTACCTTTTTTAATATGTGCAACAGATTTATAGGTAAAGCAACTCCTAATTGGTAGTCCAATTGCTATATCATAATAAAAAATATTCATTTTTTAATTGTAATGAGATTAAATTTTGCTATAGTTCTCATCCTAATTTAATTTTATTATGAAAAAAGGCATACATCCTGAATACCGTGAAGTACTATTCCATGATATTAGTGTGGATGAGTACTTTATTATTAATTCAACCCTAAGCACGGATAAAACAAAAGAGTGGGAAGATGGAAAAACTTATCCATATTATCCTGTTGAGGTATCGTCTTCTTCGCATCCTTTTTATACTGGTAAACAAAAAATTATTGATACTGGTGGTAGAGTACAGAAATTTGAAGAAAGATTTGGTAAAAAGAAATAACTTTATCAATTTAAACCTGAACTCCCAAACCCTTTAGTGCCTCTTACTGACTCGTCAAAATCTTCAACTACTTTAAAATTTGCTTGGACTATAGGCACAATAATCATTTGTGCTATCCTATCTCCAGGATTAATTTCAAAATCAGCATCTGATCTATTCCAAGCTGGAACCATTAATTCTCCCTGATAATCTGAGTCTATAAGTCCTACTAAATTTCCCAAAACAATTCCATGTTTTGATCCAAGTCCTGATCTAGGCACAACCAATGCTGCTAAATTCTCATCCTCTAGATACATAGCAAAACCAATGGGTATCATTAACGTTTTACCTGATTCTAAATTTAATTTAGTCTCTATACATGCCCTTAAATCAAGTCCAGCTGAGCCAATTGTTTCATATTCTGGAAGGGGTATCTTATCTCCCATAAGTGGGTTAATTATCTTAACTTTTATATTTTTCAAATCTAAGTTTCCTTTAATTTTACTAATTTTAACTTAGATTTGCCTGAAGAGATGTTATTCGATAAAGACTTTATAGATAATAGAATATATATTTGTTTTACTTAATATTCATTATAGTATTGATATGTATGTTTCTGTTCTATAAAATCGCATTCCTATGAGTAAAAAATGTCAAGTTACAGGAAAGATGCCTCAGTCTGGGAATAATGTTTCTCACGCTAACAATAGAACTAAAAGGAAATTCTTTCCTAACCTTCATACGCATAAATTCTGGGTTGAATCAGAAAATAGATTTGTGAATCTAAAAGTTTCTGCAAAAGGCATGCGCATTATAGACAAGAAAGGTATTAGCCAAGTTCTTAAAGATATTCGTGCTCGTGGAGAAAAAGTTTAATTTAGTAAACTATATCTTACTGGCCTTCTTCACACATTACATTTACAAGTTCTGAGATCATGAATGCATTTTGTGGTATTTCATTTAGCTCAAAAGCATTAATGCCAAAATCAGCATAATCTTTCATTGGTGCAGTAAATTGAACTAAAGCATCAACAGGGTCGCCATCTAAAGTCATGCCCCCAGTTAAATTTACATATGACAATCCATCGGTTGCGATTATTGCTTCCCATTTAGGATTTGATAAAAAATTGTTAGCAAGGTCTCCTATGGTGGCATCACTACAAGCATTAAATGATCCATCTTTGATGCGAGTAATGGTTACGTCTTCAAATGGCGAACAAGATTGAAGAATAAATATTGCTATTAGAGCAAAAAGTAAATTTTTCATAAAACTATATTAAATAAAAAGGGTGAAAATGTAAAACTTCCATAATATAAAACTATTTATAACCAACTTCCTGTGCAAGAAAGACTGCTTCTTTTTGCAAAGAACCTAACTTACTTACATTTATATCGTCTTCTATAAAACTTCCCCAGTCATTTATAGAGTCAGCGATATCAGCTTCTTTTAGAACTGGATACTCTTTGTTTGCTGATGCATAGAAATCCTGAGCGCTATCTGATGATAAATACTCTAAAAGCTTTTGGGCATTTTCTTTATTTTTAGATGTTTTTACTACGCCTGCTCCAGATATATTTACGTGAACTCCCCTACCAGATTGATTGGCCCAGAATAATTGTAGATTGTCATATTTAGGATCGTCTAATAACCTGGCTAAGTAATATGTATTAACAATTGTCACGCCGCATTGGCCACTTGATACTGCTTTAAGAGCATTTGTATCGTTTGAGAAAACTTCTGTAGCTAAATTAGCAACCCACCCAGAAACAATCTCTTTAGCTTGGTCATAACCGTAAGCATCAATCATGCTAGCAATAAGAGATCTGTTATAAACTTTCTTTGATGTTCTTAAGCATAATTTTCCTCTCCATTTCGGATGAGCTAAGTCTTCGTATGAAGAAAAATCACCTTCTGAGAACTGATCGCTAGAATAAACGATAGTTCTTGCTCTTTTAGAAAGCCCAAACCATTGACTGTCTGGATCTCTTAAGTGTGAAGGAATATTATCTTCAAGAATAAATGAGTTAATTTTACTAAAAATATTTCTATCTTTTGCTTGCCATAGCACTCCTGAATCAACAGTCATAAATATATCAGCTTTTGATTGTTCGCCCTCTGCAATGATTCTTTCCATTAACTCTTGGGCATTTCCAGATAATAGATTAACTTTGATTCCAGTATCTTGATAAAAATTTTCTAAAATCGGTTCGAGTAGCTGCGGTTGCCTTGAAGTATAAATTGTCAGTTCATCATTCGACTGATTAGCACAAGAAACTAAAAAAAATAAAGAAAATATAATACAAAATTTTTTCATTTTTAACCTCACAAGAATGAAGATTTATTTTTTAGGTGTGCGAAATTATTATATCTTATTATCACCAGAGGCATGACTAATAAAAAAATTTTTCAAAAATCCTGCTTTGTTAACACTTGTTAGTCCGATATTTCTTAACAATTTTATATAAACATTATTTGATCTAAATAAATCTACAAAAAAATCCATAGACTTAAGCATTAAATAATTCATATTCTTTCTTCTTATCTCATATTTTTTAAGGATTAAGCGTTTGTCTAATAACATCTTCTTTTCATAAGCTTTTATTAGCTCTTCACAAAAAACATCGGCATCTGCAAAACCTAGGTTAATTCCTTGTCCTGCTAAGGGGTGTATTGAATGAGCTGCATCACCAATCAAAACAGTAGAGTCACAAATATACGTATCAAAATGATGGTTAAAAAGATTAAAAGATAAGATATTAGAAAAAATGTTAATTTTTGCTCCAATTTTTTTTTCAAAATAAGCAATATTTTCATTTACATAATCCTCTGGGGCTTGATTTAATATTTTTGCTTTATCGACAGACCAGACAATTGTATGTGTTGATAGCTCTTCATGATCAGGCAATGGCATAATTGCAAAAATACCTTTTTCAGAAAATATTTGATGCGCTATATCAATATCCTCTAGATCACACTTTACAGTAAAAGTTATTGCAATTTGTTTGTAGTCACCTACCAAAGGCTGTAAAGAAGCTATTTTTGCAACGTTTGAATTTCTTCCATCACAACCCGCTACAAGTTGAGAATATATAGTCTGATTATCTGAAAGTATGATTTCACAAGACTTGTCAATTTCAACTTGTTTTATGTCTTCGATTTGAGTCTCAAACAGAGTTTTTTTTATTACCCTCTTTTGAAGAGCTGACTGAAGATCATTAAAGAAAACCACATAGGATAAATCTTCAGAATTAATTTCCTCTGAAGAAAAGTCTATTTGTCCTGTGCCCTCCCCATCAATTACATTTATTTTTTTAATCTTTGAATATCTAATATCTATACCTAGCTTGTCTAGAAGTTTCTTTGAATATGGGTTTAAGGTTAAAGTTCGTATATTTTCTTTTGAAAGAGTTTTATTAATAGATTTTTCAATAACAATAGAATCTATATTTTTAGAATCTAGTCTTAAAGATATATAGCTACCTATAATTCCACCGCCAGATATGGTAACGATAGGATTCACAAGATTAAGACATTAATGATTCAATTTCACGAGGGTCAGAGGGTACTTTTTTAGTAAGGTTTTCATTCCCATCATCGGTCACCAGAATATCATCTTCTATCCTTACTCCAATTCCCTTCCATTTATCATCAACATTCATTGAGCTGCTTATATATATTCCAGGTTCTATTGTTGTAATCATTCCAGGCTTGAATTTCATAAAATCATCTCCTTCCATATAATCGCCAGCATCATGAACATCAAGTCCAAGCCAATGACCTATTTTATGCATATAAAAATCTTTATAAGCTCCTGATTTATGTAACTCTTCGGGATCCCCATCTAACAAACCAATTTTAACAAGACCTTTCGTTATAACTTTTTCAGAAATTTCTTGAGGCTCCATAATACTATTACCTGGACGTACACATTCTATTGCGGCATTCATGGCTTCTAGCACAATCTCATACACTTTAAGTTGCTCCTCAGAAAACTTACCACTAATTGGAAAGGTTCTTGTAATATCTGCTGCATACATTTCGTATTCACATCCAGCATCAACTAACAATAAATCCGACCCATTAAGAGCTTGATTATTCTCTACATAATGGAGAACACATGCATTTTCCCCACCAGCAACAATTGGGTTATATGCTGGATATCTAGCACCACGTTTTGAAAATTCATGAATATATAAGCTTTCAACATGTTGTTCTAAATCTCCTTTTTTTACTGATTTCATAGCTGTTATATGAGCCTCAGCAGAAATATCACATGCTTTTTTAATTAAATCTATTTCATGATCATCTTTTATGAGACGAGCATTGCCAATCAATGAACTTGCATCGATTATATTGATAGATTTACTGTGGCGATCTTTGGATGAGGCTGCAGTAGTCCAATCGATTACTTTCTGATCAAAACCTGATTTTTTACCAATAGGATATAGAACTTGTTCAGAACCATAAAGTATGTCCGGAAGCATTGAGTCAATCTGAATATTATCAAAAGCTTTATCAAATAAAAAATCTTCAACTGCACCTATAGGGCCTGCTCTATATCCATCCCATATTTCTTTAAGCTTATCTTTTGGAGGAACAAACATAATTGAGTTTATGCCATCTTTATTATTTACAATAGCAATCAAAGATTCTGGCTCACAAAAGCCAGACATATAATAAAAACTACTATCTTGCCTAAAAGGGAATGTTGAATCAGCATTTCTATATTGCAAATCAGCTCCAGGAATTAGCAGTACAGAATTCTCAGGCAATATATCCTTTAAATTATTTCTTCTATTTTTGTATATAGTCTTATCCATTTGAGTATTTTACTCTTTTAAACAAACTTTCCAATTCATTAAAGTAGAATTAAACTATTAAAATGTCTAAATCCAATAATTCATCTTCTAAGGTTTTTGAAAAAAAATTAGATTTACTAATAAAAAGATTCGAAGAGCAGAAAGGTATTATAAACTCATATGTTAAAAGAGAAAGGGAGTGGAAAAAAGATAAACTGCTTCATAAAAAAGAAGTAAATCGTCTTGAAAAGATTTTAAAAAAGGTAACAGATGAGTAAAGTAGAAACAGTTTCTCTTAGAATATTTGGAAGAGATTTAACTCTAGCCTGCCCTCCTAAAGAAAAAGATAATCTTATTAAAGCTGCGAAACTATTTAACGAAGAGCTTGATAATATAAATGATAAAAATAATGCCCTAATCATTGCTGGCCTAACTTTGGCAAATAAATTGCTATCTAGCGACACAAAATCAGACAAAGTTAGTGATTTAGATTTCTCAAAGCTCATAAATAAAATTGAAAAGGCTATAGAAAAATAGCCTTTATCTTATATTTGAACTCAACTATACTTTAGTTACATTCTGGTTCATGCGCTAATGTGTTAATAAATTTGAACCGATACTAATAATTAGGTGATTTTCCACTGTCATTGTTGTGCAATACCTATAAGGGAAGCCTGATCTGACATGATATTCACCACCTGAACTTTCGGTTCAGGTATAGCGCATAGCGGTGACCTGGTTTGTTAGCCTCTGTAAAATTTATGGTGAAAAATAAAATTCGAAAATCACTTCTTAAGCAGGGGCAACTTTTATCTAAAGAGTTCATCAGAGAAACAAATCTAAAAATTCAAAATATTGTAATAAATGAAATAAATATTAGATCTTCTAAAAATACACTACTTTATTTTCCCTATAGAAATGAAATATCTGTTGAGTTAATAATAAAGGAGTTATGGAAATATTCTAATAATATTTATATGCCCAGAATAGTTTCTAAAAATAAATTGAAATTCAATCGATTAAAAAGACTTGGAGTATTTAAAAAAAATAAATATGGCATAAAAGAAATCGCAAGCAGTGATTATCTCTCTGTTGTGTGCTTTGATACTATTTTTATACCTTTTGTTGGTGTAGATAAGAATGGAGCTAGGCTTGGCTATGGTGGCGGTTATTTTGATAGGGCTCTAGAAAAAATAAACTTGTCAGTTCAAAAGCCCTTGATTGTTGGAATGGGATACGATTATCAAATTGTTAATGAATGTTTTGGGGAAAATCATGATATTAAATACGATATTGTAATAACAGAAAGCCATATACTTTCTTATGACTGAATTATAAAATACGATTCTTATATACACTTATGAAAAAATCATTTAAATATTTTTTTTTACTTCTTTCATCATTAATACATGCAGAATCTATAGTTGTTGATGCCAATCTCGATGAAGCCGAATGGGAAAAAGCTTACATTATCAACGAATATTACGAAACTGTTCCATATACCCTAAAGCCTGCTGAAGTTCATACTGTAACAAAAATTATCTCTAATAAAGAAGGTATATATATCGGATTTACTAACTATCAGGACAATGATTCAATGTTGTCAAACAAGTCAATGAGAGATGAGAATACTAATAATGTAGAACAAAATGGGGTTGCAATAGACTTCGATGGAGATGGTTTAAAGGCTTACATGTTTATAGCTACTCTTGCCAATATTCAAAGAGATGGTATCAGGCGTTTAGGAGGATGGCCTGAGTTTGATTGGGATGGGGACTGGGAGGTTAAAACAAAAGAATATGATGGATATTGGGTATCGGAATTCTTAATTCCCTGGAATGTGGTTTTGATGAAAAATGTTGATGGTCTTGAAAGAAATATTAATATCACAACATTTAGATATATTGCAAAAGACCAATCCTGGCTCAATGATACAAAGACAAGTGGATTTAGAACAGATTTTTTATCTAATTTGAGAGATATCAAAGTTAATAATTTTACAAAAAGAAAACTCAACTATTTTCCATATATATCAAAAACATATAATTCTGTTACTGGTTTTAATGAAAGTAAAGTTGGTGCAGAAGTCTTTTTAAATACTGGAACAGGTAAACAGATTAATTTAACTCTTAATCCTGACTTTGGACAGGCGGAAAGTGATGAGGTAATTGTGAATTTTTCTGCTCAAGAAACTTTCTATTCAGAAAAAAGAGCATTCTTTAACGAGAATCAATCTCTATTTGATCTATCTCATTATGATAGATATAGAGTTATTAATACCAGAAGAATTGGCGCAGCCAGTTCTTATGATTGCCAACTATCTACCAATGAAGATAATTGTAACTATGCAAAGAAAAGTTATACAGATATAGATTTTGCTTTCAGATACACCCAAAAAAATAATAACAGCGATGTTGGAATATTTGTTGCCCAAGAATCAGATGAGTCATTCACTAAAGGAAGAAATTTTTATGCTCTAAGGTCAAAAAATAAAATTGGAACAAGGTCCATTGGTTATTTTCTTACGCATGTTGTAGATAATTTTACAAATGAAAAAGCTACTGTAAATGTAATTGATTTTACAAATGTTAAATCAAATAAATTAACTTTATATACAGATCTCCTCTCTTCAGAAAAAGAAGGCGTTTCCGGCTTTGGCTTAAGATCACAATTTGTTTATAAGCCAAGTCTGCTAAGCAGAAGGACTGGAAGCATTTTATATTTTGAAGATAGTTTTAAGCTTAATGATTTTGGGTATCTTAAAAAGAATGATTGGTTTCATATAGGATTAGGTTCAGATATTACAAAAATTGATTTCGAAGAATCTAGCGCGATTAAAGAAAGAAAAATTGGTATTGATTTTAACTATGATTCTGATACATCAGGAAACTCTAATCCTACTCAAATAAGACAAGAATATAATTATAAATATAAGGACACTTCTAGTTTTCAGGCCTCATGGGATCTTAAAACATCTGGTAAAGATACGACAATTACAAGAAAAAATATTGATTTCCCATTTGTGAAGAATAATAGAAGTTTTAGCTTCAACCTAGATTATGAATCACCAAGCTATGGCACTTGGGAGTATGACTGGAGGGTTGGTTATGAAACCGCCAGTAAATATAAAACATGGAGCTCTGAGGGATATGAAAGGAGGTTTGCTAAAATTGCAGGCTCTTTATATCCTCTTGATGATTTTAAATTAGGCTGGCAATTTAGAGTTAGAGAAGAGGATGAATGGCTTAATTGGATTGAAGGTAATCAGCTTGCTGCCTATGATTTGACTCAAAGGATTATTTCTATCAACGGAAACTGGTTCAAAGGATCAAAACATGAAATAAGACTAAAAAGTCAGTTTGTAGCATTGGAGGCAGAAAACCCTATTAGTCTTATCACTGATAAGGCGGGCTATCTATATAATCATAATTCAAATGTAAAACCTTTCACAGACGGTATTACTTCTTTTCAAGTTAGGTATAAATATGAAATTGCTCCTCTGTCCTATATCTACCTAGTCTATACAAAAGGTGGAAGAGTTTATGATGATGAGAATGAGAGGAATACATCAGATGTATTTAAAGATCCTTGGGAAAATCCTGATAATGAAATCTTTTCTTTAAAATTTCGCTTAAAGTACTAATTCAAAATCTTTTACTTCAAGAAATCTAAATATGCTCTGTTATTGCTCTCTTCTTTAAAGGGAGTTCCACATTTATCAAGATGTTTTGTTAACAAAGATTTATTCTTATTTGGATCTTCGATACCAATTAAAATATTTCCATAGGCTGAGCCAATGTTTCTATAATGGAATAAGGAAATATTCCATTTTGTTCCAAAGTTTTTTAAGAAACCTAATAGCGCTCCTGGCTTCTCAGGAAACTCTCCATTAAAAATTCTCTCATTATGCCCAGATTCATCAGGGCTTGTCATTCTTCCGCCAACCATATGTCTTAAATGATCATTAGAGATATCATTGTCAGTATAGTCATTAAATTTATATTTTAATTTTTTAAGCCTCTGTTTAAGTTTTAGAAAACTTTTCTCCGAAGAAGTTCTTATTCCAACAAGAACAAAGGCATCTCGTTTGCCAGATTTTCTATAATTAAACTCTGTCACAGACAATTTACCAAAAACCTTAGCAAGCTTTAAAAAACTTCCTGGCTCCTCAGGAATTTTTATGCTGAGAATCTTTTCTCTGTTTTCTCCAAGCTCAGATCTTTCAACAATAAATCCCAATTTCTGAAAATTAACATTTGCACCGGAGCTTAATGCAAGAAGATTCTTTTTTTGCATCCTTTTTGAATATAATTTTAAACCCGCAAGCGCAACTGCTCCAGATGGCTCAGATAGAACTCTAGTATCTTCAAAAATATCTTTTACAGCTGCACAAACTTCATCAATATTTACGGTCATTACTTCATCAACGCACTCTTTTATAACATCAAGATTATGTTTTCCAACTTGAGAGACGGCAACACCGTCTGCAAATAAGCCAACTCTTTTAAGTAAAACTCTTTTGTTTGATTTAAGCGCCTCTGTTAAACATGCTGAATCATCGACTTCAACTCCTATGATTTTAATTTTTTTATTGTTTTGTCTTACCCAAGCAGATATGCCAGCTAATAACCCTCCTCCACCTACAGGTACAAAAATTGCATCATAATTAATACCATCCTCTAATATTTCTTTGCCTATAGTGCCCTGTCCTGCAATCGTATAAGGATCATCAAATGGATGAACGAATGTATATTTATATTTTTTAGATATTTCGCCTGCCTTCACAAGCGCATCAGCAAGGTTCTCTCCATAAAGAGTAACTTTTGCACCAAGTCTTTTAACAGAATTTAACTTATTCTCAGGAGCTGTTACAGGCATTACTATATTGCAACTTATATTTAATCTTTTACAAGCAAGTGCTACTCCTTGAGCATGATTTCCAGCTGATGCCGCAATTATCCCAAATGATTTTTGCTTATCTGATAAGTTAACTATTTTGTTATAAGCTCCTCTATTTTTGAAAGAAAATATTGGCTGTAAATCTTCTCTTTTTAGATAAATATTGTTTTGTTCCTTTAAAGATAAATTAATAGCATGAGTTGTTGGCGAATCAATAGCCACATCATATACGGAAGCCTCTTCTATTAACTTAAGATATTTTTTTGAATTCTTAAATTTACCAGTTTTTTTTATTTTTAGTCTCAATTTAAATCACGCGCTATGTTTTTCTAGTATTATAACTGTATGAGCACTGCAAAGATAAGTGTTGCAAAAAAAGCAATAAATCATATTGAAAAAAATCTTTCAAAAAACACAATTTTAGGAATTGGAACTGGCTCTACTGTAAATTTTTTTATTGAAGAGCTTGCTAATTATAAGAATCTTTTTCTTGGAGCAGTATCAAGCTCAGAAGCATCATCAAATCTACTAAAAGATAAAGGTATTGAGGTTTTTAGTTTAAATGATGTTAATGGTCTTGAGTTTTATATCGATGGCGCTGATGAAGTTTCTCCTGAAAATTTTTTAATAAAAGGTGGTGGTGGAGCACACACAAGAGAAAAAATAGTTGCATCTGCATCTAAAGAATTTATTTGTATAGTTGATCAATCTAAGTTAGTCCAAAAACTTGGAGCCTTTCCCCTTCCAATAGAAGTAATACCTGAGAGCAGAAGCCTTGTAGCAAGAAAGATAGTTACTATGGGGGGAAATCCAATCTATCGCAACGGATTTATAACAGACCAAGGAAATCAGATATTAGATGTGGAAGGGATCGATATTTCAGAACCAGAAAAACTTGAAGCAGCAATCAATAACATACCTGGTGTGGTGGATAATGGGATATTTGCTTTTAATAAGCCAGAAATAGTTTTAGTGTCTGATTAGTTTTATTATAAGAGTTCTTCAATTTTTGTTATTAATTCAATAGAATCTGGTTTAACTTTGGAGCCATAAGTTTGAACAACAGAACCATCTCTTGAAATTAAGTATTTATTAAAATTCCATGATGGGCTGTAACCGCTTTGAGCAATGAGTTTCTTATAAAAAGGATTAGCTTTTTTGCCTCTAACTTTTGATGTTGCAAACATTGGAAAATTAACTCCATATTCAGTAGAACAAAATTCAGCTACATCTTGCTCATTAGAGTATTCCTGCATGAAATCTCGGGAAGGAATTCCAAAAACAACAAATCCTTCTTCTTTATAATTTTCATATAGCTCTTGCAATGATTCATATTGATATGTATATCCACATCTACTAGCCACGTTAACGACCAATATAACCTTATCTTCAAACTCGCATAAATTAATCGTTTCACTTGAGTCTAATAGACGCATTTCAGTATTTAAGATATTAGAACAACTATAGCTATATGATGACAATAAAAAAAATAGAGTTAGTAATAGTTTATTCATAATTTATATAATACCTAACTAATAGGTGTTATTGCAGATAAAGATGATACAAAAATTGTAATTAAAAAAATTATCTCAATATTATCTCTAAATTTATCCATAAAAACCTTTTCAAAAAGAGATGGAGGGACTAAGCCCTCCATGTTTCCAGAGTGTCAGCAAATACTAATAGGGGAGAGGAGTGCTGACATATATTATTATATATATTTATAATTAATTATCAATACTATTTATAAAATAAAATGACTTCTTTTTATGTATAATGCTTTTTTACATTAAATTTGGAGAAATACTTTGAAAGGAACAGTTATATATGATGTTAGGGATGAAGTAGCAATACTTACAGTAGACAATCCACCTGTTAACCCTCTAAGCGATGGTGTCAGAACAGGACTCTATGAGTCTTTGATTAAAGCCGAAGAAGATTCTTCAGTTAAGGGTGTAGTTTTAACAGGTAATGGAAGAGCTTTCATTGCAGGAGCGGATATATCTGAATTTGGAGGAAATGTTGAAGGAGTAAGTTTAAATGAAGTATTTAGCAAATTAGAGAACTGCTCAAAGCCTGTTGTTGCTGCAATAAATGGTATTGCATTGGGGGGTGGCCTTGAGACTGCGCTTTGTTGTAATTATAGAATAGCTGATAAAAGTGCATTTGTTGGTCTTCCAGAGGTAAATTTAGGATTATTACCAGGTGGTGGTGGAACACAAAGGCTGCCTAGACTAACTGGCCCAAGTGAAGCTCTTAAAATGATGTTATCAGGATCTCATGTGCCTGCCAAAAAAGCCTTAAATATGGGAATTGTTGACAAAATATCAGAGAATGTCGTCGAAGAATCTATTGATTTTGTTAAGGAAGTGGCTGAAAACACAGAAAATCATCCAAAGGTTAGAGATAACAATGAAAAAATGATAGAAGCACGAGGTAATGATAATATTTTATTAGAAGCTCAAGCAATGGCTGCAAAAGGAAGAAAAGGACAATTTGCACCTGGTCAGATTATTAAATGTGTTGAAGCAGCAATAAATTTGGATGATTTTGATGAAGGTTTAAAAAAAGAGGGTGAATATTTCTTAGAATGTCTCCTTCATCCGCAAAGAGAGGCAATGATTCATATATTTTTTGGTGAGAGAGCAGCATCAAAAATCTCTGATGTACCAAAAGATACTAATGTGAAAGATATTAAGAAAGCAGGAATTATTGGATCTGGAACAATGGGTGGTGGAATAGCTATGTGTTTTGCTAACGCTGGCATTCCAGTTCATATTATTGATCAAGATGAAGATAACTTAAACAGAGGTATGTCGGTTATAGAAAAAAATTATGACTTTATGGTTGGGAGGGGGAAATTATCTGAAGAACAGAAGGATGCTGTTTTTGGTTTGGTTTCTTCAAGTTTAGATTATAAGGATGTTTCTGATTGTGATATTGTCATAGAAGCTGTATACGAAAACTTAGAACTTAAACATGAGATATTTAAATCTTTAGATGAACACGTTAAGGAAGGGGCTATCCTAGCAAGTAATACATCTGGTTTAGATATAGACTCGATAGCATCAGTTACTAAAAGACCTGAGATGGTAGTAGGTACTCACTTTTTTAGTCCTGCAAATATAATGCGTCTACTAGAAGTGGTAAGAGGTGAAAAGACATCTGATGAAACTTTAGCAACAATAATGTCAATAGGAAAGAGACTTAAGAAGGCTGCTGTTGTGTCATTAAATGCTCCTGGCTTTATAGGCAACAGAATGTTATTTGGCTATACAGCCCAAGCAAATATGTTGCTTTTAGAAGGTGCCCTTCCCCATCAAGTTGATGGAGCACTCGAATCATTTGGACTTAATATGGGTCCATTCAGAATGATGGATCTTGTGGGATTAGATTTAGGCTGGAGAGCAAGAAAATTAAGCGGAAAAGAATCACCACTTCATGCAAAGATAGGTGATGAATTATGTGAGCAAAATAGATTTGGTCAAAAAAATAGCGCTGGATATTACAATTATTCAGAAGGATCAAGAGCGCCTAATCCAGCACCAGAAAATGAAGAAACCTATGAAAAAATATCAAATGAAAATGGTTTTACAAGAAGAGAGATCTCAGATGAGGAAATTATTGATAGATGTATATTAGCCCTTATTAATGAAGGTGCTGATATTTTATCTGAAGGTGTTGCTCAAAGAGCAGCTGATATAGATGTGGTTTATATAAATGGTTATGGATTTCCCATATGGAGAGGTGGCCCAATGCACCATGCAAACTCGATGGGGCTAGAAGTGGTTATTGAAAAATTAGAAAAATATAGAGAGCTTACTGGTAATGATGTCTATAAACCTAGTGACATGCTTATAAAATTAGCAGAAAACGGTCAAAAATTAGGAGAAGCTCCTGCTAAAGACGATAGAAAAGAAAAGCTAGACTTTGAAATGTCTTCTGTTGCTAATAATTTTTAGACATTTTATAAATATAATACTAGGCCCGAATGTAGACTTTTGTCCCTAATTTGACTTGGTTATACAACAGTATTACATCATCATTAAACATTCTTATGCATCCATGTGATGCTTTTTCGCCAATTAAGCCCTCTTCATGTGTTCCGTGAATATAAATATATCTATTATAAGAATCTACCCCAATACCTTTATTTACGCCCTCCTCTTCACCATCTAACCATATTATCCTGGATGTTACCAAATCATCTTCTGTATCGAGGTTATTTTTTATTATTGATGCGGTCCTTTTTGTGTCAATTCTTGAGATAAAGATCGTATTTAACGGTGTTCCATCACCAATCATATCCTTGATAGAATGCATTCCAAGTGGTGTTTTAAAGGAATTCTCAGCACTACCTTCTCCATATTTAGATGATGAAATTGGAAAACTGCTTATAATTTTTTCATTTTCAAGCAAATAAAGCCTTTGTTCTGAGATATCAATTAATATATTTGTTTCAATTTGAATATTATTAGCCACAATAATCGAGTTAAAATTAAAAAGCAACAACCATAATATTATCTTTTTTAAATCAATTTTTTCCATATGTAGCGTAATAAAGTTATAAATATAATTATAAACGAAATAATATATGATAATAAATAGCCGTAAATATTGTAAAAACTACTTTTATCAATGAGTTTGACTTCACCTTCAAGTATTCCAGAAATTCCTTTATCTAATTTAGAGACAATTGTCCCATTATTATCAATTATTGCTGAAATTCCATCATTTGTTGATCTTATGGTCCATTTATTATTTTCAATAGATCTAATTCTTGTAATACTTAAATGGTGATATGGTCCAATTGAGTTTCCAAACCATGTATCATTTGAAATATTTATCATTAATAAGGAATTTTTGTTCATTTTTCTTACTGAATCTCCAAATGCAATATCAAAGCATATAGGTGCAGCAATATTTATATTTTCTAGTATTCTAATATTTTTTTGATTTGTCGGGCCATGAGATACATTTGACATTGGTAAATCAAAAAAATCTATTACTCCCCTTAAACTAGATATGAATGGTATATATTCACCAAATGGCACTAGATGCATTTTTTTATAGGAATCTTTGTATTTAAAACTATAAATACTGTTATATGTTGAATTATTCTGAATATCCCAGACGCCCATTATTAATTTGTCTTTATTCGGAACTTTATTTATAAATCTATTAAAATTATTACTTTTAATATAATAGGGCAGCTCAGCTTCTGGAATAACAACTATTTCTGATTCATCTGATACAGATTCTAACAATCTAATTAAATTATCTTCAATAGTTTTATAATAATTATCTTTGTACTTTAAGAAAGGATCGGAAGATGGTTGAATGATTGATATTTTTACTCCTTTATCTATTTCAATTACCTGTTTATGATTTGGTATTACAGATATTACTATTAGAAGAATAGGAATAAATAACTTTCTTTTTTTATGACAAGAAATTACAAGGTACAAACATAAAATATATATTATGAAAGAGGTAGAGGTTACACCAAATAAAGGATATATATTTTGAGTAAGGGTATCTAAATAGATATTACCTGGAATTAACCATGGAACACCATTAAGTAAAAAGTACCTTGTAAATTCACTTACTATTAAAATGCTTGATACAAACAAAATTAGATGTAAATCTTTATTAATTTGAATCTTATTTAAAATAGTTCTTATGATAATAAGAGGGTATGTAAATACTACTGTAAGAATAATCACTAATAATAGATATATAAAAAAAGATAAGGCTATAGAGGTCTCTCCATAATAGTAAACACTTACTATTATCCATGACATTCCCAATCCCCAATGTCCAATTCCCCAAGAAATTATCTTTATAAATCTTGATACCTCCTCATACAAAATTAGATAAATGAGATATGAATAAGAAATAAATATTAGTATCTTGATAGAGAAGGGTGCAAAAGAAAATATCCCAACTATTCCAAAGATAAATGGAACTAATAGACTCTTTATATTCATGGATTCTTGGTTACTTTGAATTTTTTAATTCTTCTACTGTCCGTATCAAGAACCGTGATTGATACATTGCTTATCTTGATCTTATCTCCTATTTTTGGAAGAACTCCAAATTTTGATATAAATAGCCCTCCTAAAGTTTCAGCATCAATTGATAAGGGGTCTATCTCAAGCCCAAAGAAACTTATAAATTCTTCTAGCTCTATCTTTGAATCAACGCTAAAAGTGTTTTTTGATAGTTCTATAATTTCATCAAGTTCGACATCATGCTCATCTTCAATCTCCCCAACGAGCTCTTCGAGAATGTCTTCAATAGTAATTAATCCACAAATTGCTCCATATTCATCCATTACAACAGCTAGATGTGATCTGTCTTCCTTAAATTCTTCTAAAAGAGAGTCAATTTTCTTAGTTTCTGGAACAACATTTAGGTCTCTGAGCATTCCGGTGATATCAAATTCTAAACTGCCCTTAAATAATTTAGGCAAAATATCTTTTGCTAATAGTATGCCTACGACTTCATTTCGCTCATTACCTAGTACAGGATATCTAGAATGGCCAGCGTCTATAATTTTCTTAATAATTTCATTGGTTTCTTCATCTATATTTATCGTAACCATATCAATTTTGGGTACCATTATCTCTTTAGCTGTGATATCTCCAAGCTTGATAGCTTTACTTGCTATTGATTCAGCCTCTTTATCTATTACTTTCTGATCAACAGCATCCTTTAGAAAATCTGTAACCTCTGATACAGATTGAGTTTTGATAAAGAATGGGTTTCTGAAGTATTTTTTTATTTTTCCAATAAATCCCGATGGGGGCTGGCTTTCTTCGTTATTTTGTTTTTCACTCATTTATTTGTAAGGGTTATCAATATTTAATTTTTTTAATATGGCAATTTCTTTTTTCTCCATAAATTCAGCCATTTCATCATCTTTGTGATCAAACCCTAATATATGATATATCCCATGAACTAACATGTGAATCATATGATCGTCAAAAGTTTTACTTTGTTCCTTTGATTCTCTTTTAATAAAATCATAGTTTATTGCTATATCTCCTAAGTCTCCAGTATGAGAAGACGAAATATCTTCATTTGTAAATGATAAAACATTTGTTGATGAGTTTTTATTTCTAAACTTTTTATTAAGAGAAATCATCTCTTTGTCATCAACTATTCTTATGTTTATTGATGAGTCTCTTAAGCCTTCATCGAAGGATATATTTTTATAAGCTGATTGAAGCTTGGTCACAAGACTTTCATCTAATGCTAAATCTTTGGAATTAGAAATAATAAGACTCACTTATAATCCAGTTTTTTCTTCAAAATATTTGTATGCATCTATAATTTTTTTTACCAAAGGGTGTCTGACAACATCTCTTGATGAAAAGTCTGTAAAGCCAACTCCGTCTGTCTCCTTAACTACCTCTATTGAATGAGATAAACCTGACTTTATTTGTTTTGGTAAATCAATTTGGGTTAAATCACCATTAATAACTAAATGTGAACCAAAACCCATCCTAGTAAGAACCATTTTCATTTGTTCTTGTGTAGTATTTTGGCTTTCATCAACAATGATAAAAGAATTATTAAGCGTTCTTCCTCTCATATATGCAAGAGGGGCTATTTCAACAATTCCTTTCATCAAAAACTTTTCAGTCTTATCTATTCCTAACATTTCATATAGAGCATCATAGAGAGGTCGCAAATAAGGGTCTACTTTTTGTGATAGATCGCCAGGAAGGAAGCCTAATTTTTCACCAGCCTCTACAGCAGGCCTTACAAGAATAATTCTATCAACTTTTTCATTTAGTAGGGCGTCTACTGCAGCTGCAACGGCTAAGTAAGTTTTTCCGGTTCCAGCAGGACCTATACCAAAATTAATTTCATATTTTTTAATATTATCAATATAAATTCTCTGATTCTTCCCTCTGGGAATAATGCTTTTCTTTGGGGTCTTTATTTTTATCTCTTGATTGTTGATTTTGTTATCAAGGTCTTGTATGCAAAGATGTAAGGTTTCTTTGGTTATCTCTGTTCCTTGCCCAGCTGCCTCATACAATCTTTTTAAAGCATCTTTAGATGAATTTACATTCTCTTCATCGCCATGAATTTTAAGGTTATTGCCATTTTGAAAAATCTTAACACCAAAGGTCTTTTCAACAAACTTAAGATTTTCATTTAGCTCTCCTACAAACCTAATCATAATATTTGCATCAGAAGGTTTTAGTTCTAGATTAGATAGCGCTGAATCTTTAGACATTAATTTTGTAAATTACCTCTTAAACAATTTGGAAGAGCTTCATTAACTTGAATGTTAATCATTTGGCCAACTAAATCAATATCACTTGATGAAAAGTTAACGATACGATTGCATATTGTTCTTGCTTGAAGTTGTCCAGGATCTCTTTTTGATTGCCCATAAACTAGACAATTTTGAACTGTGCCAACTTTTTTTCTGCTATAGCCAAAAGAAAGTTGATTTAATCTATTTTGAAGAATATTTAATCGCTCTTTCTTCTCTTCTTGAGCAACATCATCAGGCATATCAGACGCTGTTGTATTTGGTCTTGGACTATAAATAAAACTAAATGATTCATCAAATTTTACATGATTGATAATATCCATGGTCCCTTCGAAGTCTTCCTTGGTTTCACCAGGGAATCCAACTATAAAATCTGATGAAAAGCTCATATCTGGTCTAACTGCTTTTATTTTATCTATTAAGTTCAGATACTTCTCAACATTATATCTTCTTCTCATCAACTTTAAGATTCTGTCAGAGCCACTTTGAACAGGAAGATGAACATGGCTAACTAATTCAGGAACTCTATCATACACTTCAACCAAATCATCTTTGAATTCATGAGGATGACTTGTTGTATATCGAATTCTTTCAATGTTTTCGATCTTAGCTATTAATTCAATTAACTTGGCAAGTGAAGATTTATCACCCTTATAAGTTCCTTTAAAATTATTTACATTTTGTCCAAGTAAATGAATTTCTCTTGTCCCCTTATCGGCCAAAACAGATACCTCATTTAAAATATCTTCAATTGTTCTTGATACTTCATGTCCTCTAGTTTTAGGTACAACGCAAAAAGAACAATATTTATTACAGCCTTCAATAATTGATACAAAAGCCGAAGGATCTCCTTTTCCTTTAACAGAGATATGAGAAAATTTTTCTAGTTTTGGGAAAGATATGTCAACTTGATTAATGTTGGTTTCTTCTTTCTGATTATATAGTTCTGGAAGCTTGTGAAGTGTTTGAGGACCAAAAACAATATCTACTGCTGGTGCCCTCTTAATAATCTTGTCTCCTTCTTGTGAGGCTACACATCCACCGATAGCAATCTTTAGATTAGGATTTTTATCTTTTATCTTTCTCCATCTGCCTATTTGATGAAAAACTTTCTCTTGAGCTTTTTCTCTGATTGAACATGTATTTAATATCAACAAGTCTGCCTCATCTTCAGTTTTAGCTAGCTCAAAATTTTCTTTTTCCTCAAGCAAATCAAACATTTTTTCAGAATCATATTCATTCATCTGACAGCCATGAGTTTTGATAAATAGTTTTTTAGTCATCTTATTAAATTTTTTAACTTTAATTCCCTTATTTAAATGCCATATAATTAAGTATCATGAAAACAAAATGTGTTTACAAGATAATTTTTATCCAACTTGGCGAGATTTATGAAGTTTTTGCTAAAAAAATCTACCAAAGTGATATGTATGGCTTTATCGAGGTGGAAGAGTATATCTTCAATAAAGATAAACAGCTAGTAGTTGATCCAAGTTCTGAGAAATTAAAAAATGAATTCTCAAATGTTGAAAGAAGCTATATACCAATCAATTCAATTATGCGTATTGATAAGGTAAATGAAATGGGGGAAGCAAAGATAAAAGAGAATAAGGGACAAGTATCGCCTTTGCCTCTTAATATCCAACCATCAAATAAGAAAAATTAGCCTAGTCAGGCATAAAAAGCCTTTTATAAAATTTTAATTCCTCAACAGATTCTTTTATATCGCCTAATGCTCTATGAGATCCATTCTTTTCATAAACCTGAGCTTCATTCATCCATCGAACAGCTACTTCCTTGAAAGAAGAAACATCGATATGTCTATAGTTAAAATATGATTCAAGTTTTGGCATATACTTAAATAAAAATCTTCTATCATGAGATACTGTGTTCCCACACATTGGAGAAACTTTTTCCCCTACATACTTGGATATAAATTCTAAAGTTTCAATTTCTGCAACTTGTTCAGTAATGTTACTGCTTTTCACCTGATTGATTAATCCAGATGAGCTATGATGACTCTGATTCCACTCATCCATAGCGTCTAAGATTTCTAATGGTTGAGAAATTACAAGATTTGGACCCTCAGCAATAATATTTAGATCTGAATCAGTAACCAAAGTTGCAATTTCAATAATTTTTTCTATTTCTGGATTAAGACCCGTCATCTCAAGGTCGATCCAAATTAAGTTATCTCTAGATTGTAATGTCTTCATCTCTTTTTATAATCACCTCTTTAGTGTATTTTGTTCTTATTATGGAAAAAGTTCAAACCGGACAAGTTATTGAATTCTATTCTAATAGGTGTCTTGTTAAAACAGATTTTGGCGAATTTGCTTGTATAGCAATTAAAAATGTTGTTGTTGGAGATTATGTTGAGCTAGAAATTATCCAAGACAGCAAAAAACTTCTTGGGAAAATACTTAAAATTAATAAAAGAGCTTCAATGCTATCAAGGTGGGATGGCAATAAAGAAAAACTATTTGCTGCTAATATTACTCACGTAGGATTACTAGTCGCGCCAAAACCTAAAACAACAAATGAGTTTATTGATAAGTGGATATTAAATGCGAGATTATCGAAAATTGAACCATTTATATTAAATAACAAGATTGATTTTAATTCAAATAATGAATATAGAAGAAAGCTAGATATTTACAAAAATATTGATATAAAAATAATTAATTGCTCAGCAAAGTATGGCAATAATCTAGAAGAATTAGTTGATTATATTAAAGGTAAATGCGTAGTGTTTGTTGGAAACTCAGGCGCTGGCAAATCTACGCTTACTTCAAAAATTATTGGAAAAGAATTAAGAACAAATGAACTATCAAATGATCAAGGTGTTCACACCACCTCAATATCTTCATTATATGAATTATCAAACAATATTAAGATTATTGATTCGCCAGGAATGCGCGATATTGAGTTAATTAAATATTCAAAAGATAAAATAATTAAGGGATTCTCAGAAATACTAAAGTCATCAAAAGATTGTAAATTTAATAACTGTAACCATATTAACAATGATGGATGCAATGTAATTAAAGACTTACTTAATGGCGTTATAGATAAAAGTAGATACAATAATTTCATAAAATTTAGAGATAGTTAGCAAATGAATAAAAAAACTCATTTCGGATATAAAGAAGTTGATGAATCTGACAAAAGTAAATTTGTTGGTGATGTATTTACATCTGTATCTAAAAACTATGACATTATGAATGATGCTATGTCTTTTGGAATGCATAGACTTTGGAAAAGAATACTTGTTGAATTAGCCGCTATTGGAGAAAATGATGTTGTGCTAGATATTGCAAGTGGCACAGGGGATATATCAAAGCTTATTTCTAAAGAATATCCTAATACTAATATTTTTATGAGCGATATAAACTATGACATGCTAAATGAAGGAAGAAATAGAGCAATTGATGAAAGCTTTGATTCAAATTGTTCCTTTTGTCAGCTTAGTGGAGAAATTTTACCGTTTAAAGATAATGCATTTGACCTTATAACTGTTGGTTTTGGGCTAAGGAATTTTACAAACAAGGAAAGGGGTCTTAAGGAAATGAAAAGATGTCTAAAGAAAAATGGAAAACTATTAATTTTAGAATTTTCAAAACCAATAAACTCAACTTTTTCTAAAATATACGACTGGTACTCTTTTAATATTCTTCCAAGGCTCGGATCAGTGCTTGCAAATGATTCAGAAAGCTATCAATACCTAGCAGAGTCAATAAGAATGCATCCCAATCAAGAATTATTAAAAAATATGGTGTTGAATTCAGGTTTTAAAGAATGTAAATTTTATAATTTACTCAATGGGGTGGTTGCTATTCATATTGGTAGTGATGCTTGATATTACAAAACCCTTTAATAAACTTATTAAAGATATTGAAGAATCTTCTCCCAGCCTTAAGAAGTCTTTAGCTGAAATTTCTCCACTAAGTTTCTGTTTAAATATTGAAGGGCATAAAAATATTTATATAACCTTAAACGGTAATCATTCTGATATTGGTTTTAAGAAAAACAATCATCGATTTGAAATAAAGGCATCTACAATTGAACTGCTTCAAGTTATTGTTTCCGGGAAAATAAATAAAAACCTCATAAATGGAGATGCAGAGCTAGCCATTGTTCTCCTTAATGCAATCTACAAATCAAATATTGATTTTATTTACCTTATTGATAAATATTTTGGGAATTTACCTGCTGTGTTTACGTATGCTATTGTTAACAAAGTCTTTAACTCCTCTGAAGTATATCGTGATAATGAACAAAGAAAGATACGAAAACGTCTTAGGGATTTAGCAATAAGACTAGATAGATTAGAGGCTATTAAAGTTTAATGAATTTCATAATAGTTACATACGAATTATTAAAAATGCTTTTTATAGGTCTTCATAAAGGTATTTTTTATAAGCCCAATGGTAAAAAACTATCAATTTATTTAGAGTCTCTTGGGCCTATTTTTACAAAATTTGGGCAGTTATTATCAACAAGGACAGATATTTTAGATCTTGAAACTGCTAAAGAGCTTGAGAGCCTGACGGACAGTTGTAAGCCGTTTGATGTTCTAATATTCAAAAAAATAGTTGAGTCAGAGTTAGGTGATTCTATTGAAAATATTTTTGATTCTTTTGAAGAAACACCTTTAGCAGCCGCTTCCTTGGCTCAAGTTCATTCAGCAAAGCTTAAAAATGGAAATGAAGTTGTAATAAAGGTGCTTAGACCAAATATTAAAAAAAGTGTAAATAAAAATCTTAGATTATTAAAAGCTGCCGCAAAAATTTTTTCATATTCATATAAAGATAGTTACAGGCTAAAGCCGAATGAAGTTATTAGAGATTATGAGTCAACAATCTTAAAAGAACTTGATCTGAGGCTTGAAGCATCAAATACAAACCTCACAAGAAAGAATTTTATTAACTCAAATGAGTTATATATACCTGAGGTATATTGGGATTTAACCACTTCAAATGTAATGGTGCTTGAAAAAATTGATGGCATTCCATGCACGGACATTAAACAAATAGAAAAATATGGTATTGACAAAAAAGAGTTGGCTGAAAATGGGGTAATGATTTTTCTAAAGCAAGTTTTCAGAGATAATTTTTTCCATGCTGACATGCATCCTGGAAATATCTTTGTCTCAAAAGAAAACACAAATAACCCAGGTTATATTGCTGTTGATTGCGCAATTACAGGATCACTATCAAATGATGAAAGATATATATTGGCACGAATGTTACAGGCAGTTCTAAAACAAAACTATAAATCTCTTTCTAATTTGTTTATCACATCAGGCTGGGTAAATGCTGATACAAATAACATTGAGCTTGAAAATACTCTTAGGGCCTGTTGTGAGCCTATATTTGAAAAACCATTATCTGAGATAGAGTTTGGTAAGCTTCTTCTATATCTTTTTCAAAGTACTAGACAATATGGCTTATCTATACAGACCTCTCTAGTCTTGCTTCAAAAAACTTTAATACATATTGAGGGCATGGGAAGACAAATCTACCCAGAACTAGATTTTTGGGCTATTGCAGAACCATACCTTGATAACTGGTTAACAGAACAGTTTAGCCCTTTAAAGCTTAAAGATTATATAGTGGAGAATAAGGAAGAAATCTTGCTTAAAGCCTCAGAATTTCCTGGTATTTTGTACGAGGCTTTGGATGGATTAAAAAGTTATTCTAAATCCAAACAATCAAATGATAAAAAAGTTGAAGAACTCGAACTTCAATTATCTAAGCAAAAATACCTCATTCGTATTATTGGTATTGGTATTGGTATAATGATAACAATTGTTATATTGCTGGTATTTGCATAGGAGTAATTTATGGGGTTTGGTTGGCAAGAATTATTAATTATTCTTTTAATAGTAGGGTTAATCTTTGGTACAAGTAAATTAAGAAATATGGGTTCTGATCTTGGTGGAGCTGTGAAGGGTTTTAAAAAAGGCATCAAAGAAGAAGAGTCTGAAAAAGAAGAAAAAAATAATACAGAAAAAGAAGACTAAAAATTGTTTCAGATTGGCTTTTTAGAAATCATTATAATTTTGGTTTTAGGTCTAATAATAATTG
>Ga0115012_10000209_pt1 | contig 33625 bp, 45 predicted proteins | sample TroAtlMetagenome_FD_88706 | JGI IMG/M metagenome (GOLD analysis project Ga0115012, IMG submission 88706) | Marine eukaryotic phytoplankton communities from Atlantic Ocean - Tropical Atlantic ANT10 Metagenome | ecosystem: Environmental > Aquatic > Marine > Oceanic | place: Tropical Atlantic... | reverse complement strand
GGTGAGTTCACTAAAGCTTGATATAGAGCTAGATTGTTGAATTTTAACACTGCCTAGACCATAAGGGGCTTCAAGGTTGGTTTCTAACATCGCAGTCAACTCATTTGCACGCTCTTCTACAGCGCTACAAACTTGGTTAATTAATTTGTCTTTTAGGCCAGCGTAAATCTCAGTCCAAATCGATGTAGGATCGATTGTCATAATAGACAAATCAATCGAGCGGATATTGTCTAGACACCCAGCTTCAAGGGCGCTTTCAGGGTCTTGCATGAGTTCATCAATGACATAATTAGCAGACTGATTCATATCTACCCAAATCGCTTCAATTTGCGCCTGCTGTGAACAAGCGAGTGAGGTATCACCTTCAGGACAGTCATAGATCGAATCATCAGCGAAAGCTTGATTCGACAAGGCACAGAGGATTGCTATTAACAGTTTACCTTTCATCCGATACTTCCATACTTCTCTAAAGTTTGTTTAAGCGCGTGCTGCACCAGCGCTAACCGGTCAACACCCAAAGCTTGGTTCAATGTGGCTTGTTGGTTTGCAACCCGTAATCTATCCAGAAAGATAAAAGCCATTCGTTCCAACTTTGGATCATCAACCTTACCTGCTGCAAAGTTCGTCAGTGCCGCAATGAATGAAGGATAAACATCTCCTATACCATGCAGAATTGGGAATACCTTCTCAGATGTAATAAAGGCCAATACGACCATGGATTGTCGAAGCCCATCTTCACTAAATAGATATGCTTCGTCTTGGTGAAGTAGCTGTGAAGCCCATAATTCAACTTCGGCGGCGATATTAACGTTGTGGTCTAGAGTCCAATGTTCACGGTCAATGAGATAGTCAACAAATCCCCTAGCGTCTTCTCTTGATGACCAATATTTATCAATCGAATCTTGGTCAATGCGCAGAGTGCTAGACATAAACAAAATGCTCCCATATCCGGAATTAGATTGCGGAATATATTCTCGAAAGGACAATAGTGTTTAACAGGTGGGTGCACGGTTCAATTTCTCGATGTCACCATATCCGGAAACATCGTTCATGATTTGGAGATTACGATGAAAATGACGCGCTGCGGTTTCTTCTTTGCCATTGTCGGTCTACTTATCGCGCCGACATCCTATGCGGATATCGCGTTTAGCGTCAGCAATAGCGAAGACTTTTCTGTTCAATTCTACCGGATAATATTTGGTGAAGTTGCCAGTACAATGTTAGGTGAAGACGTTGCTATAACCTCGCCCGACTCTGTATTGGCTCAGATGATGTTAGTGTGGAACGAAACACTTAACTTCCTCTGCATTGTTATGGTTATCTTCAATGGTATTGGTTGGTGGATAAACTCAAATTCAGAATCACGTAAGAACCAATACGACTCCTTTGGCCTTCCTATTCGTTTTCTTATCGCCATGATTGGGTCGGTGCCGCTAGGTCATGGATACTGCGCGGTTCAAATGGTCCAATTTAAAGCGCTCGCTGCAGGCATTGAACAAGCTAACACTCTTGCCAATGTCGTCTATGACAGCATGAATGCTGGTGGTGACATCACTGGCGCAGCCGCATACCTAGAAACTGACAAAGTGGTTAACGAGCTGTTCATGTCTCACATATGTATGCAGCTGCTCAATAATTATGAGGGTGAGCAATTAATTGATAGAAACTCATACACCCGAATCGCAGAAGATAGTGATGTAAACAATGGCGTATTTTTCTCTGAATACGTTATGGAAGTTGGTGAAGATTCTTGGTGGGGAGATTATGATGAAAAAGAATGCGGGGCATACAAATTCTCTCGTGTAGAAGGTGATGCCTATGTTACAGATGGCGATGCCGAAGCGGTGCTCGTTGATGGACTGTTTGATGCTACGCTGCAAATGGATATCAAGCTGGGCGATATCGCAGAAGATTTTATCATCAACACATGGGGCTCAAATAAACTCACAGACTCAGATGCAATTTCAACGTACTTAGAAAGCTCTGAAACTGACATAGATGCGGTGAAAACCTCTTACAAATCGGATGTATACGCAGCCCTCAGTGATTACACCACCAATCGTCAAGCATACGTAGATGAGAATCAAGAAGCCGTTCCCTCACTATCCTCTAACTTCACTGCTGCACAGGTTGGTTGGATAGGACTCGGCGCTACCTACATTCTTCAGTCGCTACAATCTCAAGCCCATGTGAAATTTCTTAAAGCCAACTCGTTTCAGCAAACCCAAACAATAAATCCTGATGTTTACACCATAGAAGACATTCAGGATGCCTTGCAGAAAGCAGGCTCCGTGATAGGTCAATATACTCCGACAGGCGGGGGTGATAGCGAAGTAGTTGATGATCTTCAATCTGAATCGTGGACTTTGATAGGCACTGCCGCGATAAGCTTCGTTGAAGGGGATGGCGACATTCTTATGAATGCTGCAGATTATGGCCACACTATGATTGCTATAGGGGAAGTAATTCTCGCCTTCACAATATTGCCTGAGTCACTTAAGGAAACTCTTGAAGATGAAGCAAAAGAAGAAACGACCTTACCCACCAGCGATATTAAACGCTTTTTACTCCATACAGGCGCTAATATTCTTGAATTAGGTTTAGGGGCATTGGTAACGATAGCTTATGCGCTAATTCTAGCTGGTATCTACTACGCCTTTTATCTTCCATCAATTCCACTATTTCATTGGATAGGTGGTGCACTAGGGGCAATCATTGCAGGTGTTATCAATGTTGTGCTTAGCCCACTACACATGATTGCGCATGCGTTTGTTGACGGACATGGCATCATAGGCCAGCATGCTCGCCAGGGTTATGCACTAATGTTTTCTTCTTTTCTGAGATTTCCAATTCTTGTAATCGGCTTTGTCGTTGTTTATCCATTGATTCTAGGCGCTGGTAAGCTACTGATACTCTTGTATAGCGTTTACGTAAACAGCTTGCTGGATGGATATACCACTGGAATAGTCTCTTTCATTGCCGTTTTAGCTTTATTAGGGGGCCTAATGGCTACCGTAATTGAACGCTGCTGCACCGTGATGAATGAATTGCAGGATTCAGCAATACGGATGATTGGCCAAGGAACAGAAGCTATTGGTGCTGATGCAATCTCTAGAGGAAGCTCAGACCGATTCTCTACTGATTCACAATCGATTACATCAGCGGGGATGGAGCCTTCTAAACAACAGCATCAACAAAATATCCGAAGTGATGCGATAGAAGCTAGAAATGATTTAGACAATAAACTTTAAAAGACAACGGAGGCGTTTTAAACGCCTCCTCCACGAACGAAAAGCACATTCGTTAAACGCTTGCGAGCTGCCCCCTTTTTCTTGTAAAGCGGGATTAACACATTAGGTTCTTTACCATCAGACACACCATACAAAGGGACCGAAGAAAGAAACACCGGGAAAACAACATCAATACGTTTATCACTGAACAAGAGAATCTGACTCACTTCACGTTCAGAGGCAATGCGCCAATCATTGTACCCATATAGATTTTTTTCTGCTAAAGCTGCAATGGCCGTCTTATTTTCAATGCCATAGGGTAACTCTTCACAAGAACCAGCTTTATATTCGAAGCCAGAAGCGCAGCGCATCCACATTAATCCCGTTTGATTATCAATCGCTAAAGGACCACGTACATTGAACCGATTCCTAAGTGCATAATAACCTTCTGGGTGACTGGCAAAATCAGTTCCTTCGCCTTGTTCAACATTCCTACTCTGAGAGGGAATGTTAGGAACAACATTGTAGATAGCTCTTTTGATTTCGTTATCACTTACCGTTCTGTCAGGCAGTAAACTTTTTATTTCACGTAACTCAGATTTTGTTAATACTTCTTCGAGAGGCACGTAATCATAGGCACGAGTGTATTCAGGCTGATAACGGACATATGTACCAAATATCATCAAACCTATACACGCTGCAGAAAATAACTGATAGATTCTATAGTACATAATTACCTCATCAAGTCCCATATGGTTGGTATTTTTGAGACATGGTCAACACTGAAATATGGCGCTTCATCCCTTTTTGATTCACCCACTAATCGAACATAATATTTTTCATCAGTTTTTATTGGCATCACCTTGCCCGTCGTGAAATCCACCACCTTAAACCCGCCAGAAATTGGGTCAAAGGCGTAATATCCTGCGTTCTTTGTGTAAGGGAAAACACTTAGATTTATAGCTGGGCTTTCACACCTCCGCTCTACAATACTTAGCAATTCATTCACCGTAGGCAACCTGTAGCTTTCATAAGCATTTAGGTGTTCATACTTCTTGGTAATCGCCGGTAAATCTTCTAATGCAAATGGCTTGGCCGTATCGCAAGAATATGCATCTATAGCGCCTAGACCGCACCTCCACCAAGTAAGGTTCTTCTTTCGTTGGAACACAGTCATTGCTTCAAAAGTATTCTTTTGAAGAATACCAGAAGGGTATTGCTTGTTAACGGCGTTGAAATTAAATGAGAAATGGCGGTTCGACGCTGTAAAGGGTTTACCAATGTCACAGCGTTGGAGAGTTAAGGGCGGTTGCTCACGAAGAGCAACAACAGATTTTTGCTTATCTGTTAACAGAAGATGTTCGCCACTCTCACTACCAAGAAAGATGCCCGCTGAGAGCAGCATCAGAGTGAATAGGATGTACTTCATTATTAGATCCTTTTTTTAGTCTCGAACATTGTATCCCAGATACAATGACCTGCAAAAAAAGGACTATGAATTTAACCCATTGAAATTACTGGGAAACAACCACTGGCTGTAAGGTGCCATTTTCGATGATATAACCGCTCATGCGCGATGGTTTGGTATATAAATACACTTCTTTATCCCCATCACTATCACTTACTATGATAGGGGTGCTGGTATTAGGCTTAGTAAAGTTTTCATCGACCTCAATTTGAACCAAGCTTTGTTCCCAGTCAACAACAAAGGTCATGCCATAATCTAATCCTACTTTTGCAAGAACATCTAAAAAGTCCCCACCATTAGAAGCCCAAGAAATTAGGGGCAAAGCATTAACTTGTTCATCAACATACGCATACCACCCATTTGGGAGCACCATATAAAATGCATCAGCGATACGCATATCGTCTCCCTCAGATTTCACAATTGGAACCGGCCTTGGAGTTCCTATTTGGTAAATCTTTCCAAAGTACTCTCCAGTTAATAAACGATAGCCGGCAACAGCTTGCGGCGTCTTCGAAGTACTTTCAACTGTTTGCATATCAATGTAAAAGTTTGCGTTGGCTGTGAATGTTGTGGCCAACAAGGTAAATAGTGTAATTTTTTTAAGCACCACTCATAACTCCTTTAAGCTGCGCAAAGCCTGCGCTATGTTTTTTAGGCTCATTTTTGGTTTCTATTGGCTTCTGAGGTTCATCTACATTCATCGTTGTAGCTGAGGTTTTGGTTATCTTGGATGGAGACGACATTGCTGGTGTTACATTCGACTCAGGCCCGGCATTATTGAGCTGAACCAAGTGACTCCAATTTCCGTTATACAATGAATCTTCGAGAAAATACCCTAGCAAGATGCATCGACGAAGATACATTAATCTAAGCAGCCCTTTAGGGCGCCCTTCTACTGCCTGTATGACCTTTTTGGCGTGGCTAGGCTCTTGAATTAATGACTTGGGTAATCTGAGCGTTATGCTTTCAATGGTTCCTACACCGCTTGCCAATGCACTTTCAAATATTTTTGAATCTGCTATTGCAGAAATTGAATCAACATACTGAGAAAAGGCTGCGCCTGAAAAGAATATCCGGCGGATAGATTCAGGACACAGCTTATCAAGATATTGAAAAGCCTCTTTCTCGTATGCATCTGACATATTGAAAGAGATGATATATCGAGAAGCAAGGCTCATCTTATGCAGCCTCGTTAGCTCTAACTAGGCCAAGTAGATTGTCAAATTCCGGAAACTCGCTTGATTCAAATGTGGGATATTCTTCAGCTAACTCGGTTTTTAAGCATTCTGTACCACCGCCACAAAACAGCATTAAATGTAAAACTTGGTCACCTAATATTTCATCAATAACATTTAGCACACGTTTCGCAGTTTCTACTTTCGACATTTTCACATCTTCCGCAATATCATGCTCTTGCTTTAAGAAAGTCAGTTTTTTAATGTCTAAAGCTTGTGAAATAGTTGCGGATGGAATTTTATCGAATCCAAACCTGTGCTGAATTCGCTTTTTCAAATCATCTTTGATGTTTAGAACCCCGACTTCCCGAGAGCTACTTAAGTCATGGTTAATCATGACTTGCTGACCAGGTACTAACACTGTCAAATCAGTAGTGTTCCCACCGATATCACACACTCCAATAGCCCCTGGGATAGGCTCTACATTTTCATGCCCGTTTCTGAGCATGTAAGCAATGAATGCGGCCACTGCTTCAGATTGAATAGTATGACCGACAATGTGAGCTAACTCTTCACCATCAGCACTAGCAGCTTCCGCTTTGAATTTTGTTTTTACCTTCTGTATGTGATCAGAGTCTGGTAAGCCATCTCTGAAGAAATGAGAGATAGGTAACGTCGTATGTATATGCACGTTCTTACCACCAAAACCTGCCACCTTTAATCCGTGATGCACAAGCGCTATTTTAAAGTCGGAATGGGCAAACCTTTTGTTTCTTGTCGCATCATTCTCTACATATTCAGATACCGTATAGCTACTTCCATCAATAATGTAGATACCTGTCTCAGAGCCCATAACAGCAGTCAGGTGTCGGCCCATTTGTACTGAGGTTCTATATTTGAAAGCAACAAGCGTTCGCTTTCCTTCAATTTCTGCCCAATACCCGACTTTCATTTGATCGTATCCATCATCCATGAATACGTGGTGGGTTTCTTCATCGGGAGCCCAGATAGGAGGCAAGTTAGTTAAATCACTAATAATCTGCATTGGTGAACCTCTTAGATCGATTGACTTTAGAAACAAATCTTCGCTTTCCCGCGAGACTCGAACGAATTTGTCGGAGCGTATTTAAAGGTGTCAAACCTCTGTACGCTGCGTATAAAAAAAACAAGAAATATAGACCTGAAAAAATCAGAAGTGGCGTTTCGCGGGTAAACCATAATGGAATTAATGGATACACAATATGTGCACTTATTTCCCAATTGCCCACCCGCATGGAGGGGTTTATCCCCAAGCGCCAGAAGTGAAGATTCGAGTAATCATTTAGTTTTTTACTCATGCGCTTTTCCATTTTTCTATGAAGCAACTCTCATCAATCTTTTGTTGGTCGAGAAGCATCTCACCTATTTTTCGAGCCCCAGTTAAATCTGAAGTATTACCGTACCGGCTCACATATTTTTTGAAGGAAGATATATCTAGCCTACCTGCCGAAAATTTTTCCTTAGCGTCTACCAATAATGTGCGCCCTGTATTGGCCATGGCAGAAGAAATAATACGGGCGTATTTTTCAGGCGAATTTATTGAGTCTTTTAATTGGTCTTTTAATTTCTCATCAAAGTAACACCAAGACCGAATAGCGGTTCGGCCTGTACCTTGTGGATTAAGTTCTAAACGCTGGTTAACAACGGTATCTATTGCATCGAATAAATTCACCGACACAGAACGCTGGATGTTAGGGGGTAAGCTGTCTATTAGTCTGGATAAAGTGGCTTCAGTTGAATTTGTATGAACGGTGGAAATAGTAAAGTGGCCAGTAAGTGTTGAACGGGCCAAGTTAGATATTTCGTCCCCATTTCTTACTTCCGACCAAAACAGAATGTCAGGTGCTCTTCGCAAAGAACCTTGAAATGCACGGTCGAAACTAGAAAGGTGCCTTGGTGTTTCGCTTTGAACTACGTCCCCCATCCGACCATCAATGTTAGATAGGTTAAACTCGATAGGGTTTTCGAATGTAAGTACGTTGCTAGGGTTGTGACAAACATGATGAACAAGCCCAGCCGCAATAGTTGTGCTTTTTCCCGAGCCGGTTTCACCACCAACTAGCATCATGCCTACACCGGTTCTGATCCGTTCGACCAATTCTAGAGGCAAGTCAATGTCTGCTATTGATGGAATTTCGTCATTAATGATTCGAATGATCAGTTCGACACCGAAATCATCAGACATTGAATGAATTGCTGTTACGTGGCATCGACCATACAATTTACTATCATCATCAAGTAATACTGTGTGGCGAAACTTCGAGTCTTTGCCCTGCCCTAATACACTTGCAATTGAATTTTGATGCATTTCTGAAATAAGCCCTAAAGCTTCGTTCCGCTCTACGACACTTTCCCCGATAACTTCAATCCGTCCGTTCCTTTTACCCATTAATGGACGCTCAGAACGAAGAATTACATCATTAAATCCACCGCTTGCAGCCTTCGCAATAGCATTATCAAACTCAATTGGCGTCATTTAAAGCCTCCTGGGGTATAAATACTGGACGCCAGTGTTTGATATCGTTGATGTATGCATCATGGTTTATACGAAAACGCATGTCGTTAACGTAGATTGTATCTCCGCCATTATCGACAACGAATCCATCATGGATTATCTCAGAGGTAGGTAAACCCCACATGTTTTGCAAATTTGCGAAACGATATTCGTATAGGCCGTTTAACTTGTTAGTTAATCGCTGAAAACCTTCATCCAGAATGATGTTTGCTTGCTCTTTACCCATAACCCAACCTTTATAAAAGGCCTTTTCAAATACCTTTACCTCTTCGTCATCTTTAGGCATGAGTATTTGAGGCATCGGCTCTGGTTCGTCAATTGGGTATGTGAGGTATTGGCGCCATGTGGGAGAGGTCAAAACCACCTCAGCTTTATCTTCTAAAGTGTAGGCAGCGACTGTTTTACGAATTTCTTTTGAACTCTTCTTTTCAAATAATTGGGTGGTTTTAACTACTGTTGGGAGAAGCAGATTTCCATCGATAATGAATTGATTAAAATCAGCAATTTTATCTAGACTAGCCGCTAATTCTGCTAAACGTTTTTGGTATTTATCATGGTAGAAATACATGCCTTCATCATTACCCCACTGAATTGCCTGATTCTCAATGGCTTGCAGACGAAGGTTCGTTTCAGAATCCTTAGATTCAGAATCCCCCGACCGCTTTGCACTTTCGTAAATTTTAGAAATTACATTTTGTGCTGCTTCATCTACTCCGTCACTTAAAGTAAAACTCGCATCAACAGGTTCCGATGCGATAGTTACATTAGAAACTATGAGAGCTACGCCACAGATAAGAGCTCGACGAGACATTTTAAAAACCCTCATATGTCGTTTCTATGAGATTTTCGGATGCCTTATACACTACAATTGCACGCGTGCCGGTTTGCTGCCCTACATCTTTTAAAATATCGTAAAGAGGACGCATGCGGGCATCGGCAGTGATTAAGATATTAGCGCTTGGTTTTAATCCCAAATACCTTGGCTTCTCCATACCCGCATATTTGGATAAATGATTGATGAATGCATCAAGAGGGCCATTGTATACTTCACCTAGATTAACTAGTTGCTGCATAACAGGTAACGCACGTATATTTGCCTCATCAACAGTGTTGCCAGCTTCCAAATAGCGAGCCTTTTGAAGTTGGGCAAGCTTGTTTGAATTTGAAACCATCTGCTCGGCTAAAATCGCGATTTTCTGAGTAACAGGATCGATTGTATCCGGTTGTAGCTCTTGAACATGTGAAGCGCACCCTGATAGAGCCACCCCAACTAAACCAACAAATATCAATTGCTTCATCATTTCCACCGTACTTCATATGCCTTATGGGAACCCAGAAAGGATGTTTGATACCCCACAAAAGTCACTTCCAATTCATTAAATGCTTTTTAGAGCATTTGCTTGACGTAAAAAGCACTTAAGTAGGCCTTCTAAGAACCCCCTTCAAAACTAATAGTTGGTAGCTTATCGAGATGGCAAAGCCCGACAACTTATTTCCGGATATGGCAGAAGTTTGTTGTTAAGTAGGTGATTTTTGCGTTGGTAGAATGTGCTTGATGAAATATTTGAGAATGTAAAATGCCTGATAGAAAACCAATATCTAGAGAAACTTCTACAGAGGAAGCCTATGAAAAACGAGTGCGCTACTTATTTGGCCAAGTAAAGAAAACACATTCTGACGTTTCACCTACCTCAGTTCATGAATATGTCTCCAACATGATTCCAACTAAAAGTTACTCTTGGTTAAGGACCATCAAAGCTAGTCTTGTAATGCATTATAAGAAACAATCAATGTTTGCTGAGGCTGAGAAGATCAATAGCCTTTCGTCTGCTGAATGTAAGCGTAGTGACCTTCAAACCAGCGCCAAGAAAAAGAAAAATATTTCTGAGAAGAAATTAGTCAAACTCGATGCTTTCTTTGAAGAGAGAATTAAAACATCATCCGATACATTATTAAGCCCAGCATACGCCTTTATGAAAGCCACCTTACATTGTGGTCTAAGGCCTTCGGAGTGGCAGAGTGCTCGATTAGTCGAATCTACTGAATCACTACTAAAAGCAACGGATGGTTTGGGGTTATATAGCGGTAAATTTCCAGCGATGACTGTTATAAATGGTAAAGCGACAAACGGACGTTCATTCGGAAAGTACCGAATATTGGATCTTTCTGACTTTACCGACAAGCAAAGAATGTTTGTTAACCTGGCGATATACTATGCGAGTGGCGTTAATAAGGCCGACTTCGATTGGGATTCTTTTTACAACAATGTGCGAGTGACAATTAATCGAGTAATTTCTACCAACTTCCCGAGCTTGAAAGGGCTCAGCCTCTACACATTTAGGCATCAATGTATTGCCAACTTAAAACATGCGGGCTACTCACTTGAAGAAATTGCCGTCATAGTAGGACATGGAACAGACCTTACTGCTTCACAACACTATGCTAAAAAGCGATATGGCCACACGACACAAAATTTAGTTAAGCCAAATCACTCCGACATTCCGCGCATAAAAAGAATATTACATTTAAAACTTGAACACAGGGGTACTTTAGAAATTCGCGAGTAAGATTGCACTATCCATCTGAATTGCAGATCTATTTATTAGATGGTGTATCCAAACGACCTATTTGGTTTAGTTTATAAAAATTAGAGCAACTAGTGAATTCTATGCGTCTAATTTGTATTTTTGTAATTGTTCATAACTAATCTGCCAAGGTTAGTAAGAGCGTGTAGAAAACACCTTCCTCTTATCTCAACTCATATATAGAAGCAAACTGGAAATAGAATAAGAAGATTAGGTTATAAATAGGGTAAAGTACGATATTTGCGGTCATTTTTAAGAAGCGCTCACATGCCCCCCCAATATTTGTATAAGTACCTCGAAATTAATCCTGGTTCTCTTAATGCCATAAGAGATGCAACGTTAAAGTTTACATTGCCTAAAGATTTTAATGATCCTTTTGATTGCTTGGCATCTTATTCCGATGAGTATATTAACCGAAGTATTAAAGCCCAAGGAGCCTATCTCTACAGAGCTAAAGGGAACAAAAAACTATCTCCTGCAAATAGGTTGAAAGCTGAAGGTAGAGCGAAACGACGGGCCAGATTCAACACCCTAAATGGTGGGGTATTCTCACCAATAAGAGACGGTGACATCGGAGTTTTAAGCTTAAGCAGTAATAAAGACAATTTATTGATGTGGTCACATTACTGCAGAAACCACACTGGCTTTGTGCTTCAGTTTGAGCCGGTATGGTTTGGCCTTCGTAAGAATCTAGAAGATCGTAATATTGTACTTGAAGAGTTAGTTGCTTTAGAAGTTATGTATTCTATTGAGAGGCCAGTCTTAAACGGTCTAGAAGATAATAGCCTTAAACTTGATAAATTACTTCTAACTAAATCCAGTGACTGGGCTTATGAAAGCGAGTTCCGCGTAATAGATAATGTAAGAAAAAGTGGTATACACCCATATAAACGAGAGTTGTTGAAAGGGGTCTATGCTGGTGCCAAAATAAACTCGGAAGAACTGCAATCATTGAAAGATACTGTAACAGAGGCTAACTCTAACCATAGCTTGAATATAAAACTATTCCAAATGCAACTTCAAGCGAATAGCTTTAGTCTAAAGGAACACGAAATTCAACTATAGGAAAATACTCTTCGATTACCGGAGCATCAGTTGAAGAAAAACTTATCGACTTAATATTTTTTTGAATCGAAAGTCTGAAATACGCATTAAGTTGCGATCATGTCGCAATTCTGAGCCCCCCTCTAGAGAGCAATTGTATGCAATCAGATAGTCTAATACTAACTAGGATTCTGACTTTCATCCTATAAGTATTATTTTATATAGATTCATGTTGCCCACAAGGAAGTTTATGAAGATAGATATAAGTGACGAGAAGATAGTTAAATTTAGAGAACTGGTAAACGATAATTCCAGTTTCGTCTGTAAAGAATATAAGAATAAGAACGGTAAAAACTTATGGCATCCGATATGTTCTTGTATGGATTGGATTACAGTTTCCATCAGGTTTTTTCAAGAAGCGAATGAGTTAAGTGACAATATCGACGTTAAAGTTATGCAGTTGTACTCTATCATTTCAGCTATTGATATTGTTTCAGAATCAATAACGCAACTTCACCGTGTTTTCATCAATCAAAAAAGTGTCCCATTTAAAGGAGATAAGTCTATTTTTAAAGATAGGTTATTTGAAAATGATGATAACGATTATTTCAAGCAAATAAGAGCTAGTTATGGTGCGCACCCTGTAAATTTAAATCCTAATAAATCAAAGGAACAACGGTACTTCGCAAGTTGGCCTTTTGGCAGCTTCACAGGTGCAGACCTCGACGTTCGCCTGTACAGTAATAATCCTGATGAAAGCGACTTAACCTTACCCTTAAATTTAAATGAGCTTATATCATTTCTCAAAAGCAGATATGATTATCTAGATGTGATTGAACACGAGATCATTAAACAGTTTTCAAACTTTAAAGAAGAGTATAGGTTCAAAGCTATAACCATGAGTAGTGACCCTCTCCAGCTCATTCATGAGCTAAGAAAGGAGTCAATTTTAAGGCTTGATAACGATTACTACAATGAAGTAATTAATGATCTTACCATTATATTTAGTACTTCTTTGGGTGATGAATACCATGATGAAGAGACAAAATTTAAAGAAAGTTTATTGCCGTTAATCGAGGAGATTAGCAGCAATTTACAAGATGTTAACATTAAAGATTTAGAGCATCATTCCCTCATATACATAGACTCAACTCTTGACTCAACATTGAGCTATGAATTACCTAAATTTTACTCATGGCTTTACCATGGCAGACCCGACCCCTTGCTTGATTACTACATAAATAAAATAAATAAGGTTTCAAATAATAAGTATAAATTTGATAAGTCTGATGGTCGTGATGAAACATTTTTGAAGTTGAAACTTATGCTAAAAATGCACTCAATATAGGTAATATAAAATTAGCCTTATTCACTTTATTGAGGCTCTGCGGAGAAGGTAAACCTCGAGTGGCAGCTTGCACCTCATTGCTTCCGTAAAATTGCGAAACCGAGAAAGGCAGGGTTTAGTACTTATTTGAGAATTGCTTTCATTTGTATTCTATTTGATTCAATGCCAGTTGAACTCAAAACTAATCCAGTTATGTAATATTTATTCTTCACCCAGAACCTAACAGAAATACCTAACGAACCAGCAAATAATTCCAGCTTTCTGTTTACTGTGACCACTTATAGGCCACAAATGTTTAAATGATAATAATGAATCAGAAGTACTTTTTACAGTTCCGCTGGATGCTCAACACACCTGCATTAATTATGATGGAACCATAAATTCACTTTGGATATGTTGGCATTGGTACAGGTTTACACCCAAAAATTTTGGTGACAATTGCGAGATATTCATTATGCGCTTGTACACACCTGCTTAAATATTCTGCCGTAAAAGTCTCACCCGGCTTCGATAAAGAGTCTTCTTCAGTTCTCATTCTTTCACCCAACTCCCTTACCATTTCAGGTTGAAGAGGGTACGCACAGTAATGCGGCACGAAGTTGTCATTCTTAATCATCAATCAATCCTCGCCATACTTAAGTGAGTTCAGCGTAACGGAATGAAAGTTCTCAGCAAAAAAACACCGCGAAATTCTATGCATTAGCCTGAAAGACCTAGTAAATGCTGTTTAGGGCATAGCAAATGCTGTTTCTATTACTGCTAATGTCATCTGAGTGATGCCAAGTGCCACTTTAAGCAATAGCCTGCCGCATATGACTAAGAAAAGCGCCACACGCCAACCAAGTGCCAAATGGCGCACTGAAAAGTAGGTTAAACAGAAACACTTTTCTTTCTTTCATCAATTCTAAGAACTCGATTTTAATTTCCATCACCGTACTTTTAATCAAAAGCGAAGTTAGACAGCTTTGCGAATAAAGTGTTTTTGTAACAATCAAAAGACTACCCTTTTAGCCTTCAAAATCGTGTTATTGAAACAGCTTTAAATAGTGTTTATGAAATTACAGTAACGTAGGGAGTAAAAAATAAATGGCGATAAAATCACGACTAAAATTTGAAAGGAAACTGTTATGCCGCAGGGAGCGATAGCGAAAAGGCATACAAGGTTTCCGCTTCGATTAATTTCGACTCACAGTGCGGCTAAAAGCGGCTATATAGCGAAAACTATTATTAGCGCCGCCATTAGATGCGCTAGGGGAAGTACGCCTCAAGTCGCACAGAATTGCCGTATTTGGTTCTTTGATATATTTTCCTCTTCGAATCCAAGTTGCTTGCACAGGCCCAACACCCCCTCAAATGTTTTATCGATTACTGAGCAACAACGCTGAGTATTGATTAGCGCTTTGCCTTGGGAAGTAACAAGTGAGATTTCATTAGTCGCCACATTGAAACCGGCATTAAGTGTTATGCCATTTACTACACGAGAAGTTACGGGTATCGATTTAGGAGCAATGATTTGTTTCACCCCCTCATGGGTATCGAACTCATACACGGTGTTATCGTGTGAATCGATAACGCGAGTTTGAGTATTAAATCCTGGGCCACCCGCATTACGAATTTGTGTATCGAGTGGGCATACAAAAAGAGGGGTAACGGTGTTCATATTCGCGCCTTGTTAAGTGAGTGACTAAACCAACGTGCCTATAAAAAGCAAAGATGCAAAAAAGGGGCGCCCCCCCTTATGCCCTATACCAGTAATTCTTTAATTGAGTTGATGTGTTTCAGTCCTTCGGGTTTGCAATTAGGTTTAGGTTTAGCGGTGATGGTTTCAGCCACAGAAAGATTTTCGGGATTATGCTTTGCGTACCAGACTTTCTTTTTACGGTGATATCGAAAGGCAGAAACATTGAGGCTGGCGAGCACGTCTTCATTTGGCTTACCTGAGAAATGTATTTCAATACCTTGTAGAGCTTCATTAAACACAATGCGTGGTTCTGAGTTTGCCTGTTCGTTGTTGCTGGTGTTCGTAACCGGAGTTTGTTTACCCAGTAGAGCATCACAGATAGTGGCGCCATTAGGTACGTACTTAGCGCCATAACCAAATAGGTTCACCTTATACACCATCCAGCCATCTGCGAATTCATTAGAGCATTCTTTGAGATAAGCGCGTTTAGAGCCGTATGAGCGTTTGTGTTCCATATCTTTAGGCAGGTCAGCTAAGTGGGCAACCGGCGCATAGCGTTTAGCGGCCTTACGCATTTCGGGGAATAGGTTACGGGTATGGGTAGACCATCCGATCACAACGGTTTCGTAGGTATTAGCACCATAGTAATCTTCAAGAGGGTTACATGCGTTCCCCACCCGCTCAGCGACGATAACGGCTTGTGTGTTCTTAGGCATGTGTGAATCGATGTAGGAGACGAACTGAGCAAAGGCATCATCAGCGGCTTTGCGTTTGGCTTCGGCTTCGTTGTGCTTGCGTTGCTCTTCGGATTTTACAAAGGCGACTGCATCATTTATTTGGCCAATGGTCAGTGGCGGGCGGCTATCAGAAATCGACACACGCGCTTGGTCGACATTCATCAGCTTCCATTCGTCTTGAAAGTTATCATGGGCAAGTAAAGTGTAATTGACTTGCTGAGTGCGTTTGCCGGTGTGCAGGTCAATGGCATGTCTGCCGGTGTCATTAACTTCTACAACATAGGCATCCACATACCCTTGCATTTTACTGGTATCGAGATAGCGGCCAATAATGGGATCATACGTTTGCGTATCGCCAGGGCTAGCAATGAGCGCTTGAAGCATCGCTTCGCAGAAAGCAAAGTTTTGTATTTCGTGTTCTTCATCCCCTACATAGCAATTGCCATAGAGAATATGACGGGCATTGCCGTATACCTCTGCACGGGTGTAAGTGATATCGGTGGTAAGGTCATTGCACCACGGCGCAGGTTCAGCATTTTCATAGCGGGCCATGTATGAATCGGCATTTTGTTTATAAAGACATTGGCCTAATTCGTGACCGGACATTTTAGGCATGAACGTGGTGTGTTCACGCACAAATTTACCGATGGCCAAACAGGTTTCGCGACTGGATAAATCTAATGACATGGTGTGTTCCTTACTGGGCGTTGAGTACAGTAAGAACGTTGCATGTTATTTTTAAAGCGCAATAAAGCGCCCGTGGTGGGCGAATATCACTGATTGTGAAACTATGAGTATTGCAGGTGTGTTAGGTGTGAATCCGAACTTCTAATACATCAGTAATCCGTTGTGCTTTACCATTCCACACATAACGGAGGTGGCAACCTTGAATAGCGGAGGATAATGCTTTCGGTTTAAATATGGCACAGCACTCGCCACCAGCAAATCTCACACTGCGATAGAGTAAGCCATTTGCCCCTGCGAGGCGTTGTTGTTTTGCATACGCTTGTGACGCATCATAGCTATTTGGTTGATGCAGGTTATCAAAGTCACTCCCTCTGATATCAGCAACCGGTAACACCACCTCATTGATGTATTCCCGCATCGTGATTTCAGTGTCGGGCTCTTGGGTCGTGGCCAGAAACAATTCACGATGGTACCGGGTTTCAGCAATCGCCACGTCAAGTGTGCTGCCGCAGTAGTACACACCATACTGACCATTAGTAAATCTACTGGGCATTCCGATATGCGTAAACGCCGCCATTACGGGGGTGCTACCTTGACCATAAATCCGGTCCTCTGGTGCAACTAGTGTGAGTTGGCCTAGTTCCTCTAATAACCTATCGTTAGTCAGACTTTCAACGGCATAGAGAATTTCAAATTCATCTTCACTGGCAACATCTTCAAACAAGCTGATTGGGGGGAAGTGTGAGGGAATAAGGCGGTGCGCCCTATTCGCCCACGTAGGATTAACAGTATTCAATGATTAACCTCGAACAGCATCAAGATAGCGGCGTAAATCAAGCATGGTAAGCATACTGCCTTGGCAAAATTGCTCTTTAGCAGGTCGGCCACCAAAGTGGGAATTAGGCTTGTTTATCCACGCATGCGCCTGCTCTGCTGTAGGGAACAGTAATCGCAAAGCTTTATAGACACCCAAGACGATTGAAATGCGGGTAAGCTGATCCGAAGAGAGCTTCGTTACCTCTCCACGTTTCCATTTGAAAAAGGTCGCTCTGCTTGGCTCCCCCAGTAATCGAATGGTTTCATCAGTACTCAATTTCCACTTCTCACAGATATTGAAAAACGCCCTTAAGCTGGTTTGCGCCACCTGAGCACCATCAAATCTTTCAAGGGTATTCGCTGTTGTTGTCATAGAAACGCTCCCGTGCGTATTATCCTATGTGTATAATTATACACCAATGTGTAATAAGAGTATATATATGTACTTTCACCCAAAAAGTAAACGCTTGCACAAAGGGGGATAACACCCCCACCTGCGTGTATATGTGTTGTGAAGAGTAAGGGGGAGGACAAGCCCCCTACCCAAACATGTCTTCGGTGAGTGCATCACGTTTACGGTTTGCACGCTTAGCACTGTCAGCGGCTCTTGCAGCGCGTGCCATGGCTTTCTCTGCCTCTCGCTCGGCCTTCTGAGCAATAAGGGCTTCACGCTCTAATACAAGTGCGGCTTCATGCTTTCTCACTGCGTCAAGGTCTGGTGCTACCCCTGCTTTTTCAGCCAAGCTATAAGGCACGGTTTCGCCCTTCACTTTGCGACAAAACATGGTGTGGCCAGTAACGTTCTCCAGTGCAATGATTTGTGCATAATGGTCTGGGTACTTTTGCGCCCCATGTGCGATATCTTGCTTACATCCCATGATACAAAAGCGGCAACTTAAACGGCTGTACTTCTCGCCACGTTCACCGTAGGCAGGGTGTGGTGCTTGACCAGCGTTATAGATGGTGTCGAACACTTCATCAGTCTTAAGAGAGAAAATAGGCATCCAATCAAACACGGTTCTCGCCACTACGCCTTTTTTGTTTGGCTTTAGGGTTAGGCGCTTGTTTATCCAAAGGGGGTTTTTCATCGCACGTTGGCGCGACTCTTCGGCTCTTAAGCCGATGCAGTTGAACGCCACCTTGGCACCGCGTTCTTTCATTGTTTTGCGGATAAAGACATCCAGAGGCCCAGTCTTTAACGAGCTGGTGCACTGGCGGTATTTCGGTGAAGGGAACATCCCACGAAGCAAGACCATGCCGATAAAGTCATTCACTTTGTTTTGCACGACATTAACGGGCAGACCATCCACGGTGGCTTCAATGTGTTCGATAACTCCATCATGCTCTACACGGCCGAGGTTAGCATGTACCACGACGATTTGGTCAGGTCTTACTAGACGTTTGATGGTGTGGTACATCGCTTGAGAATCTTTTCCCGCACTGTGATTACAAAAAAAAATCGTGTTGTGCTCTTTGGCATAGTGGCGGATCAGTTCTTCTCTAAAACTCACAGACTCAGCGTTGAGGTTGCTACCTGAGAAATCAAACATATCAGCGTTATACATAACCTTTCCTTTGTGCTCATTGGGTTAACTCAATGTGCCAACTCGGGAGAAGTTGACAAAAAAGCACTGGTTTTCGGGCTGATATGCAAACTGTTTGAACGCCTACGGCGAAGACATACAAAAAATGAAGGGGGTGGCGGTTAGATGAATATCACCATGTATACCCATGTAGGCGTTCACGGTGCGTGACGGGGTTTCATTTCCATTGACAGTTTTAATGTGCAAGGCGCACCCATAGGGCAAAGGGGCGTGTTTCCCCTTGTGTCCTTTTACCATAAATAAAACGACTGCCCAGAAAGCGGTAGCGAACAAGGGGCAGCATAGGGAATGCAGCGCCCGCACCTGGCACGCTGCTCGGGGGTGGTTAAGGCGCGGTAAACTTATCTTCTAGGTCAAAGATGTTCTGGCGCAGTTTTCTGAGTACCTGCTCGGCTCTTTTACGGGCATCGTCATAGCGTAGCTTATCGGCCAAGGTCGTTTCCTTTTTGGCTTGTGAAACAAGTCTACGTACGGTTTTTTTGGCAAGGGTTAACTGATATTCACAATCCGCAAACTTTTTCATCTTGGCGACGCGCTCTTCGTAAGTCATGACTTTAACGGGGGGTTTAGTTTGCGCGGGTGGCTGTATTGATGTATCCATGATGGCTGCTCCGGTTTAATTAAGTACTTTGCTAACGTGCCATTTAACAAGGTGGCTGCAAAAAAAGGTGTCGCGTGGGTGAAAGCGGGGGGTGTACCCCCCTTTGCTTGTACCCTCACTCAATAGGCAAGTTTGTCTGAGCGAGAAATCCAGCGTGCTATTGTCGGCGCTGATAAACCATTCACTTTGCCGATGGCTTCACATATCTCATCATGACTTTGGTATCCGGCAGCTTTAGCGGCATTGATGTGCTCTTGGAAAAGCCCATACTCGAGGTTAGGCATTAACACAAAGCAGTCCGCTTTCACTTCCTCTGCAGAGAATGAGGCGTTTTTGAAAAAGCTGGGCAGGTCTTGATTAGGTGAGCCCCCAAATTTAAACGTGCCGTTGTCTATGGCCTTCACCTTCAGCGTATAGGCTCCGCCCATTCCTGAACTGATGCTCACTTGGCTACCTACGGCTAAATGCTCTGTACGTATAATGGGTAATCGATTGGCGGTAACAAACATAATAAACCTCATAATATTGAAACTGGGATGATGGCGTTAAAGCCGTGTTCCCGTTGTGTTGGGATAACCTAACGTTGCACTATGGTCGATACCTGCAAATAAATGGCGCGTTAAAGCACGAATCGAACAGGCAAAAAAAAGCCCCTAACAGGAGGGGCAAACGGGGGGTGTAAAGGGTTACGCGGCCAGTTTTTTAGTCGGTGCAGGAAGCGCCACATTGACATTGAAGGTCACAACAAAAGCCGTTTCTTCACCGTTTAGCGCGATTTTTTCGATATGGGTAACATTGTGTGCAATGCCCAAATCTTCCACCAGCAAGGCTTCGATACGTTCAAATTGGGTAAGGCCATCATTTAATACATATCCAATATTAGGGATAACGCAGCCGGTGCCTTTCACTTGTGGCATTTCTTTCATGATGAATGGCAATGAAGCCATTGAGAAAGTTAAGCCAAGGTCACTTCGCGGCTCGTGTAATACAAGCGTGATGTTGGCGCGTGAAGGTAATAGAGGTTGTGAAACTGGTTCAAGGTATTTAGTTAGCTTGCTCATATCATTCTCCGACAGGTCATTGGGTACAGATTTAATGTGCAAGCTGGTGGCAAAGGTGCAAAAAAGCGCCCCCGTTCTGATGATTGCCTTTATCCATTTTTCATTTAAAAACGAGGGGCGAGTAAAGCGTGCGTTTGTGCCCGTGGTTATCGATATTGAAGTACTCTTTTAAGGTGTGCGCGGTGGTCACAGATTCACCCAGCAAGGTAATGTCAAAATTGCCCACCAGCGTACTGGAATAGGTATAAACGAATAGTGTTCCTTCAACATCTCGAATCAGTGCTTTTTGGGCTTTTTGATTAACGGCGATAACGCGTCTATTTGGCCGTGCTTGCTTTTGTAGCTCGATTTTCACCTTTCCATCTTCAAACACATGGTAAGGGCTCTCTTTCACCTGCGCCCTTACCGCCCATAGGGAGCTGTTATAGCTGTATATGGTGTCTACATCCAACCTGTAGGATTGTGAGGCAACCCAGTAACACTGCTCTCCAACGTAAAACGTACAAATACCTGTGCTAGGTCTTCGTTGTTCAATCACGCTCAATGCATCATCGTTGTTATAATCAATGCCCAAACAGAGGGCTAACGCGCATAGTTGGTTATTGATACCAGGTATATCAAAGGCTTCTTTTCTTCTCGTCGTCATTTTTTGGTTCCCATAAATAGAAGGTGTGGTCGCGGCATTTGTGGCCCCAGTGTATTTACTGAGGCCATCATGAGCGTTTATGCGGCGATGTGATAAGGGGTTGAGCGGCGTCTTGCATTGCTGAGCTGCTGTGCAAAACCATGACCTACTGGAATGGTGTAGTCATTGTCACCTTTGCGCACCATCAAAGAGAAGGCGGCAAGAATAGCAATGGCGTCTAAATTATCTTGGGGGCGTTCAATGCGATAATCACCGCTATCGCCTATAACGGTGAAACAAGCCCATGAATCCATCCACTGTTTCACCAATGGCGCGATGGGGTTTGGGTTATCATCCAGTGATTCATAAAACGCGGGGTGAAGTGAGATACCGGCTAAGCTATCAGCAAAGTCTCTAGGGTCAATCACCTTAGTTTCATCAAGGGCACGTTCATACGCTTTGATATGGGTTGAGGCTTTCGTCACACGACCATTGGGGCGTAGGAATTTATCAAAACAAGCTTTGGCGCCCTTCCCTGCCACTTCCCCCATAATATCGCCTTTAGACGTTGCAAGCGCTGCGACATGCCAACGTCGTGAAATGTAGCCTAACTCGTCTACCACATTGTTATCGCCCCCATGTTCAATGGCGGCAAAAATGTCAACATCGATAAGGTAGTTCTCGGCTAAAATATCAAGATTTAGTGTAGCAATATCATCTTTGCTAATGTTGATTAACGTGGTGGCCACGACTTCACGGTTGAACAAAACAAAATAAGACATAGTGAATTCCTTTAAAGCGGTGATGAAGCCCTGTAATCAGGGCTAGTAATAAGTGCTGGGTGAGTACGGTTCAACAAACAGTGTTTGGCCTTCGCCATAACGGTCTTGGTTGTTGACGATGTAGCGCTCTGCGGCACTTCTTGAGGTGAAGTCATCCTTTAAGGTGTAGCAGCCATCTTCGGCATTTAGGATCACGCGGTATTTCATAAGCCCCCCTTAATTGGCTTGGTTAAGATAGGTTTAACGTGCCAATCAAAGGGGGGATTGCAAAAAAGTGCCGAGCGTTAAAAGGGGATAGAAGAGGTTTCCATTACGCCTAATCGGTTGGCAATTTCGGGGCGCTCTTTCAACCCTATTATGGGGTTTTGGAACAAGAGGGTTAACACCTCATAAATGGCCACGCCATGTAATGAGGTTTCAGGCTGACCAATATGGCAACGACCGTCTTGTGTAGACGAAAAGCAAGGTAGGGTATCGATGTCATTCAACAATGACTTACCCATGCGACTCCCCTTCCCTTGGGTAGGTAAGTCTTCGCGCTTAAAGGTAACGCCTTCAAAGGCACTGGCAAAATGAACTATGTCGATAAACTCTTTCATATGAAAGCCTTTCTCAAATTGGCTCATATACGTGCCAACACTTAACTTGCCGCCACCACGCTTCATCAATCCATAGCAGCACGCTTCGCCGCGTGCACGTACGATTTGCGCCAAGAAATCCGGAAGCGTTTGGGCCATAGCGACCATTCGCCATACTGGCTCCGCGCCTTCAATAGAGACTTTTTCAATCGCGGTCACAATCTGCTTTTTGAAATGGGTATATGGCTTATCTGCATAGCGTTCCCAATCCCACATAATGGGCGCCAGCACTCTGGTTGCTAAAATATCGACGTTCATGAGTATTCCTGTTGTCAGTTGATTACCTATTCAACGTGATGATATTGGCAAGAGATGCAATAAAACGCCGTGGTCACTTATCCATTGCTTACGCTTTTATTTTGCCCATAAGCGGTAGCGACCAGGGGGCTAAAAAAACCGCCCGTGGGCGGCGTTTCCCGTGATTAGGCAAGCATGAGGTCTAGAAACTCAAACTGGGTTGTCATGGTTTGACGGGGCGCTTTAACAAGGTGGCAAACTGCCATGGCAATCCACTTGGCCATGCCTTCGCCTTGTTTCATATCGATACCTTGTCCCAAACCTTCATGCGCCGTGGTCATTGGGGTATCAGCCCCCAGCGCCTCATTGCATTGCTTCGCTCTTGCATGCTCTACCGGTGTTAACAAGCGTTCCATACCATCGGGGCGCGCTACCATTGGGGGCGTAGACTGACGTTTAGTATAGTGGCGGTTGATTGTGCCTACTTGTGTGGTGTCTTCATTCACCAGCTGACGGGTAAAGCCATTGCCTTTTTTGGCATCAAGCTTAGCCTTTTCTTTTAGGTAGGTATTTTCAGACCACATTTTGTCGTTTGCCGCGATAGGCTCCATGATTTCGCCTAGACGCTTATGAGCACGTGGGTAGCAAGGAATAGCCGTTTCTGCGTCTAAACGTAGCCCTTTTGATACCGCTACGAACCAATAACGTTCGCGGTTTTCAATAGAGCCTGATTGTTCATTATTTAAAATGGTTTCAAAGATGTTGTAACCAAAGGCTTGAAGGGTAGCTTTAATCAACACGTATGAAGCGCTGTCTTTAGCTTCTGGTACATTTTCACTGAGATATACGGCCGCGTTGATAGTGTCTAGCGCTTTTAGGTAGCCATAGACGCCAACGGCATCAGTCGGATGCTGTTCTGCAATCGCGATTTTATTTTTTGTTTTGCCTGACTTGCTGTGGCCAGTGCAAGGAAGTGAGAACTGGCAGATGTTCACACTGTTTTACCAGTCTAATTCAATCATTTCTAATGGGCTGTTGAGTACACGCGTGCTTGATGTAACGGCAGGGTTATTGCGCATTGCCACATCGAGGTACTTGCGTTCGCGATCAGCAATCCACTGGGTATCAACTTCATATCCCGCACTGGCGAAACCGTCATGTAAAGCAGCGGTAGACATACCGATACCTGCACATAAGGTGCCTTCTGTCAGTGTGCCCGCGTTCACCGCGTTTACAAAATCCTTCTCGCGCTGTGCGCGTCTTTGTTCGTTTGCATGGACGGTGATAAGAATTCGACCTTGCTGAGCATGAATATGCACCTGCTCGGCTTCCCCAACATAATCCGCAAAATCACGGTTACAAATATCCACCAACGGCTTGGCATGGTTAGCACCACGAACCGATTTGCCACTGACCACCAAAGGGCCATTTTCATCCACTACCAACTCAACACCTTTGCTAGTGATTTCACGGCGGTAAGTTGTGCCGATAGCAAAGTCATTGTTCGCCAGTATTTGGCCATCAAAGTAAGTACGTTTAGCATTTTTATGAGGTGAGCAAGCAGCGGTAATATGGTCGGTCATGGGTTCATCCAAGCTGTGGTTTTAAGACACACTAAACGTCACATACCCCACCCGCTTTTCAAAAAAACACCCCCTTTATGCTGCGCTTTTAGCGCTCCGGCCTTTTGTTGCCACAACTCCCGAAACCCGCACTATGCCTGTATTGGAATAGCTTTTAAGGGGAAATAATTATGGTGAAACTGTATCGAGAAACCTGCCATACCGTGGATGAAGTAAATACGCTTACTGAAAGCCTGAGAAGGCAAAGTAAGGAATACACCATCGTTCATGCCAACGATTTAACCACGGTGATATGGGCAGAAATGCCATTGGTAGATGATGAAGAAACGTTTCATTTCACCTTAGTCGATGAAGCCGATGATGCAGAGGTAACGGGCACGGTAAGTACCGACAATAATCTGGGCTTAGCCATACAACTTGATGGTTTTGGTACAGCTGATAACCCTTCCGGCGGCTCAATCGTCTTTCTTGAACGTTACGAAGGTAAAACATCCGTTTTGGTTTATGCGGATAACAGCAAAGACGAACCCACTCATGTCATTAATCTTGAGGGGGCACAAATTGAGGAGAACAATATGGTAAAAAAGTAGATTTCACCGCGCTTCGCTACGAGTGCTGGGTGATGATCTGCGTAAGCTCGGTGTATTTTATCTTGGTGGTGGCTGGGTTGGCTTCTTTGTTGATAGTGACAAAATGAGCATGAATGCCGCGGCTATCCTGTTTGCAACCGGTGTACTTTGCTATGGCTATGGCTTATACTTGGACTACAAAATAACCAATGCAAGCGAAGATGAAGAGGACCATAAATGATCAACGAACTAGCAAGTTACGGTGGCGCATTTTGGTTTATGATTTTAACGCCCGTGATAATAGGCGGTCTAGCATGTATCTGGGTTCATTTTAATGCCGACAAGTTAAAGACCCATAAACACCAATCGGGGCAACACTAAGTCGCACTTAAACGACATCACTCGATGTCGTTTACCTTGTCTGGCCATCTTGCCATTCACAAGCCAAATTTAAACGAAAAAGCACAATGAGTCTGCTCACTGTGCTTTTTTTCTATCTGATGTATCTACGCCCCCAAAGGGGCAAGTTACTAAACTACATTTGTTACTTCATTACTGCTTTCGACATAGAGGCTAACAACTTGGGGTATCGTTGAAATGATGGTGCGTTTAATCGCGTAATCGAACAAGGCTTTGATAAACGGTGCAGCGTCTTTGTCAAAGTAGGCGAGATCTTCTATCCATTTCTTACGTTCCGGTCGATAAGCAGCAAAGCAAATGCTTAAGCGTCCGTCATCCAGTTGGTTGACCGTTTCCACAAAGTAGTGATGTTTATATCCCTTCACAATAGTGTGACTGATAGCAGGTTCAGTGAACCCTTCTTTTCTCACATTAAAAGTGTACATATCAACCTCGCTTTACTTGATAACGGATGAAAGCCATATAGCCATCCCCTTCACTGGTAGGTTTCACGCCATAGTCAGTAACAGTGGCATCGTTTAACAGTTTGACCGTACCTGCTTTAGCGGCTTTATAGAGTTGGCTATTCATGGCATTGGCTTCTGTTGTAAACGGTTTACCGTCACTTTTCACGCTACACTCATCTACCTTGTCGTTTGGGTTAACGAGGTTGTGGAGTTCGCGATAGAGCCAGTTAGCCGCTGCAGCGCGAGGGTTTTTATAACCTCGGCCAACAATGCCCGACGGTGAGATAGTTCGGTTATGCAACTCGGCTAGGTGGGTTCTAAGTTCCAATAATTTCATAAGGCCCCTGAGAGGTTGTTGAGTATGCTAATGACTGTGGCAGGTTAGCTCAAAAGGTCGAAAAAATGCCTTCGCGGCCACGTTATCCATACGCCCTGCTTTATGCGACCAAAGCGATAGCGACTAGGCGCAGTGAGTGAAATTTAGAGCCAAGCTGGGGGGGTGGTGAACCCCCACCAGGGGCATTAAGAGAAGTGTTGCGCCAGTAATGGAGCACCAAGTGACTCAATAAGGTTGGCACCATATTGTGAACGCGGGTGGCAGGAATATTCACGTATCCGCTGGGCGTAGATAGCCGAATCGGTTTCTTCTTCTTCCAGTAAGAAGCCGAATGACTGAGCAACATATATGATTGTCTCACGCTGCTCTGAGATAATTTCCGGTGTCCAGCACACGCCTTTCCCTTCTTGATAGTAAAATGTCACCGGTTGGCCTGAGATAACATCAACACGACACTTCATCGCTTCAAGGGTGTTAAGGGCTAACGTCTTGTCACTTAGGCAACTTGGCTCATACGTCACAGTCACGATCAGTGCGGTAAAGTCACAATCGATAGCGAATATCTCTTTGGTTAACCCGCTAATGGTAAGTATATGCGTGACAGAGCGATGCACTGCTTCACGTAAATTCGAAACGGTTGATTCAATGAGAAACCAAGCACGATCATCAGCACCGGTTAGTGGGCTCGAAGTGAAGTGAAACAAGGTTCCGCTATCATTTAATATGGCTTGAATTTGCGTTTTCATAATTGCCTCTTACTGTTCAATTGGGTACACCTAGAACGTGTCAGCTTGATTGGATTCAGCAAAAATAGACCGCTTAAAAGCGGTCTACCTTGAGCCGAACATGCCCTACCAGAACAAGCCATAACCAACATATAAAAACGCATTAACCAACATCAGGCATAGCACCTGTTCGAACTGCTGTTGGCGTTCGTCATAGTCACGAGATACATGTGTCACCATGTTTATGACAGTGGCAGATAGCAACACACCAGCGCATATCAGCCCTAGTCCACCAATAAATTGAAACTGACTTAGGTGGCCATTGAAGAAGGCAGGTAGCGCACACCTTAATGACAAAGCTAAATGGCCGATAAACATACCCAATGCGACAAAACGCATACCCGAAATGGTAACTCTGACTTTCTTACTTGAAACCTGCTTACTATCGATTGCGTACATCGTTGAAACTCCGTTGTTAGTTGACAAGTTCAACGTGTCTCAAAGGGGGGGGGTTGCAAAAAAGCACCTATTATTCCGTGCCATAAAAAAGCCGCGTAAGGCGCGGCTATTAGGGGGAGTCATGAAACTGAATTAATAAACCCTAAAATCATCCACCAGATGGCTAAGCGCAGTGAGAAAAGCTTGCCTACGCTCGGCACTGATAACAATTTCACCATGAAATGAAGCCTGAGTACTTAACACTTCTGCACCAGACATCTCACTAATAAGCTGAATAGATAAACCATCTGTAGGCCTCTCAATACTGGTCTTAATATCAGGAAGTAGCTTGTTTTCCATAGCAAAGCCTTAACCATAAATGTTTTCTAATCGATTGGGGATCTCAATAGAATGTCGCTTTAAAACCGCTTCAAGTAACCCGCGAGCATGAGATAGCCCTTTAGCGTGTAATTGATTTCCACTGTTGGACGCAGTTTGTTCTTCTTCGCGCAATTCCGTTACTAGGGTGCGTAAATCTAATTTTATATTGCTCATTGAATCGCCTGTGTGAAAGTTAATACCGCGTTGACTAGAAAGCCATACGGGTGTTATCAAAGTACCTAGCCCGTTCTGGAGAAAGCAGCCCTGCTAGGCCGCTTGTCGGATCATGCCGCTTAACCGCACTGCAAGGGTTCTTGCTGAGGCAATGCGCTTATCAAGGTACAGATAAATGGCACTTGAAAGCTCTCGCTCCATATCTTCAATCGCTTCTTCGGTAAGCGCTAAAAGCATCGGAACATCGTCTTTAATCATGGCACTCATGCTGGTTTTAAGCTCGGCACTTGAGTCGAATTCAAGGGGTAATACGACGGAATCAATGACGGGGAAAAATCGTTTCCCATCAGCGGTGTTACGGATAGTACTACTAGTGAACATGTTTATTTCCTCTTACTTCTTTGATGCTTGGAAATATACGAAACGGCCAGTAAGCCGCAAATAAAGTCCGTTTTACGCACCCACATATGTGGGCGCAACGGCTTTCCGGATATCGTGATATTTAATTGGGTTTGTATAAGTCTGCGGCCACCAGCGTTAAGTCGCTTAGCACTTCGGGATTTTCCGGAAAAGCAGGGATAAGGTGAATGCGGTTTGTCACCCCCTTGAGGCCAGCAGCAATTACCTGAAAGTGTTCTTCAAAGGCTTTCGCGTCACTAAGGTATTGCTCAATGCTCGTGCTGTATTTGCGGTCTTTATCTTTAAATACGACTTCTTCAATAAAGCCTGCATCTTTAGGGTGGGATAACAGCACGATGTCATCGTACAGAGTATCTTGTTCAAATTCGTCGTTGAACTGATGAATGTAGCCTTGTATCTCTCGAAGGTTTAGCTGCTTTTCGGGCGAGTATAAAGCTTGGTAGGTTAATGGATCTAAAATGCAACGGTCAAAGACAGCTTTTTGGATACGATTGGCTACACACGTATGGTGGCCGGTAACGTAACCACTAAAAGTAAGCTCTGAAAGTTCGTTTAAAGGCTTTTGTAAGATTTTTTCGTTGATAGGAAACATGATCCGCGCAATCTCAGGAAACATGAAGAAACCCAACTGACGTGCAATATGTTTAACACCTTCTGATTTACCTGCACCTTCCCATCCAGATAGGGCAACAAAGCGGCGTATAGAATTATGATACATGGAATGACCTCGATGATTTAAGTTCAAGGTCAACGTAACTAACAAGGACAATGGTGCAATTTATGGCCTGCTTACTATTAACCCGTTATCCCAATATCAAATAACCATTCGTAAGAATTAGTAAGAGTGACAGCTCTGTCAGTGCATTCGATACGCGCCGTACTAAACCCGCCTACTTCAGGGTTCAATGCGAAATTTGATAGGCTTTGGGCATCTTTTAAAGTGGGTAAAACCAGCTCAATTTCATGCCCAGCGCCTAGTATTACGAGGCATCTACCTTGGTAGCTCTCAGGCACTAAACATTCGACATACATATCATCAACATTCATAGCTCACATTCCATCATTAATAAAACAAGCCACCAGGGGTACCAGTGTGGCTGGTAAGGTAATCGGAGTATGCAAAGTCGTGCAATTCATATACTGAATTGCACCTAGCGCGATATATGTCTTATTTATAAACATCCTGCCTATGAAAGGCTTTAGGCTGGTGAATGCACAGTGACAGTAATTGTGTGGTTACGATCCGTTTTGCATAGCGCATACTGCGAATTGTGCGTGTAGCCAATAGAAGCTATGTTGACGATGTTACCCTGCTCAATGCGTTTTAAACATTGAATGGCTGACTCACTCACAGTGATGCATTCCTGCGTGTCTAAGCTTGTGTAGCTAATAGTGACAGAGCCTTTACCTTCTTTATTCAACGCCTTACTAAACTTATTCAACGCCTTACTAAACTTTGAAATCAACTTCTTGTTATCAATATCATCTATTTTCTGCTGCACCTCGCTAATGCGTTTGTTTGCACTTCTGACTGCTCTTTGAATGTGTTTAGTGTCAGAGGTCTTAGGACATTCATCAATCGCATAGACTGCATCATCTCGAAGTACCTTAGCCTTAAATAGCCAACCTCTTAAAGATTCAGTGCCCTGACAAGTGAAGTAAGCATGGTGGATTTGCAGGTTGAGTGAATCTGTTAGCTCTCGAAATGCTATTGCGTTCATGTGAATTCCAGTCAGTAAGTGGGTGTAACTGAAACGTCCCACAATGATGAATGAGCGCAATTTAAAGCCGGACTCCCTTCCCCAAATTCAACCTAATGAAAATTAATTTTCTATAGTTAAAAGCCACGAACCCCAAAAATTTGCGTGTCCTTTTTAACCTACAATTCACATAAAGAACCCCGTTTTTAGCGCATATTTGAGCAGTTTTAACAAGTTAAAACTCATTACCCAGCGTGTTCAAAATGATTATTATTACATTTGTTTCAATAGATGGAAGTATTAAGCATAAAAGAACGCAGGCACAGATTGATTTCTTATTACTGGAACGAGATTCACATAAAGAATTCTTGGATTTTTGTGGTGTAAATATCAATGAATGATCGTATTCAAAGAACGGTAGCTGCCGTAGAAAACGCTATAAATGAGATCTTGGCCAAAGGGACGAGAATTTCACAGCATGCCATTGAAAAAAAGGCTGGTTTATCTAATGGTGCGTTAAATTATAATTGTACTGAATACAGAAACCTCAAAGAACGTATAAGGGCTATAAAGAGCAGTAAAAACGAAGACTGCAATGCAAATCTACATTTAAAGAAGCAGATATCTAAACAAACTGCTCTAAAAAACAAATATAGACTTCAACGCGATGAGCTCAGAGCGGAAAATGCGCTACTTCATTCAGAAACTAAAGAACTCCTGTATCAAATGTTCAAGTTGCAGCAGTATGTTAAACAAATTGAGAATACCAAACTCGCAAACTTAAATGACTTTAGATGAGAATGGTCAAACTTTCAGACCAAAACCGATTTGGGCGTTGTATATTGAAGAATTAGATGCCACTAATATCTACATACATTCGACTAAAATTGCCTAGCAGACTCTAGACTACAGGGAAAGTGAAGCGGTAAAGCAGAATACTGAGTTTAGATTCGGTTCCAGAGCTACCTGAGTTCAAAACCATGCAAAACTCAATGTATAAAAGCTTGAATTATTGGACGCTAAAAGCGTTGGAAATGATGAGCTTGTTTGTTGAAGCCGAATATCACGACGCTTTGTATAGTAAGTTTGAACATTAATCTGCTGTTGGTGACAAAACTTCACAGCAGTGAGTCGGCTTTACTTTTTTTGGGCAAATAGGTTATGCCTGTCTTGTGTATCTCGTGGTTGATGTTACTGAATGGTCATTCACTTAAGCAAAGAGAACACCATGCCTTAGCTAACCTGTAAATTGAATACGGGGATTACCGAACGGATACGAAAACTTGAAGCTAGAAGTAGTGGTACACTCATACCATGAAAGCACAAAGGGAGTATGGAAAACTAGAAACGCTAAAAACTAAACTAACAACAATTTTAAGTATAAATTCAGCTAATCTTAAGTTTGGGTTGTTATCTTAATTTATATTTGTAGATAGGTACGTTTCATTGAAAGTGCTAATTATTGAAGATTCAACATCACTTAGAAGAAGCTTAAGAGTTGGGTTATCCAACCTTGGCTTTACGGTCGATGACACAGGTGATGGCTCTGAAGGGCTTAGCATAGCGTTGGCTGGAGACTACTCATTACTGATACTAGACCTGATGTTACCTTCGGTTGATGGTACGACGATATTAAAAGCTATTAGACAAGCAAATAAAGATATTCGCGTACTAATCCTATCGGCAAAGGATCTTACTGAAGATAAAGTTGAGGGTCTGCTTAACGGTGCTGACGACTACCTAACTAAACCATTCTCTTTTGACGAGTTACATGTTCGATTACTCTGTCTTATGCGCAGAGGTAGTTTAAATGTCAATGACAGTACAATTAATATTGGTTCAATCTCACTAGATTTACACTTAAAGCAACTTAGATGCGGAGGTGCTGATGCTAATTTAACGCCTAATGAGTACAAAGTTGTTGAATGTTTATTTACCAACCAAGGGAAGGTCATATCACCTGAAAAACTTAGCGAATATTTAGCAGGACAATATGATGCTATTGCAAAAAATTCGTTAGAAGCCCACCTATCATCAGCTCGTAAAAAAGTAAAAGCAATTGGTCACGATCTGCCCATCAAAACCAAGCGAGGTTTTGGGTATTTTGTAGAGAATAAATAGTGAATTCAATTCAAAAAAAGCTCAGTCGATATTTATCTATTTCAATTTCAATATTGTTAGTCGCTATTTTGTTGGCTACGGATATCAGCGTTGACAAGTGGATTAGTGAAGAATTTGATCGAGCGATGATCAATAAAGTTGGCCTGCTAGAGACTTTAGTTAAAGAAGATGAAGAAGTAGACTTTGATTTTGCAGGTGAATTCATGCCTGAATTTGAAGGTAAAGAAAATCCTGAGTACTTTCAGCTTTGGTATAACAATGAAGTATTTGAGCGCTCCGATACACTAGAATTCTTTGATGTAAAAGACCTTCCTAGATTAGATGTAAAATTAAATGGCTTCATCATTCAAGATATAACTTTACCAGACGGACGGGATGGTAGAGTGTTGTTTAGCAAATTCTTACCACAAGTCGATTCAGATATTCGCGAAGCATTGGGCGTTACCAGAGAAGAGTTCGCAAACAAACAAAAGCCTGTGGAGTTTGCTTACGCACTGAGCAAAGAAGATCTTAATTACATTCTCTGGTTTGTTGATGTCATTTTCGTTTTGACCTCAATAATTGCTGTATTAACGGTTCGGAAGATAGTTTCATTAGTAGTGGTGCGAAGTTTAAAGCCAATTGATGAATTTGCTCAGAAACTCAGTAACGTTAGTCTGACATCAGATAATGCCGACGTTTCCGTTGAAAATTTGCCTGAAGAGTTAATCTCTATCGCCAAGGCTACAAATCAATTTATTAAAGATAACCGTAATCTTTACAAGCGGGAGCAAAGGGTCACGTCAGATATTGCTCATGAGCTAAAAACGCCTATTACTGAGCTGCTCAGTTTAAGTGAGGTTGCCCTTAAATTTCCCCATGAAAAGCAAATTACTGACAACTTAGCCAATGATGTTAAAGACATTTCCACAAGACTAAAAAGCATTGTGAACGGGATTCTATTGCTACAAAAGAGCAATAGTAGTCAAACACTTCCAACAGCCGAAGTCGAATTAATAGCTTTGTTCAATAGCGTTTTAAGTTATGAAAACAAGTCAAGTAGGCAAATTGACACCGATTTTGACAGCGACTCTATTGTAGTAACTACCAATGAATTTGCACTGGAAACAGTGCTTTCAAACCTAATAAGTAATGCAGTTTATTACAGCCCTGAAAGCACTGTTATCGATATCGCAGTGAAAACTAGGGGTGGGAAAGTGCATATAGAGATTACAAACACGTGCGAAGGAGAGTGTTGCGAGGATGATTTAAATCAGTTTTTTGAACCTTTATGGCAAAAAGATGACTCTAGAACCTCAACAGAGCGCTTTGGACTTGGCTTGGCGATCGTAAAATCATATTGTGAAAGGCTTGGAGCAACTATCTCTGTCTCTCTAGATGATCTGAATCATATAACTTTTACAATCGTACTGTCATGAAGCCATTAGTAAACTACGTT
>Ga0115012_10000208_pt1 | contig 33722 bp, 32 predicted proteins | sample TroAtlMetagenome_FD_88706 | JGI IMG/M metagenome (GOLD analysis project Ga0115012, IMG submission 88706) | Marine eukaryotic phytoplankton communities from Atlantic Ocean - Tropical Atlantic ANT10 Metagenome | ecosystem: Environmental > Aquatic > Marine > Oceanic | place: Tropical Atlantic... | reverse complement strand
GCCTGTTAAAGTATCATAAACATGCACCATGATTCCTCCTTCTTGTTGAGTAGAAGAATTGCTAAGCCAGTTAAAACCAAAACCATTAATAAAATCAACTGTTATTGTACCATCTGCAGCACCGTTTGATGTAGGATTTGTAGTTGTAATAGTATGATTTGAAGGATCTCCAGCAAACATTTGTGGACCTATAATAGGGTTAGCGCAGTCAATACAGCTTCCATCGTCAATAGCTACACCTGAATTATAAGTAAGACCTGTAGGGTCTGTACAACCAGCTGTAAAAACTTGACAACAATCAGAAATGCATGAAGGATAATCTATATAAGTTCCACTATTATCTTGTATACAATCACAAGTTCCATCCTGAATACATCCACAAGCTCTTATATTAGCGTCTAATAACCATACACCTGGTTGTGATGTAGTAAGTTGAACTAATACCTGTTGGAAATTCATTCCTGCAAGTGATGGATAAGTCACACCATCATAACCATGATCGTTGCTCATATGAGCTAATATTGTATTCCAACTATTAGCCATACCATTAGTTGTTCCTGGTAATTCATATTCTACTACACCATTTTTAATAAATACAATACCTGGAGATGCAGCTGAATCTAATACATATGTATTTATATTTGTAGTTGGGTCCATACATGCTCCAGGAGCATTTAAGATATTCCAGTAAAACAGAGACGGATCTGTCAGTGTTGGATAAGTTTGTGTAAACTCATTTGCAATAAGAAGATTAATACCAGTTCCCCAAGGTATTGTAGTTCCCGGATTACCTTCTGTTTTGTTGCTACAATTATTAATAAGCATACCCGGTACACATAGAAAATTACCATTGCTTTGATCTACATTACAACAACTTTCTGCAGCATTTAAACAATCATCTTCAGTTGGATATATTCCTGTTCCATCAAGCATTTCAGTACAATTACAATCAACAGTGGTAGTTTCTGAACATGTACATAATGATGCAGGTCTAGCACCATAAAGAGTCCACTCATTAATACAACAACACTGAGGGAAAATTAAATTAGTTCCAGGAGCATCGTTTTCACTTGCACAACTTCCTTGTGAATATTGAAATATTGCCATTACTTCTGAATACAACAATCCAGTAAATGTTGTTACAGTTGCTCCACTTGGATCCATCCATGTTTGACCATCTGCTATTGTTGTATTTAATAAATCACATAAACTATTCCATGATCCTTGATGAGTATAAAGTGAATCATAACCTCCATTAGGTAAAAACTGTGTCCATGAAGATGGCCAACAATCTGGTAATTGTGGAGATTGTGAAATACATCCACAATTATTTGGGTTACACTCTGTTGATGGTACAGTATCAGCATTACTCCAACTCCAACCTACTCTTATACTTGAAACAATATTTAATGGAGCACCATTATTTGCAACAGTATCTAAACATGAATTAGAAACAGGTGCTAAATATGTTGATGAAAATCTTAATGATATAATTGGTATAGTGTGTAAATTATTAGCTGGATCTGAAATATAATTTAAAAAGTCTAATTGTGATGTGGTAAAGTCTGTATTATTAAATGTTCCAACATAAGTCATGTTTTGACAGTTTATATCTTGTTGAGCACCTCCTGGTACAGTTGTTTCTACACAATTCCAGTTATACATGCAACTACCATCATCACATGTAGCTAAAGCATCATAATTATTTGCATTTGGATCCATACATCCGTCTACACAAGCTGTACAACAACTATCCCAACCTACAACATTTTGATATGCTGCAGAACCTGGTGGTTCACAGTTACAATCAGCAGTAGCTGTTGGATCATAATTAATTGCTGAATCACTTGTACATCCTGAATATAAACAACTACCATCATCTGTGTTTGCAGTTGCATCATAGTTACACGCTGTAGCATCTGTACAACCAAATATTATTTGAGTATCTTGATCTAAATAAAAGACCATAGTTTCTATACAAGGATTTGTAGAACTGTCAGATACCATTAAAGTATATATCCCACCACACAAGCCTGTTATATTTTGTGTAGTAGCTGTAAAACCACTTGGTCCTGTCCAAGAATAAGTATAAGGAGCAACTCCTCCATTAACTGTTACAGTTATTGCTCCATCATTTTGACATACTCCAGAAACATCTGTTGCATTTGTTCTATTTAGCTCTGTTATATTAAATTGTGCACAGTAAGTACATGAGCCATCATCTGTGCTTGCTGCAGGATCATAATTATCTGCAGCTGGATCTGTACAACCTTCTTTTTCATTACCTGAAGATTGTGGTTCTTTTTCAGGATCACAAGCTTGAAAAGGCGTTGCAGGACATGATGTAAGACAATTGTCTGTAACTGTCATTGAAACTTTTTGTGATCTACATTCACCACTTGTTGTAAGACATGTGCATAAATCTAATACATGATGTCTATTTGCAGGATCTGATGCATTTTCTACACACCATCTAAACAATCCGTTTTCATCTGTGTAACCTACTATACCTCCTCTTATAACTATTGGATGATTTTCTATAGGGTCACCGTTTTGATTTTTAACAACAAATAGAAAACATTCTGAGTCATTACAAGTTGATAAATCAGTAAACTCATCTAGGTCTCCTTGGAATGTGCTAGCAGTAAAATAGTCTGTAGCAGGCTCAACACCCCAACCGTGTTGATCAAGAGCACCAAAACCTTGATCCCAGTAAGGGTTTGATGTGCCAATAGCTGCCATTGATGCAATACTACAAAAAGGAACTGTTGTAAAAGTTCCATCTTGTGGAGTTTTATCACCACTAGCTATTGCACCTAAACTGTGAAGTACAAAAGGTGGTCCAGCATTACCAGCACCTCCTACAGGCTTAGAAGGATATAAATAAAAGTCTGATTTTCTTCCTGTTTGTGCAGCCATCCAAGTATTTCTTTGGCTAATAAATTCTGTATGATCACCTGCCCAACATGGAGTTACTGTTCCAGTTCCGTCTGTTGCAAGATTCCAATTAACAGCCCCTGCATTGTTATAGTCATGATAAGGTTGTGAAAATGATTGTGATGTTGATTCATCAGCAAAACATATAACTAATAGATTTTTATTTGTAGAAGGAGGAGGAGGTCCTATTGTAGTTGCAGAATTAAATACTCCACCTGAGTTATCCGTTATAGAACTATTAGCTACAGTTGCTCCTGCAATACCACCATTGTGCATGTCAACATTATTTCCCTGTGCCCAAGTTAATATAGCCCAAAATTTATTATTAGCATTTACAGTTGCAGGAAAAGTTGAATCAGCTGCACTATTGCAAGCATTTGTACCAAAATTTCTTAACGGGTTTGGATCTACGTTAACAGGTTGACCATTATTACAATTACCTGTAACAAGATCAATAGTACCATTACCACCACAACTACCTGCATTTTGGTAAACACCAGTCATTGCTGAAGTAGCCCAGTCAAGCCATCTTTCTCCAAATACTACTGTGTGATATTCGTTTATACCAGTTGCTTCTCCGCCTGTGCAAGAACCTTCAACAGCATCAACATTACCAGATCTAACTATCTCTACCCATTCTGATGCAGCAGCATATGCATCTTGAACTGCAGCTAATCCTAATGATGTAGCATCATAATAAAAATATATATCTACATCTCCCTGCGTGTTTCCACAATATTCATCAACCCAAGATGGTCTATTTGGATCTTCTTGAGCACCTTCTGCTGGTGGAGTGTACGTTGTCTTTACAATTTCTATTTTATCATATTGTGATACTTTATTATCTTGGTAATCACAAAGATATTTATCCTTTATACTTGAAGGAAGATTAGATCCACAACATGAACCAATACCGTATCTGTCATACTTATACTTTCTATATATCTCATCAGCAAAACCTCGTTCAGTAGTGATCTTTTGTATAATGTTGTCTTTTTTAGGTTCCATCTTTATTTTTTAACTAATCCTGCAGCAAGTGCAGCTTCATATGCTGATTTACACGCTTTGCATACAATTTTTTTATCACTTGCGGTTGTTTGTTGACATCCGCATCCTATTTGTCTTTTACAATGTGAACAAGTTTGTGCCATAATTTTATAGTTTATTGGTTATTGGTTTAACATGTAGGGCAAGTAATTTTACTTAATAATTTTTTAGCAAAGTTAAATAATTCTAATCCAGCATTTGGGTTTGCTGCATATTCAACTTTTGCTACTGCTGCATCAATATACATTCTAATATCATTAAGATCACTTAATAATCTTTTTCTTTCTGAAGTTGGTACGCATGGAGCAAGGTCTAATTGGCATAACTTATCATAATATTGCTTCATTAAATTGGTAACCCTTAAGTGATTGTATTCTACATAGGCTTTATCATGGGGACTAACTTGATACCTGATTATATATAAACCATCAGGAATCATAACACGTGAGCTATTACAATTTGTTGTTTGAACATTTAATGCACAAGCATTTATTGTAAGATCAAAATTTTCAGTAACTTTAATTAATGCTGGTTGATTAAATCCTGGAACTGTTATTAGCAATTCTGGACAGCTTATTTTTAAATTTTTTGCATATGTGCTTGTATCTTTAACACTAAATACTTCTGTGTTTGATACAGGTAAAACTTCTAAGCTTAATATGTGTTTGGCAGCCATAGTATTATTTTAGTCCTTATTATAATATAGTATCTATTAATAATATACAAAATATATTAATAAAAAGGAAAAAAAAAGAGTGAGAATTTACCCTCACTCTTTCTTTAGTATATAAACTAATTAACTACTATACGTAATCAGTAACAGTTAATCCAGACTTATTAGCTAATGAATTCCATAAGAAGTCCATTTTTGCTAATTCAGGATTTGCAACAGTTTCACCTTTTTCATTCACAGCTGTACAAAGTACATAGAATTTATATAGGTATTGATCGTTGTCAAATACTCCAGTTGGATTGTTAAATCTAGGAACTGAGTGTTGTAAGTAGTAACAAGCATAGAATGCTGTTCTATCTACTGCTCCAGTACCACAACCAAGTAATGCATCTCCATGCTGAATGTCTCTCATTCTAGCAGAATCTTTATTACCTTGATTCCATCCACCATCTTGTCTGTATCTACCTTCAAGAATGATTTCTTCAATAACAGTTTCACCTGTAGTTTCAGCTTTAGTAGTAACTGCAATTGCAGGATTTGTACCAAAAGCAGAAACAGCTTGACCAGCTCCATCTGTAGCAGTCATACATGTGTTAGTACAAGCATCACCGTCATCATCAACTGGAGAAACAATTACTTTTAATGGAGCAGTTGCATGCCAGTCTCTAGTGTCATAAGAACAGTTATCAAAGAAAGTTGCAGTATAATCAACAGTTAATACTAACTTCTTATTACTACCACCAGATGCTGCAGCACTTGCAGTAATGAATGGGTTTAATAAAGGATCTTCATTGATTCTAGTTACCCATGCAGCTACAACAGTTGCACCATCAACGTCAGTACCACTTGCACAGCACTCTCTGTAGTCTAAAGTAACATAAGAGAATCTGTTTAAGTAACGTAATACCTCATCACCTTTAAGATCAATTCTTAATTGATTTCTAGCAGCTGTAGAACCGTCACATTTGAAACATCCATCAGGAATTACAATTTCAATAGTTTGAGCAGCAGCAGTTACACAATCTTGTTTCCAAAGAGAGTTAACATAAGCTGGTTTGATCATTTTTGTTTTAATTGACTCAGCATAACCTCCTCTTGCAGGGTTATTACCAAGTGTGTCTGTTTGATTGTAGTTACCAAATACTAATAAGTACTCAGATGGTACAGCAGAATCATTTGCAGTAGGAAAAGCAATTGTTTGATAATCTGCAGCATCTACTAGACCTAGTTCACCTTTTGCTAAATCTTTAGTAGCTACATCTTTTGTTGCTTCTGTGGTGCTAATTACAGCAGCCTTAACATAAGCATGATTAAAATACGCCATTTTTATAGTGCCTCTTTATGTATTCAGAGGGCTTTTTTTAATTACAAAAAGAATGGGTTTGTTATACCAGAATAGAAGTACCCAAACCTGAACTCCTATTCCTGTTTACATTATAATATAATACTTTTCTACTAGATAAGCAATATATTAATTATTTTTTTCAGCCTGTTGTGGCCCTCTTATATAATTATTAGCATCATTTATATCTCCTGCTATAATTGCACAAGCTTCATCTATTATTATTTCAACAATATCATCTTTGAATTCAGATTCAATTTCTACTGCTGAAATATTATTAGTATATGGGTCAGAACATCCTTCTATTTCAATATTTCTAGGTTTTCTATAAAAGGTAATTCTAGGATTAACTACATCAAATTCTCTTTTATAAATCCTTATTGTATTATTTGCTAACGTACAAAAAGTTTCACCCCATTCAAAATCAGGTCTTTTTAAAGGATCTCTCATAATCAAATCTACATTTGCTTCTTCAGCTAAGTAGACAGTCATTGATCTAGGATCTTTTTTGCAACATTCTGTTGTTGCATCTGTATCAACCCTTTTATACTCCATGTAATTGTTTGGGAAATTTGTTCCCAAAAAATACTCACTTTGTATTGAACCTGTAATTGGTTGTGTTGTTAATAATATCTGTAAGTCATCAATACGTCTTTTAGTTTGTTCATCAGACGTTCTTGTTGGATTAGAACCATGAAGTTGTCTTCTACACCACTCAATTTGTGCTTTATTAAAAGATTCAACAATTTGCCAACACTCTATGTTATCATAGTCATTGCTGGCAAGCTTGTTTAGTCTTTGTCTAAATTTTATTTGTAGTGTAGTATTATTCATTGTTAATTATTTAACATTGATTCAACTTCTCTTTTAAGTCCCATTAACATTTCATCATTTGCTGGATTCTTAAGATACTCAGCAACACCTTCTCTTGTTGTAGCAATTTTACTACTTGACTTCTTCTCATAGATATATCCATCAGATTTGGTTGTTAGCATGTTAAATGCTAAAGCATCTTTAATCATTGAATGTATATGTAAATCTTCAGAGCTAAGTTTAGTAGCATCTATAAAATTCTTTGAAGCATTTGATACATCAGATTCTCTACCCTCACCATTTATATAACCATCAGCATCTTCATACAATACATCAAGCGGTGTACTATGAGTATACTGTGCACTATTGAAAGTCAGTATTTTAACAACATGCATAAGTCTAGTTTTATCTTCATCATAAAGATCACTTAGTATACCAAGAGCTTTATTTCTAATTTTAGCATTTTTAGTTCTTGTACCTGCAGTTTCAACAACTTTATCTAAGTAAAACTTATGTTTACCACTATTTTTAGCAGCAGCTAAACTATCAGCAACTAAAGAAAAACCACCAGCCTCAATAGCTAATAATTTAATTCTATCATATGCATCAACTTTTGGGTCAAGATATACAGGATCATTTCCTACTTTTATAACTATCTTATTCCAAAATGCATCATTATCAGGTCTAACTACTTGAACTTTACTCCAAAAGTCTTTATCTTCAATATCTATAACATTAGATGCTAATTCTTTTTCAAGTTCTATAACGTGTTCTCTAATTTGTCTTACCTTAGCTTTCTTTTTATCAGCAGGTAATGACTTTATTTCAGGAGCAAACTCATTTAATCCTGTTATATATCTTTTAATTCCATTTCTTTCTAAACATGCAATACTTTCACTATGATAAGCTCCTTCATGTAGTGACATGTTATATTTTTCTAATCCCATATTATCATTTGCAGGATTAAAATATGCACGGATAGCAATTGCACTATCTTTTACAGCATCAGTTTTTTCTAAAATTGTTATATTTTCCATTTTTAAATTTTTATTGGTTATTACAGTTTTGGTTTAAAAAGAAAGTGGGAGGAGCACTAGGCTCCCCCTTCTTTCATATTGTTAATTAAGATTAGAATGATCCTCCAGTAACTGGGTTTCTCATAACTATCTTAAGTACCTTAGTTGGGTCCTTAACCCATACAGCCGGCATGGTTTGAGTCATCATTACACGATAACCATTGAAGTGTCCTGAAGAAGCAAATCCTTGTGATCTTCCCATGTAGTCCATAGTACCATTTTGGTAGAACCACTTAAGAGCATTATCCCAAGAAAGTTTCAATAAGTAAATGTTGTCATTTCCTTCATCAGTTACATCAAAGATGATGAAGCTGTAAGAAGATAATGGACGACCATCTACTAATGGATTCTCAATGTCATTAGTGTGTAAGTTATCAAATGCTGGGTTCAATACAAACTTAACGTTTGCTAAGAACGGTATAACAAAACTTGTGTAAGCAAATCCGTAACCTAAGTCCATTCCCTTTCCAGTGATTGCACCAATGTTATCAAGATTTGTTACCATTCCGTTAGTACCAGAAACGCCATTTACTTCAGCGCTAATAGCTGCATTTACTAACTGCATACCTCCAATTCCAGTTTGAACAATTAATTGTCTCTTTGGATCTGGACCATCAAATTCAACTTTTCCAGCGTAGAAGTTGTAAAGTTCATTTTTGAACATATCTAAGCTAAATGCTGACTTGTTGTATACACGTTTGAAAGAGTTATCTAATTGCTTCCATAAACCAACTGATAATCTAATATCATCCGGCCCATCTTGCTTAACTCTACCACCATGACCCCACATTAAGTAAGTTTCAATGTCATTAGCAATTTTAGTAAGGTGAGCTGCTTCAAGAGACGTTAAGAACGTTCTAGAAAGAGAACCATTATCAAATGCTTTTTTAACATAGTCTTTACCCATTGCACCAGCAATAGACTCAATAGAATCTAAAGAAGGATCAATGTTCTTGTCAAAGTTTCTCCAAATCTCAGTTACAGGTACAGTACCATCAGCGTTCATTCCACCTTTGATCATAAGATCAGCACGTGATGAAACTGAATAGTGTACGTGTGCTTCAGCTCCTCCAACAAAGTTGTAGAATTCTCTGAACCCTGCTCCAGTTGAAATATCAGAGAATCTTTCTCCATATTCACCTCTTGCAGAACCTTTTCTGAAGAATTTAGTTCCAGCAGCAAGATATTTAATATCAATTCCTGTGCCAGAAGCATTATTTACTAAAGTACAAGTATAAACCCATCCATCTCCTACAGGAACGATGTCATCTGCAGTAATGTAGAATTCAAGACCATTGTACTTGTCATAGGTAATGATGTCTCCATGACCAAATTCTCTTTTAGATAATCTGATCTTGAAAGGTGTACCATCAGCACCTGCTCCATTTGCTGTCTCTGCCAAGTTCCCTAGGGACATTGGTAAAGATTCTGAAATTGGAGTCTGCCATTTGTATTCTCCTCTTGCATTGTCAACCATGATTGTGTTCTTACCACCAAACGATGCCATCTGATACAAAGGCATTTCTACCTTTTGCGTCATTGCCCACAGTTCCACTGGACCCATGTCCATTGGCTCTGCGTCACCAAGCATTTGTGTTAAGTGATATGAATCAATATGTGAACTAGCCGAGTAAGAAGTGTCTCTTAAAAAGAGACCGTTGTTTAAAACCGGTGTTGCCATTTTTTCACTTTTTTTAATTAATAATTATTGTTATAGTTTCAGTTTTTAAAATCTTTTAAATATATTAGGATTTCTTGGTAGAGTTCTTTTTCTTGAAGCTTTTGTTTCAGCTACCCCTCCTGTACTTGCAGTTTTACTTGACTGTGCAGTTTTTAATTTTCTAACTGTTTGTTCAACTGCTTTGTTAGTACCTTTTGTCATCAATTGTGATTTGTATCCTTTTGGATCAGCTAATAACCATAGTGCTTCAGTAACAAGGTTATAGTTTGGTTCAACAAATTGATACTTTTCTAACAAGTGTCCTAATAAGTTTGTATTTTGACCATTAATAGATGGATATGAAGGATTAACAAGTCCATTATATAATAGAGACTGTGTTTTCTTATTTACCTTCATGTCTCCTACTTTACCATCTTTTAGTGTATGATACACATTAGCCATATAATTTTCTGATGCTTTTTGTTGTTGAGCTTTCATTTGTTCTTGTTGTTGTAATTTTCTTGCAACAACTTGCTCTTGCATCTTATCTAATTTTGGTTTAAATTTAGATGCTTGCTTTTCAAGCTTACCTAAATCTTTCCAAATTTCTATTTCTTCTTGAATATCTTCTGGACTACCGTATCCTGTAGCAGTTAAATATTCTCTTACAATGTGAGCTTGTCCATCTTCATCTGATAATGAAAGTGACCTTACTTCTTCTGTTTGTGCTAGTGCACCAAACAAACCTTTTAAATCTGTACCACCATCTGCTACATATTTTGCAGCTACTTGTAATTCTTGTGGTAAACTGTTAAAGAACTGCTTTGGAGTTTCTCTTCTAACTTTATTAGCTCTTTCACTCATGTTAGCTTGAATAAGTTCTTTCCAGTCTTTAGCAGAATAATCATCTAAGTCTTTATCATCATCAAACGGAATGATTTCTTCATTTTCAATCATTTTTTTGAAGACATCAGCCATATCATTAATTCTCTTTCTACCTTTTGCAGTAGATTTTTCATCTTCTGATTCAGCTAGATCTAAACCTTCATTAAGTATTTCATCTACTTCATCTTTTGAAACTGTTTCAGTTCCTGCTGTATCTCCTCCATCAGCTGCTTTTGGTATTTCTGTAACTTCTGGTGAATCAGCTTTAGTATCTTCAGTTGAAGAAGCACTAACTCCTTCTCCATCTTGTTTGCTCTCTTCTTCTGTTGAGTTGTTAATACTGCCATCATCTAAAAATGATAAATCTACATTATCTGGTTTTGAGAATACATTTGGTTTTTTAGTTTCCTTTTCAGGAGTAACAACAGATCCTGCCCCAGGAGCTCCACTAAAGATCTCATCTAGGTTAACATCTACTTCTTGAACTGTTGTTGTTTGTTGCATTTTATCTGACATATTATATTGGTTTTAGTTAAACTTCTTGGTTATTACATATATAATATACAAAAGTTTTTATTATTAAACCTTAGAAATTTTTAATTTAGGTAAAGTTTTTTGTAGTATATAGCTAAGTATATTATTTCTTCTTCTTTTTATTAGATTTTGACTCAGTTTTAACATCATATTTGTTTTTATTCTCTCTTGCAATAGCAAGATTTTTATCAGCAATTGATCTTTGAGTGGCTAATTTTTCTCTATCAATTGCTAACTTATCTTTATCATATGATCTTTTTTCTGTTATTTGTTCTCTTTTGAGATTCATTTGCTCTCTGTACTCATCTCTTTTACGGATGTCATCAAGAGCATCTATATAATCACTTTGTTTATTTTCATTAATATCTTGCATAGCTCCATAGCCTGCAGATCTAATTTCAGCAACAGTAATATCTTTTTGTCTCTCTTTTTCTTTCTCTTGAGATTCAAATTGTCTTTGAGCTTCAGCCTCTTTAGCAGCAGCTTCTTGTTGTTGTTGAGCCATTTGCTGTTGAGATTGTTGTTGTTGCTGTTGTTGTTGTTGAGATTTAGCTTCAGCATCTTTAAGTACATCTGAAACTTCAGCAATACTTGTTGCTTTAATAACATTACCAAGATCATAGATTGAAGCTCCTGTTGTATTATTAGTAAGAGCCATTTGTTTTAACTGATCTAATATTTGTCTATGATTAGTTTTAGTAGTACAGAATACATTAAAATCTCTTAATAATAGTTTAGTTCCGTTTATTTGGAAATTAACCTTTTCTGCTTCTGTAGTTATATAACTCAATCTAATAGAAGGATTAGTACTATGGTAGTATTGTGATAAGTCTGTTCTCATTTGATGTACACGTGGCATTAAATGATCAGAATGTTGTGTAAAATACATTTCCGTTTGTGCATATGACTGATTCATTGCTTGTGTTACACCTGTAGCAGTTTGTTGTGCTATTGCACCTCCCATACGTTGTGGATTAATACCAATTGATTCAAATGCTTGTGTCTTAAAATGATTAGCTAATTGAATTCTTGACATTAATCTATTTGTTTGTTCTAAGTTTAATGTTTGATAATGGTTAAAGTTAGTAGCATTTTCTGTATTAGTTATAGAAGTATCTAACGGCATCATACCAAAGTCCTTCATTGCTACATATGCTTTTGCTAAATTATTCTTACCCCAGTCTTCACCCATTGAATGACGTGGTAATGCATTTTGATCAAACATAATAACAGTACCTAGTTCATCAACTAATATATCTGCTATTTGGTTATTAACCATGTTGTAACCAATTTGATATGGTTTCATAAGATCTACTAAAGAAGTTGATCTTGTATTTCTATCAGAAAATACTCTTCCTTCAACTGGAAGTTTACATCCATATAATGAATCATCACCTTTAAATTGATATTCTATTCTACCAGGCTTTTGTTGATTTATACCTAAGTAAATAGGAGATTCTTCATTTGTATCACTCCTCCATGAAGAGGGAGCATTAGGACCAATTTTAATACCACCCCAAACTTCATTAATCCAAAAATAATCAACATGTTCACCTTGAATTAAATTTTCTTTTGTTTTAGCTTTAAATAGTTTTGTATTATAAACAGGTTTGTCAGTAACCTTATATCCTTCATCAATTATTTCTTGTGTTAAGTCACCATCTTCTGTGATTCTAGTAAGGTGGCCAACTTTTCTTTGTGTTTTCCAATAACATGTTGTAACACGCATCATATTATAATCACCCCATTTTCCTATATCATCACCTTCTTTTAAGATGGCTTGTACAATATCTCCACCGTATGAACTAGCATTGTAGTCATGATTGCTCATAAGTTTTCTATAATCTAGTCCAGGTCTTTGTGTATTCCACTCATGTGATCTTGAAGCATCATAATATGAACCATCATTTTGATGTCCATTATCTAAGTATATTGCATTTGCTGCAGGATATAACCTTTCTAAAGATTTAAGTTGATCTGCATCCATTAAATATCCAAAGTTATCTATAACATCAGCAACACTCATCATATCACATTTACCAACAAAGTTAGAATCAGATATATATCTTGAGTCAGGAGATTTTTGATAGAATGTTAAAGCAGGGTTCCATAACTCAACACTATAATCATCTTCCATCATTTTAAAATGCCAAAACTCTCTATCACAAATAAGCATATCTCTAAATGCTCTTTCTTCAAGTTCTTGCATTTTAAATCTTTCCTCATCAACGTTTAACTGATGATGAGCCCATTCTTCTACCATACTTCTATAGTCTTTAGAGAAAAAGTCTTGTATTTCTGGTAATGTTTTTAATTTATCTGGTGCAGTAGCTTGTTGAAATTCTTCTGATTGTGGATCAGCACCTTGTTTTATCATGCTTAACATTAACTTACTTTTTGCATCAGATAGTAATGTTTCTTCAATCTGTAATCTTTTTTGCTCTAACATCTCATTGTAAGATGTATCATCAACAGCTCTAAATTGTACTTTAGAATATCTTTTAGAGAATTCTCCAACTAAAACATTTATTACATTTGGTATAATAGGATAAAATTTAAGCTCTAATGCAGTCTCATCTTCTTTAGTTAAAATATCAATTAACTGTGTATAATCATTATCTTCTTCAATAATGTAATCTGTTTTATCAATTATACCTTTTGCTAACTTATAATTTTTTAAAACTTTTCTTGCATTATCTCTAAGATAATCAAGACCTCTGTTTTCTAACCAGTCAAGATTCCACGCAGCCCACTGATCATCCTTCTCTTTAGCAGGTAAAAATTGTAGTGGTTGAGTTAATGATGCAGCAACATGAGCTCCTTCTGCTTTTGCACCATTTTTTAATTGCATTGCGCTTAATACTTTCATATTCTAATAGTTTTCATTATAGATAATATCATCTTCAGGAGTATATGTACTATACACATAAATGTACTGAATAGAACCGTATATTCCATCATTATCAATAGTAGTAGTTGTTACCCAATCATACATTATTTTAATCTTTTAAATGGACTTCTTCTTTTTTTCATAGTAGAGTTTGTCTTACCCCTACCTAAATTACTAAAAGGTCTCATATTCAATTTATACAAATTTTGTGAATTTTCCAAAGATTCTAGTGACTTATCTTTCTCTTTTCGTTTAACATACCCTCTATTTGCTTGTTGCATCTTAGCAAATGACACTAATGCAGCAAATGACACAAGTCTATCCACGTTTAAACCTGGATAATATTGAAGCATTTCTGTTATAAGCATTTTATCAGGAATTCTTTCTACACCAAATGTAACTTTTGTTACTTCACCATTATCATCTAGTTGCTCATCAATTGATTCTCTAATAAACTCAATTGCATATGATATAAGATGACTTTTAAATAATGTTCCTGTATTTTTCCAACCATACTCTTGAAATACATTATTATTTGAACCAAGGTCTTTTAGGAATACCATCTGTGATCTTGGTACTAAATATTTTTGTTTTCTTTTAGCAATCATATATTGAATAAATAATGATATATTATTTTCAACAATTGTCCATGCATTATACCATTCAATAATTTTTTCTAATTGCTCATGTGTTTTGTTAATATCATCATATCTCCCACACCATGTAGCAACAATTCTATCTCCTTCAATAAATGTTTCTAAACCTTCAGGAGTTTCTTTTGTTACTTCTATTGGATTCTTATATACAATAATACTACAAAGTGAATCTGATGTTGTTGTTTTACCTTCTGACACAGGGTCAATAGAAGCATAGTAAGTTCCAAAACCAGGATCTTTAATTGGTCTTTCCCAAACTTGTAGTACACCTCCTTTATCTTCTCTCTTTTTTCTTACTGGGAATTCATCTATAGGTGTTCTATTAGATTTATTTGCTTTAATCCCTTTATCAGTTCTTTCTAATTCAATAAATTCATATGAGTATTCTTTACGTTCAATCCTTCTCATTTGTTTAGTTAGAAAGCTTTGTGGAAATATTGAAGCTTTCCTATATGCAAATGCTTCATTTATATTGATTGGTTTTTGAGATATACGTAATTGAAACTGTTCAGGATCCAATTCATCTTTCCATTGATTTCTTTCTTTCTCAATAGCAACTAATGATTCTTCAATTTTTGAATTACCGTAATCATCTATATAAGGAGGCATAGACCATTGTTCTGGAATAAATAATCCAGCAATTCCTATTGTACCTTTATCATCCATTAAATCTGTTTCAATCCCAAGTATACCATTTGCTTCAGGATTTAGTATCATCTTTTTTAATGGCTCACATTGATCTAGATCACCCACAGATCCTGCTGCAATAAATTGACCTGTAGTCATCATACCAGAGGACATTGCAGGTCTAATATATTCATATGTCTGATCCATCTTTGGAGCAATACCCGCCTCTTCATGAAAGAAGTAAGTACATGGTCCACCTACACCTGTTGTTGCATTCTTTTCAAATGACGCACCTTGTATCTTTGATCTTAATCCTCTTTGAGTTTTTCTGTTATTAATTCTAACTTCAATCTTTTGTTCCCAAAGAAGAACTTTATCTGGATTGTTAGGTCTATACCATGCTGTGTGTTGATTAAGAAATGTTGCATATTCATCTAAAAACTTCCATGAACCCTTATCATTAATATAATCTTTTAGTGAAGCTCCAATCTTACATATTGATCCTTCTTCAAACCAGTATTGATTAACAATCTTTGCCATATGGAAATAAGAAGAAGCAATCTGTCTTTTTTTAAGTATTGCTACATGCTTATAATTTATCTCAGCCATTAACTCATATAAGGCCATATGGTATTGTGCATCTCTTATTTTTGCAAATCCGTATTTCTTTTCTTCTTTATCAAAGATTGGTAAGAAATTTAACCACATGTAATAATCTCTAGTTATATACCAGGTTTTATTATCACTGTGATATATTACACCTTCTCTGCATTTGTTTTTTTGATCATTCCAGTATTTTATAAAATCTTTTGATCTAAATGGTTTATCACAATAGACACCATCAGTATTAAACTTAACTGCTTGTTCATTAAACAATAAGGCAGTAGAATCAAAACCATATTTACCAGGCTCTTTAAATATTGAATCAATAAAAGATCTAAAGTCCTCTATTGATTCAAATTCAGTTTCTAACCATTCACCATCCTTATATGTTGGAACTGTTTTATACATCAACTACTTTAGCAACAATATCTTGTGAGTTAAATAATAAACAGGTAGCACCTTCAGATTCAATTGACATTGGAGTACCAAACTCACTTAATCTTACATTGTCTCCTTCTTTCATTGTTTTTACATCTTCACCTACTGACATTATTGTTGCTGTCATAGGTTCTTCCTGTGCTGAGTCAGGTATAAATATACCAGAATCACCGTATGTCTGTTTTTTTTCATGTAACTTGACTAACACCTTGTTACCTAATGGGATAATTTTTTGCATTTTTTTAGTTTTTAAAGTTATTACATTTGATCATAAGCCAAACCTTGTCCTCCACGTACTTGGCTTTTTTGTTCATCTTTCATATCATTATATGCACCTTTGAATGATTGTCTTATTTGATCAAACTTAGCTGCAGTATTTACTAATGATGTTAAATTACCATCTCTACCATGTTCAATAGATGTGGTTTCCATATATCTTGCAAGTCTATCTAACATAGACTTAATTCCTTTGTATGCTCTAAATGTAGGAGTTTGATATAAATCTTCACATCTACGTATTGCATTTATTATTATTTCATCTTCTGGAGATTCCTCTAACCCAATCTCATCTATTATGATTTCTTCTTTTTCATGCTCAGGCATATTAAAGAAAGGATTCATATCTGGATCTGGACATGTCATATAGAATACATAAAGGTAAACACTCATGTGTGTATCAGGATATTTATCCATTATATTCTTTAAGCTTTTTATTGTATAACAGTGTTCTGATGGAATTACTTTATCATTTTGTATATCAAATAATTTTACTAACATAATGGGTTATCTTTTATCCACATTATTAAACTTCTTACTTCATCTTTAAGATATGGAAGGTTATACATTTTTATTTCTTTTATAATTGGATCTCCATTAGCATCATATTTGTTAATTGGGTATCCATATTCATCATCTTTTTCTTTTTCAAATGATACATGTTGTATAGTAAGTTTACCAGCTTTTAATTTTGGATTATGCTTAAGTATAATGTACATATAAATACTTAATTGTAAATTATAATGATTTAAATTACAATCCTCAAGGTTATTTACAGGTTTAAACATTTTTGATGTTATACCTTCCCAGTTTGTAAAACCTTTGTCCTTTATCTCTTTATTAGTTTTATAATCAGTAATGTTTACTTTTCCATTAACTACTTCTACAAGATCTGCTTGTCCACAGATGCAAGCTGATTTTAAGAATGCAAAGTGTTCTGGATAAACACCAGGCTCTAACTTCTGCACAGGGGCCATTTTAATACCTGTAGAATCAACTAAAGGTTTTATTATAGGTATCTCTACCCCTTCACGCTCTATTGTCTTAAAATCAAGCATATCAGATTCCCTCTGATTATGGTACCAGTTACCTAACGTAATTGCTCTATCTGTTTCTTTTTCCCAGATTGCAATAACTTCTTTAGGTTTAAGTCCAAACCATTTTGAACGTTTATTCTTACAAGATTTTTTTGCAACAGCTTTTTTATCAAACTTAGGTTTAAACTTTGCAATAAAAGATGTAACACTTGTCCAATTTATATTATCCTTTTCTAAGTTTTCATCTAAACTTTGATACACGTGTCCATCTTCTTTAAATATTACCGGCATCTTTTTTATTTTTTTTTTGATTTTCTATTAATTGGTTTTCGTCAGCTTCAGACATAACTGCATCCCAATGATGTAAAGGGCAGCCGCTTGATAAAGATCTTACTTTAAATGCCAAACTACAACCACAACTTGCACAACAAGGTTGTGATTTAGGCATTGCACAATGGTGCCCTTTTAAATCAAACATTGCACATTTAGTACATATACCATATCTATCATTTGCAATTTCTTCAACAAATTCATCTTTCCATATACTATTTTTTACACCTTCATATACTTTATCTAGATGTTTTACTGCATTTAAAAGTTTATTTATTTTCATCTTTCCAATTTTTTTTATTTACTAATTCTTTTTCAATACGTACAAGAGCTTTTTCCATTTTAAGTAACTTCTCTTTTACAGGTAAATGTTTACCATATCCTGTGTACGTTGTTTTTTCCATGTTTCCCAACATGTCTTTATGTCTTTTAATTGATCTCTCAATTCTATTTTTTCTTATAATGAAAGTACCGAGATTTGGTAAAAGAATTCTTGTGTGATCTAGTTCTTCTAGATGTTTTCTTATCTCACTATAGAAAAATCTTACAAACTCTTCTACCAAATTCTCATGTACCTCACATTCCTTTGCAATATCAGAATAGAATATCTTATATGTTTTTGGTTTTATATTATTCTTCAACACTAAGAATTTTATAATCTAATAAAATACTCCCATCTACTTGCAGTTGTATATCAGATGATAAAAGAATTTTTTTATCAACCTTCTCAATCAATCCTTTGGATTTTGCTTTTTGGATTGCATTTCTGCATGATTGAGGGCTTTTAAAGATTTGCTTTTCAGATATTACTTTACAGAATTTATTTAATTCAGCATCTTTAAGCTTTGCTAATTCATTTAAACACTCTAAATCAGCTTTACTTATTTGTATATCATTTAAAAAACAATATGTAACTATTTGATACTTTATTATAGCATCTTTAGTTACCTTAACTCTTTTATCAACTTTATTTACGACAGCCATGTCTTAACAATATCATTGCTGTTAACTAAAGTATATGTAAAATTATTACTCCAGGTATCTCTAGCCTTTCTCATAATCTTCATGAACTTAGTCCAATCATCATTAGAAGCAATTACTTGACAACCTGCAGACCATTTATCTACTTGTGTTGACTTTTTACCAGCATATTTAGTGGCTCTATGAATATTAATACCAAATAATCCTGTATCTAAATTTTCTGAGTTAAAATTATAGATGTCATCTCTATTGTTATCTCTATAAACTGTTACAGGATTTTGTTGTCCTAATGCTTCATATCTACCTTGATGTTTTCTAATCTTATGTGATTTAGGATATTGTCCTTCTTTTAATACTGCGGTACCTTTTGATTTAACAATTGGTGCATCCATATAATGTGAACCAGGATCAGTAGTACAATCAAATTCATGATATACCCATTCTCCATTAACTTTATATGACACAGTCATTGTATCATCAAACTTATTAGTTACTTTACCTGCAGTTTCAGAATTTCTTACTCCTACAATATTTACATTGTAGTCTCCATTTTCAAACCACTTGTGACCCTTAGTTTCTAGCGTCCTCTTAATTTGTTCCTTACTAAACTTCATCTTGTACTCTTTTTAAAGTCCTTTTTGCTGGTACTTCATCAGGAGTTGAGTTAGTATTTTCGTTAGATGGAGGTGGAGCAGCCGCTTGTGCTAAAAACATTTGAGCTTGAACTCTTTCAGCTCTTGCCTTTTCAATATCTCTTAACATACCTTCATACTCTAATTGAACTTTTAAGTGTTCAATGTTTTCTTTGTAAAACGCTGTAATTTCTTCACGTTTTGCTACCAACTCTTCGTCTGATAGTTCTTGTTGCATTTTTTCTGCCATTTTAAATTGATTTATGATTAATATATTACAAATATACAAAAAAATAAACAAAAAAGGTTTACTTTCTTATATTTTTTTTAAAATTAAATAAAATAAGTTTAATTCTTATCTAGTGATACCCGTTTAATAGGTCAAGTAACTCTTCAATTGCATCATGTCTATGTGAATCTTCTAATATTGTTTTAAATACATACTTAGAATTAGTCAGTTTAGACATATCATGATAAGCTGAATAGTTTTTATCTTTTAGATCAATCTGATATGAGTCACCACAAAAGATTATTTTTGACTCTTTTCCTAATCTACCAATTGCCATTGCTAATTGGCTTCTAGTTAGATTCTGGAACTCATCTACTATTACAATAGAATTATCAAATGTACGGCCTCTAAAATGAGCCAGAGAGCACAATTCAATCTTTTCTTCTTTCTCCATCTTCTCAAGAATCAAAGGTTTGTTATATACCTTACGCATGTTTGATCTAATAGGTACCAACCAAGGTTCCATTTTTTCACGTTCAGATCCGGGTAAGAAACCGTTGTCTTCTGTTGATACTGTAGGTCTTGTAATTATAATTTTATTATACTGTCTTTTAAAGAACTGATCTAAAGCAATTTGAACTGCAAGAAGTGTTTTTCCACTACCTGCTCTTCCTACAATAAAGTTATAAGGTTTTTTTAATATTTCAGTTTTGGCTTTTTTTTGTTCTTCAGAAAGACTTATTGAAAATCTTATTGCTCCACGTGGTGGAGTCTTGCTTTTGTTTGCAGTTGGCATAACAAATGGTTTAGTTAACTATTTTTTTTTTATAAATTTATCTCTGAGTACAATGCATTTATCAAAATCATCTCTTTCTGCAAAGTAATCAATTAAATTTAAAACATCTTCCTCGTCTGGATTATCAGATGATGTGATGTCATGCATAAATGTAAGAGCTGCGGTAGGTTGCTCCTCTTCTAGGAATTTTAAATATGTATCACTCCCTACAAGAAGGCGGTATGAATTTAGAAACGCATGATGAATAAATGCTTCTTCATGTTTTATCTGTTCTGTTTCACTCATATTATTAAATTCGTCCCAGTTTAAGTCTTCTATACTCATATGTTATGTTTTTGGTTGCAAAGTTATAAATAAAAATATAAAACTTGCAAGTAATTAATAATTTATTTTGCTTTGAAATAATTCAAAGGTAGTTTTTGATTGTATGGATTACTAGGTAATTGTGTATTCAAAAAACTTGGTTGACCAAATGTTATATCTTGATTAGGGCTCATAAGACTAGTTCCAATATATCCAGGTGCAATTCCAAAATGTTTGTACTTATCAAATGCTGCACCATAGTTAATATTGTTTCTTCCAAGAAGTGTTTGATTAGGACTAAACATATCTCCTGTTAAGGTATATTGACGACCAGCTGGAGTATTAACAGTAAAAGGACCTTGTTGATTTAAATGAGTACGTAATGCTCCAGGATTTGACTTATCAAAGCTACGCATATTTTTTAATTTAGGATTCATATATCTAAAATCACTAAAGTTACCTTTTAATGTATTAAAGTTACCTCTAAGACCTTTACTACTATTTAAACCTGAAGTTAAAAATTTTGTATTTCTTGCACCTTGTTTTGCACTATTCCAAAGCATACTTCCAGCTCTACCAACAGGTATAAAAGAAGCTGCATCTAAACCAACCATACCAAAATTTCTCCAATTTGGATTTTCTATCAATCTTTTTCCAGGCTCATAATATTGAGCATCACCAAAAACGTCATCTTTCCAACCAAAAGAATTAGGTACCATTGAAATTGCTGCAGGTCTTACTATATCTCCAGCCCAATCAAGTGTGTTGAATATTAAACCTGATAATGGTGGAGCACCCACTGGAGCATTAGCCCAGTGACCAAGATCATTCCAATATTTACCTACATTTGCTTCATAAAAACTTGTTGGTTGATTTGATCTTTCATTTGTTACAGCAACGTTTTGTGAATTATCTATACCAAGAAAATTACCAATATGTCCCCACATATTTGGTTTCATTGCATTCAACCTATCTCCTGAAGCATTAAGTAATCCCATCCTTCTATCTTTAAGATATTCAGGCATATCTGCATTACCATAGTCAAGCAAACTTTCTTCATTATTATTTGGGTTATTAAAAGTAAGTGTGTTACTACCAATATTATTTTCAGCAATTTGGTGATTCATTGCTTTATGTATATTTTCAAAAAGATCATTACGGTTTTCACCTTCTTGACCAGGTACATAGTTTAAAAACTTATTATATTGTTCTTCATTTAAAGTTTCAGTTGGATATGCAGAGTTTGGATCAGAATTAGTAAACCATGCTTTACCAAAGTCTTGTTTAAAAGTTGCTAAATTCTCTTTATTATAATTAGCTAACCATTTTTCTGCAGCCTTTGGTCCTAAGTTAAATTGATCAGAAGCTAAATATGAATCAACAGCATGTTGATTTGTACCCATACCCTGATAATCATAAGATAAGTCTAATGGAACATTTTGCCAATCAGCATGACCGTGGTCACCACTCATGCTTGTAAAACCAGCACCTCCACCTATATTATCTACATAGTTAATCTCAGTTAAATTATTAATATCAAAGTCTTCAACAGGCTCGTCACTGTTAGGATCATAATCTTTATAAAAAAGTGATTCTAAAGAAGGATCTAGTCCTTGTTGAGTACGTAATGCATTATATAATCCAGAATTCATAGAAGGAGATAACATATCTAAATAATTTTTTGGATTATTTTTCTTTATGTCTCTTAATAACCTTGATTTATCTTTATCATCCTTATAGTACTCTACCATATAGTTATAATAATCTTCAGGTTTTGCATTAGCCAAATCAGGATTAGCTATAAGAAAGTCCATGTTCATTTGTTGGTCTATATCACCAAACATAGTATTAATTTGATCTCCAGATCTCCAATCAAAAATATTGTCATCACCTTCTTCAACACCATATACATTATTATTCCATCTAAAGTTAGGCATGCCTTTATCATCATAAGGCATTTTAAACATTGGGTTATTTTCACCTTCTAGACCAAACGCTCCTGGACTTGCAAATTCTTGTGATTGTCTAGATAATGCAAACGCATCACCATATGACATATTTTCAAACTCAGGGTATAATGATTTATATGCATTTATTATTGATTCATTACCAGTAGCTAATGCGTCTTGATATTGTGCCCATTTTCTCATTTTATCATGCTCCTCTATTCCTCCATATGGCTCATAATACTGATCAATTCTATTTTGATGCAATATGTTTTGCATCTTATTCATTAAATAGCTTTGCTGATTATTTGGGTTAGATAGAAGTGTTGCTGAATTAAGCCCGTATCCATCCTGTGCTTTTTTCAAACTACCACCATTTTTAAAATAAGCTAAGTCTTTTGCTTTCATTTTTTTATTTTTAATTGTTTCACCCCCTGCTTTCCATCCGCCAAATGAGTTTTGACCCACCATTGTATTATCTGCTGGAATTACAAGTTGTTCTTGCATTAAATTATTCATTCTTTCTAAATTAGCTGCTTCCTCTGCTATTCTTTCTTGTTCACTATTTATCCAAGGTTGTAAATAAGTATTTAAATAAGCATCATTTCTAGCTAACTCTGTTCCACCTTCTTCATCTTTTCTAATATATTGTGCTAATGCTTCATCAAAATTATTAGTCATTACTGCATCAGCAAATTTTGGATATTTACTTAATCTTCCAAGATTATAAGTAAAATCAGCTAACATAAACTTTTCTCTATTATCTAGTTTATCATATGAACCGTCTCCATAATTAGCATCAATAAATATTTTAGTTTTTCTTAAAGCATTATCAATATCTTTTTTTCTACCTGTTTCTGCCTCTTCTAGAGACATTCCATCTTTATATGTTTCATACACATCTGCTCCTTTCATTCCAAAACCAACTGTAGCTTCAGTTTCTACTGTACCATTAGAGTTTTTAAAATAGTATGGATAAAACTTATTATCTTCATACATCATATAATATGTTTTACCATCAGGTTTTAGCACAGAAGAAGGAGTATTTTTTATATAATCCCAACTAGCTTCTTGTTCTTGAAGCCAGTTTTCAAACATAGCATATTCTTGATCAAATGTATTTGTTTCTTTCCCTTTTTGTGCTTTTTCCATACTATAGGTTTGACCACCATGCTTATATACCTCTGCACCTTTTTTATAAGTTTGATGTTTTGTATCTAAAGAATATGTTGATGTTTGACCACCATATTTTTTAAATAATTCAAACGGTTTTTGTGTACGTTGTAAATTAAATATATTACCACCATAGTTATCTAACTCAAAAGTATTACCAGTATTTATTAATTGAGAATTGTTTTGTAATGTATTATAATAATTTAAAGTACCCTTATAACTATTAGGTAATTCTGGATCCCATCCTTGTATTTGAGCTATTGTTTTAGCATTTGGTATTACAATCTCATCAAAACCTTTATTCTGCAAGAAAGAAAACGCTTCATTATTTAGTCTAGCATAAGGATCAAATCCTATTCTTGATAGTTGAATTAAATTACTCATATCACCATCAGTATTAGCCATGATTCTTTTAGCAATTGGATAATTTGACATTTGATATTCCAACGACTGAATTAAACCTTGTTCTCTATACTCTAGATCTGCAAGTTCATCAGCATATTCATCACGCCCATATATTTCATTTTTTCTTTGTTGAATAAGTTGTAATTCATTTTGTGTTCTTGCTATTTCCTTTTCATTTCTGTCTATTCTATGTTTTGATCTATCTACTTGTTCAGATAATTGAGAAGTATTTTTAGACTTTAAAAGATCAAACATAGGATCTTTATTAATATCAGTTTGAAGTTCTTTTAGATTATATCTGTTAGGAAATCTTTTATCCACAAAACCTCTCATCCATCCATGAGCTCCTGGATCAAGTATGTGTAGTCCATCATGATGATTATCTAAGAATGGTTTATTTAATCCAGTCATTCCTATAGAGAAATTTGTTGGAATAATTTGATCACCTTTAAATTCCATGTAAGGACTACGTATATTACTTTGATTTAAGTAGCCAAACTGTGATGGTAGTATTTCTGGATACCTGTAAAGTCCAAAATCAGGTGTATCACCAGTTAAATAAGTGAATGTTGGATCTACAGAACCTACATCAGTCCATCTAGATCTTACACCTTCAACACCATCAATCATACGTGTATCAAAATCATTTATATCTTGAAATTTAAAGCTCATTGCACTTCTATTTGCAGCTAGTTCAAGATTATTAAGATTTATGTTTCCATTTTGTACTAAACTAGGATTAGATAGAAGAAGGTTTTGTAAATACTGTTGTTCACCAGTTGTAAAATTTCTAGCTATTAGTTTGTCAAACTTTTTAACAGGTAACAGGTTACCATCCGTAGTCATTTTATTTCTAACTTTAGGAGAAAATTTAAATCTACCAAATTGCGCTTTAGGTAATTCACCACCTTCTTTAAAGTTATAACTTAAACTAACTTTTGGTTCAAAAGGTAGAGCCTTAAATGCTCCCCATTTAGAAACGGGCATATTGTCCAGTGTAGGTCTTGCATATATAGCAGCTGGATTACTTAAATTTAAATTCCAATTCTTTCCTAAATTAAAGTCTTTTGATAAATTAAGACCAGAGACATTAATGCCTTGACGAGCTTCAGTACCTGTGAGTTCTGGTACTCCTTCAGCCCAATTAATACCTGGTACTTGAATATTACTAAATCCTTGACCCTTTATATCCCAAGGAAAATTACCTGTTTCAGCCTTTGGTAGTGAACCACCTTCTTTTTTCCATTCTCCTTTAGAATTAAATTTTGCTTCATTAGGAAGAAGTATAGTTTGATACCTGTCTTTTTCTATACCACCATAGAAATCCATTACATTATTAAACCTTGTAGATTGTGTTGTTTCTGGATAAAACGTAGGATGTAAATTTAATTTTAATTGATTAAATTCTAGTGGTGCAAAAGTTGAAAAGTCTGTGTCAGGGGTTATTTGAGGTAAACCAACAGGATCAATTATTTTATAATCTAATATAGTACCACCAAAACCTGGCTTTACCATAATGTTATTAGTATGCATATCTAAATGAAATAATCCTTGTTTATTTATGTCTTGTAAAAGACCGTCTATAGATTTTTCTGTTTTAAAAAGGCTTTTAAAATTTTCATCACCTGATTTATCAAAAAACTCATTTAATGTTATATAACCATCATTAGTTAAATTAGGCATATCATAAGAAATCAGTTGTCCTTCATTATTATATATAGGATTTTTAGCTATAACAAATCTGTCTGACATTTGACCAGCATTCTGTAACCAATCATATTCACCTTGCATACTGCTAAAAGAATAATCACCAATAACTGGATGTGTTCTATTTGAAGCAGTTTTTCTATATATATTTGTATTTTCAAGTGGTTGTAAAAATCTCTTATTAGTGTAATCATATTGTTTACCCCCTTTTAATCCTATAATAGGTTTATTACCTCCCGTTATGGTACGAGTTCTAGAAATATTTGGTTTTTTAAACAAGCTTCCAAACCCACCCCATTGCGCCTTTGGAAGTTCTCCGCCTATTTCTAATTTTTTATTTAAGTTAGGTAGACTTCTAATATCAAAATCATTAGGATAATCATACTTATTAGGAAGACCATAGTTTGGTTTCATGCCCCAATCAAATCCTAAAAAATGTCTTGGGATATACTGATCTATTTGTCCTAATTTTGGATTCGCTAGTACACCTCTTGTATAGTCAAAGTCTACGTTAAACGGAGATCCGTCTTGGTTAAGAAAAGTACCAGGATAAAAATGATTTTCTTTACTCATTGGTCTTAGCCAATCAAAATTCTTTTTATATGCTATACGATTATCAGTTGTTAAATCATTAAAAGCTTTATAGTGATCATCAATCTGCCAACTACTTATACTTTCTACTTCTCCTGTTACAGGATTAATTCTTTCTGTCCGTGGTATGTTACCATCTATTGTTCTTTCATACGTATTCATATAAGGAAACTTCATAAACGTTCCTTGAAGCGGAGTATTGAGATTAAATGTCTCTGATAGAAGAGGGGCAACTTTTGTGTTTATGTCTAATACGTTTTTTCCACGCCCTGGCGTGTCTATCCCACTCCACAACCTTCTTTTATCATTTCCCCCCCGCATACCTGCAAATCCTTGATCCCCTGATATGATTATTGATGGACTATTAGTACGACCTAATAAGAAATTATGCTGATTATCCATTTCACCTCTTCCTCTATACTTACTTAAGTTAGTAATTGGGTCAACTCTTGAACCCATTGTTGAACCAGTTACCATGTAATCAGCTACAGGATTACCTACTTGTAAATAGTTATATCCTGGTGTTGTTTTTATATTATACGGATATGTTCCTTCAGGTGCTAAACTCATTTGGTTTGCAAAATTCATATCACCCTTACCATAATTTGTATAGGGTCTAAATTGCATATTTGCAGGCATAAACCTATTAGCTATCTCAGTTGCTCCTGATAATGGAACCTGATTAGCATAAAAACCATGATTACCATATGACCTTAAATTCTTTTCAAATTCACCTGAAAAATTATCTCTCAATTGATTTCCAAATGAGTAGCTACCATAGTCAATTTTTGCATCATTAATTGCTGGATTTCTTGCGTTAAAAACATTAATATTAGGATCTCTAAATATTTCAGACATAAATGGAGACGGCTTTCCTTTTGTTAATACTTCAAAATACGATCCAGGACTAATTTGACTAAAGTCCACCGCCATGTTTGCCATGTCTATAGCTAGATTCTTATCAGTATTAAGATGCTGGTAGTTTTGTACAAGATTATTAAACCTAGGATCAATTGGTTGATATTCTCCTATGTTGAATCTTCCTAATGCTGTTTTCTCATAATCTGTAAGATTAGCAAAATTACTTGTAGGCATACCTAACTCATTAATTCCACTAAACAAATTAGGATTAGTACCTGTTCCCCTAATGTCAAGGTTAGGATAATAATTCCTAATTGAGTTAATAAAATTATGTCTAATTTTAGGAGGTACAAACCTAGGAGAATTTGACCCAATTAAAAATCTTCCTGTCTGAGCCTTTGGTAGTACTTTTTTACTTTTATTCTTTAATTTTCTTGACATATTAAAAATGCTATACTATAATATACAAAAATAATAAAAATATTCCTAGCAAACCCCCCTACACTTTAACACATATCCAGTAATTATAAAAATTGTGTGCATGGCAATTTAGTTGGGTCCTACACTGCGGCTCCCCAACTTTGTCCTGAACCTGTTGTACCCCGGTAAAGAATACTGTGGAGACAGGGAGTAATTAACCCTTAAAAATTAAACAAAAATGGGAAATCTAATCAAAGTTCAGAAAGAGCTACACTTCAAATCAGTAGCCAAATCAAAGAAAGCAGTCATCTTCTGTGAAAATCATTGCACAGCAGCTGACGTGGAAAGAGTTACTAAGTTACGTGACAACCGTGGGAGTAATACCGGTGACACTGAAATGCAGTTTGGGAAGATAAAAGCCAGAGGCTTCTCACTTCTACCAAACTTCGGTCACAACTACTTTGTACCAATGGATGTTACAAAGGCCAAGCCTAAAGACTTGCCTAAAGTTGGTGACACCTTTACACTAGACGTACTTGTTGAAGAACAAGAAGATGGGTCTTTAACGCCAGCTAAACCAGTAATCAACCGTAAGACAGGCAAGCCTGTTACTAACTGTTACTGGGCTGGACTACCTACTGCGTAGGTTCCAGAGAGAAAACACTGACTTGAGTTGGTGTTTCTTCTAGGATAAATCACTATCATGCATACTTACTTGTGATATTTGTGTCATTTGTCCTACAATTCCAAGAAAACCTAAGAAAAAGTTAGGAAAAAAACATTTTATGTGTGTAAAAGTGTGAGGATGTGGTCTCATTACCCATTATTCTCCACTTTTTACCACATGACTGTTTACTTAGTACATATTAATAATATAGCTATCATGAGTATAATAGTAGCACAAACTATCTATTATTACTCTTATGGTACTATCCTATACTATATGTCTCTTCTCTCTCTATAGGATGAGCATATATATAACCGCAATATTAAAAAAATAAGGTTAGTCACCTTTAGGCACGTGCAGTAGTGCTGACTTGTATTATTAACAACAGGATATAAACCTGACTGCATCTTGATGAGCTTGACTAGGCTCAGTATAATACACTGTACAATCAGGATAAAATACTAATGTAACAAAACAAAGGAGAAAGACAGTATACTAGTCACTCTGAGAGCTGTCAGTATAGTGAGGAGGTGTATCTTCTCTCTATATAGATTAATACTAGGAACCCAAAACATAGTCAAATGAAAAATATATTATTCATATTACTTATGGTAATCATATCATCATGTAGTATGACCAACAACTTATCTGATGCAGAGTATATGCACAGAGCCAGAATTCAAAAACAAATAGATGTATTACAAGCAGATTATTATTATACTCTTGACTCGTTATACATAGAATATTATAAAACAGAAATCAAATGAAACCAAGATCAACAAAATCATGGGCAATACTTATATGTTTAGTATTTACTATAAGTATGTGCACACACATAGTAGTAAGCAGTGATACAACAAATCATGAAAATGATACAAGAACTGGATGGCATATGGATACATTATATCATCCATCTGATCCAAATAGATTCAATGTATCTTTGTATTACTACCAAGAAATAGAATATCAAATTAATCCTGAGACACAGGATACAACAATTATAAGATAATGGAAAGACTAATGCACTTTGTACACAAGTATAGAAAACATATAACTTGGTTTATACCAATGATGTATTTATTATTCGTAATTATCTTAGTATATCTAGCAATTGTTTAATCAAATAGCCAATTAATAAAATGAAAAAAAATGGAAGAAAATTATCTAAGCAACAGAAGAGAAGTATTAAACGGAAAGTGGACCTTGAACTCGGTTATGAACCGTATAAAACAAAAGTTCACAAGTCTAACAAAGACTACAAACGTAAGCCCAAGCATGGAACATGGGATGAAGAGACCTACTAACATTGTTAAAGGTAGAAACATATTTAAAGGTAATACTTTAAACATATGGTCACACACTAATGATATTACAATAGCAAATAGTTATTATATGAACAGTGTTGTACAGAGATACAACAAAGTTAAAGACATAACTGATATAAGCTATCACATCTATACTAAAAGAGGCAAATGGGTAAAAGATCTTATTCATATGTTTGATGCTAAGTATAGTAATACTAAAAGTCCTGTAATAGTTGGCAATGGTTTAGTAATAAACTTACCATATAAATTGTTCAATGAATACAACCATAAGGATGTTGACATTGTTGATGTTCAGATGAGAATACAAGAATGGGGTGATGTTCATACTAATATTGATATAAAGTATAATAAGCCTGGTATAAACTTTCAGAATAACTGGAATAATATTGATACTGTCAAAAGAATGTCAAAGATTACCTCTTTTATACTGAATCATTTGAAAGAAAACCAAAGTATAATTTTAAACGGAAGATCAGAAAATGTATGCTATGATACACATGCATATAATATTAACTTAACACTAAAAGATTTAAATTTATGAAAGAATTCCAACTTATAGACGGGCCACAAGTGCCACCAGCTATAAAACCTATGACTGAATTACATGATAAATTAGTCAAAGGATATAATGAAGACAAAGAACTTAAGTTACCAAAGCTTATACAGTCTATGGAGAACAGATTATCCAGACAAGTAGAAGAATTAGTATCTTTAGAGAACATGATACAAACCAGTAATGGTAAACTAGCAGCAGTCTTGGCAGTATTCCGTGAGATAATGAATGCTGATCATACATCTGATGAAACAAAAGAGATGATTGTTGATAGGTTACAGGAGGTAGCAGTATAATGGATGTTCATGAAGATGTAGTTAAGAAATTAATATGTGATCAGGTATTAAACAATAACGTGCCTGATCACATTAAAGATTATGTTTCTAGATTAATGTTAAGAAGCGGTGAGTCATACATAAATCTAATATTACACTTAGTTATTAATCAACCACAAACTCTTATACTTAATCAGCAAGACTTTATCTTGTATAGGATTAAAAAGGATTGGAGGATTAAAGACTTGGGTGACTTAGATGTATTACTTGATAAAGGTTATGCATTTAAACTTAATAATGAAACATTATTCTTAGGTAAAATAAAAGGTAGTAGTGGATATGGAGTGTTTTGTCCCTATGATACTAGCTTTAATGTTGAATCATATGGTGTTACTGATGATTTAAAATTAAAAACAAATGAACATCAAGTAGATTATATAGATATTTTACCTGTAAATAGTATTATATCAAGCTTATTATATAGTAATATAGAGAAGCTAAAAGATAGATAGCTATAATACTACTATAAATTTTAAAAATTGTGAGTCAAGGTTAGTTACTACGTGACATAGTATTATTATTTTTGTGAATAAAAAATAAAAATAAAATGTTATATCAACTAGCCAACGGCCACACAATAGAAATATCCACAGAAGCATATTTAGATATGACTGATGAGGAGTTGAGGGATCTTGAGTGTCTTAGTCCTTCACAATTAATGGAAATTAATAATCCATGGTACAAACCATTCTCCAGTAAAACAAAAAAGCAAGCAAAGGTAAAAGATCCTTATGCATTACACAATGTTACTGATGAAGAAAAGTTACGGGAACATTATGACCAAAGTAAAGAAGACATATAATAATTAACAGAGTGTTTAAATAAATTAAAACCAATGAATTTTAAAAACAAACCAGTTACTATTGTCAAAGATGACATGGGTAACACAATCAGAGTATCTAAAAGAAATGCAGAATATGCTCACGTTAGATTAACACAAGAGAAGACCATGATTAGTAATGGTTGGATCAACGTAAAAACAATTTCAACATTAATCCACGGTAAGACTGAAGAGTTAATTGCTTCAGGTATAAAGAAGTACAAGAAGTTACCAGGTAACATAGTTGTACAAGAGTCATTTGATGGTGAAGAAAGAAACCTTAAGATGGCAGGTAAGACTGATATAGTATGTTGTCTTGATGGACAACCAATATACAGAGTTACTAAGTATGATGCAACAGGAATGTTAGAAGATACTTTAATTGCACATAACAACGGTCAAGCAATTAGAGAAGCTAACGCAGCTAATGCAGCATCATTAGAAGATTTACAAAATGTTAAAGTTACTGACTCAGAAGAAACTGAAGATGAGGTAGATGAGAATCAAATTGATTTAGAGGATGCCATTGCTGAAGTTGAAGCTGAAGTATTAAATACACCAGCTGATCCAGATGAGGATGAGACTGATGAAAAAACAGTAGAGGATATTGCTACAGATATAACTAATAAAACTTTTAAAGAAGACATCATAGATGATATGGTATCTGAAGAAGAAGGTTCTGAAATAGTTTTAACTGAATTAGATGATCCAAATGTTTTCACACTATAACGCACTGCTGGATGGTCCAGTAGTATAATATAATAAATTTTTAATAAGTCTAGGGTGAACGCATCACTCATGATTATGTAATCCTTTATTATGTTTACTGACAAAGGAGGGGAGTAGTTAGCTAATTTATTAATGCTGAACTTTTTAAGCTGGCTACTTCCCTTTATTGTAACTAAAAATAGCTTCATAGATGGTGCACATCTACCGTGCAGGGGAAAGTATCATGAATAGACGTATTATGAGAGCATACCCTAAAGTCATATAAACAGAGAAAGGTTTGACAGTTATTTTTAAACTATAGGTTAAGGGTGATCAGAAATGATTATCCTTTTCCTTTTTTATATCTAGTATTAATTAAATAAAATAATAAAAAATGCAATTAACCAAAGATCAGCTAGCTACGCTGAACCAACAAAGATTAGTAAATAAATTAAGTTACCTAGGTATACTGAGTGAATATCAAACATTAACAAAAGATCTTACACAACAAATAGTATACAGCCAGTTGTCACAAAGACAACACTTCCTTTTTAAAAGAGTGCTACACGGTTTAAATGTCTACACAGCAAATGAATTAGAAAAAATGCACTGGGATAAAAAGAGAAGAATAAAGAGAGTATGGAGACGCTCACAACAAGTTATAAATTCTTGGAAACAAGTTATATGTAACAAGAGAGCTAATGAAGTTTTTAAATTATTTGACCATAGTCCTTTAGCTAAACACTTCCTTAATGAAGATGTTAATAATACTGATGACAAGTTCATTAACAAAATGTCATTGAAAGAATTAGATATAACATATGAAGATTTAATCATCAAGTTTATATCTGAAGGACTTTTGCCACAAAATTATCTAGCAGTTAGATGAAGGCAAAAAAGAAATTGTGTGTAGGCTGTAAGTCTGAGCAGTACATCTGGAAGAATCATTCTGGTAACCGTTATTGTAAGCCATGTTGGCATAGAATAAAGGACAAAGTAAACTCTATCAAAACTAAACCGGTGTTGAAAAAGAATACAAAACCAATAAAGAAAGTTTCTTCTAAGATGTCTGTTCAACTTACTATTTACACCAAACTAAGAAGAGTATTCTTAGAGAAGAATCCATTGTGTCAAGCATCACTACACAACTGTAACCTACAATCTACTGATATACATCATAAGAAGGGTAGAGGGAAATATTTAAATGACCCAACTACTTGGTTATCAGTGTGTAGGAGCTGTCACATGTGGATAGAGGAGCATCCTGTTGAATCAACAGAGATGGGATTTACTGAAAAATAAAAAACATATTATGACTGACAAGACAATTGAGGTTTGTAAAAACCTAATGACAACTATTAATAAAATAGAAGGGAATAGTACTACAGGAGACAGTATACTTAGAGATAATTCACCTTGGTCATCAACAAGAGCATCAAAGAGTGC
>Ga0115012_10000206_pt1 | contig 33762 bp, 32 predicted proteins | sample TroAtlMetagenome_FD_88706 | JGI IMG/M metagenome (GOLD analysis project Ga0115012, IMG submission 88706) | Marine eukaryotic phytoplankton communities from Atlantic Ocean - Tropical Atlantic ANT10 Metagenome | ecosystem: Environmental > Aquatic > Marine > Oceanic | place: Tropical Atlantic... | reverse complement strand
GGCGATGGACTCGCTGACTGGTATGAGTGGGCCCTCGGGACAGATGACATGGACCCAGACTCCGACGCAGATGGCGTCAGCGATGGGGATGAGGTTCCCGATCCCGACGAGCCTCTGGATACCGACGGCGATGGCATCATCAATGCCCTCGATGAGGACGACGACGGTGACAAGATCTCAACGCGAGACGAGACCTTGGTGGACGCTGACGGAGACGGCCAGCCCGATCCGGATGAAGACCAAGATGGGATTCCGAATGCGCTGGATTCCGACTCCGATGGAGATGGAATCCCAGACAGGGAGGAGGGCACGCAGGACCGCGATGGCGACGGTCGGCCAGACTTCGTGGACTACCAGGGCGGCTTGGTGGGCGGTGGCTGCACTGGCTGCTCAAGCACTTCGGGCGGCAACTCCGCTCCAGTGTGGGCCTTTACCATCGGGTTGATGGCCCTGCTTCGACGACGCGAGTCTTCAGGCGTGGTGTTCTGTGCCGGTCTGCTTGCATTGTTCGGCATGACGCGAGGAGCCAACGCTGCAGAGCTCGACCTGCCCGAGGTGGATGCTGGCGGTTTTTGGGTGGCAGATACCGCTGGTGATCCACGGCGATCGATACGATTGCTGTATCCGGCTCTCGGTGATGAGTGGGATGCGGGCATGGTGGTCAGTTTTGCCTCTCAGCCCCTGCGAGAGCGCTCGCGCGATGGTACGCAGCCGCTTGTCGACTCGATGCTGACCACGCACATCTACGGTGGCTATGACTACGGGAATGCCTTCCGCTTTGACCTGTCGTACCCGTTCACTGCCTATGGTCAGGACACGGCTGGGGGCTTCGTGGCCTCTGGTGACGCCCGCCTTGGTGTGATGTGGGCCTTCATGCCTCCAAAGGGTGGGCGACCAGGCGTCGCCGTTCAGGGCCTTGGTTGGATTCCGACGGGGTCAAGCGGACGATGGGGGGGAACCCCCGGGGTGTCGGCGGGGACCGTGGTGGCGCTTGCTCAAGAAATCGACCGGTTTGGGTACACCGTAAACGCGGGTCTTCGCATGGGACTCAATCGGCCTGCGAGGGACTTGAAGACGGGATCGAGTCCAATCGGTGGCGTGGAACTGCATTACCTCCTGCCCATTCTGGATGACATCATGGCGGTCGGCGCTGAGTTGGCTGTACAGGGCGCGACGGGGTTCACGGCCTTTCCCTTAGAGCCTGGTGTTCGGGCCAAGGCTCGGCTTCCCGGGGGAGGGTTCGCGAGTGCTGGATTTGCGATGGGTCTCGGTGAGGGTGTTGGGGCCTCTCAGTGGCGCAGCTACGTCGGCCTTGGCTACGGCGGCATTCCACCAGAGCCAGAGCCTGAGCGCGCACAGGTCGTCGTCCCAGTCATCCTCGAGCGGATTGAGAAGGCTGCAAAGGATGGCCCTCTTGCAGAGCTCATCGACAATCGGATCGTGATTCGTGAGCAGGTCTTCTTCAGGGAGGCGAAGGCGGAGATTCTACCCGCCTCGGAGCCTGTGCTTCAGGCCGTCATACAGGTCCTGATGGACAATCCTGAAATTGAGCATCTCTTGGTGGAGGGACACACGAACTCTCGCGCGAGTCGTCTGTACAACCGCCGACTTAGCCAGGCCCGAGCCGAGTCCGTGGCGGCATGGTTGGAGCTGAATGGTGTCGATGGTGGGCGGTTGATTCCCAAGGGCTTCGGTGAAGACAAGCCGCTGGTGAAGGATAGCCATCCCGATGCGATGATCATCAATAGACGGGTTGAGTTCACCGTGCTGCGCTCTGACGAGGCAGGGGATCGGGGCGCTACGCCAGACGTGAAGGCGCTGCCCAAGGAACTTCAAGAGGACCGCTGAGTAAAAAAAAGATGCCCAGAAACTAAAGGTTCAGGGGTGCTGACCGAAGGAGCGACGAACGCGGGAGTAGTTCGTGGCCACATCTGCAGCAGAAAACCAAGGCATCATCGCTCGATTGAGAGCCCAGGGTGACATCGTCACAGCGTGTGCGCTCATGGCTTTCATGGTCATCATGGTCGTACCGATGCCTCCGCTCGCCATGGACATGTTCCTGGCTCTGTCGATCACGATCTCCATTCTGGTCCTGCTGGTGACGTTTTACGTCAACAACCCAGTTCAGTTCTCAATCTTCCCGACACTGCTTCTCGCGACGACGCTGTTCAGGCTGTCGCTCAACGTCGCCACGACCCGACTCATTCTGATGGGTGGGCACGGCGGTGGAGATGCAGCAGGAAGCATCATCCAGACGTTCGGACACGTGGTTGTCGGCGGTAACTACGTCGTTGGCTTGGTCGTGTTCTCAATTCTTGTGGTCATCAACTTCGTGGTCATCACCAAGGGTGCTGGCCGTGTGGCCGAGGTCGCCGCGCGCTTCACCTTGGATGCGATGCCAGGAAAGCAGATGGCCATCGATGCCGAGCTCAATGCGGGCCACATCGACGAGCCCACCGCGCGACGTCGCCGAGATGCCATCATGCGTGAGGCTGACTTCTACGGAGCCATGGACGGTGCCTCCAAGTTCATCCGTGGTGATGCCATTGCAGGCATCCTGATCACGCTCATCAACATTGTTGGTGGAATCATCATCGGTGTGGTCCAGAATGGGCTCGACCTGTCTACTGCTCTGGAGAACTACACGGTTCTGACGATTGGTGATGGTCTTGTCGGTCAGATTCCAGCGCTCGTTATCTCTGCTGCCGCCGGTATGCTGGTGACGCGGGTTCCCGACAATGATGAACAGGGCCTGCACGGTCAGTTCGGCGCGCAGTTGTTCAGTTCGCCTCGCGCGCTCATGATGCTGTCTGCATCACTGTTCCTCTTTGTCCTGATTCCAGGCCTCCGACTTCCGTTCTTCATTCTCGGCGGCATCGTTGGTGTTGCTGCATGGCAGAACCGACACAATGAGTCGTACATCGGCGGCTCAGGCTCCGATGGTAAATCTGCCGTCGGTGCGGATGGCCAGCCCGTCGAGGGCGGCGGGGCCGACGAAGAGCCAGATGAGGAGTCGACCCTTGAGGGTCTGATGAGTGTAGAGGCGCTGGCCATCGAGCTCGGGGTGGACCTCATTCAGCTGGTGGACGAGAGCAAGGGCGGGAACCTTGTCGAACGCATCTCACGAATCCGTCGCCAGATGGTCCAGGACCTTGGCCTCATCGTGCCGTCCGTACACCTCCGAGACAACCTTCGTCTCGATGGCGGCGAGTATCGGGTTGTCCTGCGCGGTGAGGAAGTGGGTCGAGGCCGTGTGGTCCCACGCCAGCACCTTGCCATCAATCCTGGCGATGCTGAGCCCAACCTCTCAGGTCTCAAGTGTATCGATCCCGTTTTTGGTCTCGAGGCGCTCTGGATCATCGACAAGAACAAGCTGGATGCACAAGCCAAGGGCTACACAGTGGTCGATGTTCCTACAGTACTGACCACACACCTGACTGAGATCCTGCACCAATATGGTCACGAGCTCTTCAGCCGTAACCAGCTTCACAACATGCTTGAGCGGGTGGGTGAAGAGAATCCGAAGCTTGTCGAGGAGCTCATCCCAGACCAGCTTCCACGCTCGAGCGTTCTTCGAGTCTTCCGCAACCTTCTCCGCGAAGGTGTGAGCGTCCGTGATGGGACGACCATTCTCGAGGCGCTTGCTGAGCATGCACCACGCATCAAGGATGCCAACAGTCTCACCGAGTTTGTTCGTCAGCGCCTTGCTCGCCACCTGACCCATCGGTACGCGACCTCTGACAACATCCTGAACTACATCGCACTGGCTCCAGACACAGAAGAAGTCATTGCACGCTCACTGCACACATCCGAGTCGGGCTCAATCAGCTTGGCCCTGGACCCCGAGAGCGCCCGCCGACTTCTGACCGGGCTCCGCGATGCGGCGGAGGCATGGAACGGCGAGGGAGACGTGGTGGTGCTCTGTCCGCCACTCGCGAGGGGTCCGCTTCGGATGCTCTCAGGCAAGGTGATCCCGCGCGTCGCCATTGTTTCAGCCGCCGAACTCCTGCCCACGATCAGGCTCCAGCGCGTCGCGACCGTGTCTCTGGAGAACGGCGTGTCCCTTGGAAGCAACAAAGAACTCAAGTCAAGAGATCCCCGTCCGAATGGGGAACAGAACCTGGCCGAAAAGGCTGGGTGAGGGGAACTGAATCATGTACCCGACACACCTAAATGGACTCAGCGAACGTCGAATCGAGGGATTGTCCCGCGAAGAGATCTGCCGCAAGTACCAGCGCAAGATCTTGCTGCTCTCGCGGCGAATCTCTGAGCGCTTACCGCCTGGCTGCGAGCTCGGCGGTGAGGACCTCGCGTCCTTCGGTGCGATTGGTCTCCTCGAGGCGTTCGACCGCTTTGATGAGAGCAGGGATATCCAGTTCACAACCTTCGCTGAGTACCGCATTCGCGGTGCCATGATGGACGCACTTCGGGCAACCGACACATTCACGCGGCACCGTCGTCAAGTGGCCAAGGAGGTGGTTGATGCGGAGCGAAAGCTCACCGGTGAACTTGGTCGTCCACCGCAGGCCGGTGAGGTCGCAAACCGGCTCGGTATGGATCTGGACACCTACTGGCGCACCATGGATCGCGTGAAGCCGGTCAGTCACGTTCGAATCGATGCATCCGAAGGTCCTGATGGTGGAGATGATGGTCGAACCTTTGCCGAAACACTGGCGGACGACTCATTCCGTTCGGCGTTCTCCAGCATCATGGGTGAACAAGCCAAGCAGGCACTCAAGGATGCAATCCAGGGCCTGCCGGAACGTAAACGTGAGTGCGTGTTGCTGTACTACGGCCGGGACATGAACCTCCTCGAGGTCGCAGAGACCTTCAACGTCACACCATCGCGGATCTCTCAGATCCTGAGCGAAGCACGAACAACACTGCGCAAGCAGCTGGAGGGCGTCGTCGGAGCCGGGGATCTGGAGTACAGGGAGGCCCTGTGAGCCGCAGCATTTATCCAGCATTGTCGGGCGCGAAGGTGGCCTGGAAGCAGATGGAGATGGTCAGTAACAACCTGGCCAATGCCACCTCAGATGGCTTCAAGCAGCACCGCATGTCGCTGACCAGCAAGCGGGTCAATGACAACGTGCTCGGCAACTCCTTCGTGGCCGTGGCAGAGACTGTCCATGACATGTCGGACGGGACGCTGGAGACCACGGGTGTGGACACCCACCTCGCACTCCGTGGACGCGGATTCTTTGTTGTTCAGACCGATGATGGAGAGATCCTTCAGCGGTCCGGAAACTTTAGGATGAACAGCGAGGGTCAGCTCGTCAACCAGCGAGGACAGCCCGTACTGACCGATGCAGGTCCGCTCGAGATTCCAGATCGAGAGCGAATCGTCATCGATAAAAAGGGTGTTGTTCGGACTGAGGATGGCGGCGAGGTTGGTCAAATCAGAATCGTTGATGCGGAGGCCGTGACGCCCATGGGTCACGGGCAATGGCGAGCCGATCAGGCGACCGTACCCGCAGAAGACACCGTACAGGTCCTCCAGGGCTCTCTGGAGAAATCCAACGCGGATCCCATCCGCGGGATGCTCGAGTTGGTCGAGGCCAGTCGGTACTTTGAGGCCTACCAGAAGACCATGCAAACCAGCGACGAGCTGGACAGTAGATCCAACGAACTCATGAGGAAGTCACGATGAAGGCATTGTACAGCGCTGCGACCGGTATGGCCGCTCAGCAGATTCAAATCGACACCATTGCCAACAACCTGGCCAACGTCTCGACAAGTGGGTTCAAGAGGACGCGGGTCGCGTTCGAGGATCTGGTCTACGAGAACATCCGAACGGGTGAGGCCAGCGCCGACGCCAAGCGACCAGGACAGCTCGAGATCGGGTCGGGTTCTCGCGTCATTGCGACGCAGCGTGATTTCACTCCGGGTGCCATCAGCCAGACCAATGGTCAGCTGGATGTGGCCATTCAGGGCCGTGGCTTCTTTGTGGTGCAGACCCCGGACGGTAATGATCGGTACACCCGTGTCGGTACCTTCAACCTGAACCAAGACTCCGAGCTGGTCACACAGCAGGGGTACCCAGTGAGTCCGGGCGTCACGATTCCCAATGATGCCCAGGAAGTCCTCATTGGTGAGGATGGAACGGTTCAGGTTCGGTTCAACGACACCACTGATGCCACCACCGTCGGGACGATTGAGGTCGTTGACTTCAACAACCCCAACGGGATGAAGGCCTTGGGTGGAAACCTCTACGCATCGACTGCTGAGTCTGGCGAACCCATTCCGATGGAGGTTGCCGATGGGCTGGTCCTCAAGCAAGGCTTCATCGAGGGATCGAATGTGGACATCGCGGAAGAGTTGATCAGCATGATCATGGCTCAGCGCTCCTTTGAGGTCACCAGTAAGGCCATCGAGTCTGCGGACGAGACCATGCAGACCGTCAACCAGCTGAAGCGATAGCCTGATGTTTGGCGCACTGTTCATCTTGATGTCGACCCTCCCGTCAGCGAAAGCGGATGTGATCGAGTCGATGAGGTCTGCAATCCAGACGCACGTCGCCACTCGAACCGGTCGTTCGTTGGACGATGTAGAGGTCGCGGAGCTGATGTTCAACGCGTCTCATACCTGCGGCTCTGCCGTCGGGGTCGAGGTGGATACCAACACAGGCGAGCGGTTCCGTGGTCAGACTCAGTTCCGGGTTCGGCTCACTGAGGGAGATCGCCTCTGCGGTAGATTCAGCGTGCCCGCACGAGTCACCCTGTTCCAGCTCGCTCCTGTTGCGACGCGAGAGATCAGCACCGGAGAGGACATCGTGTTCACCATGGCGCGGGTCCGACAGGACGATCTCAGGAGTGCCGTGGTCGATCTCGACTCGCACGACTGGATCGCAGCACGCACCATTCGGCTGGGTCAGCCGATTACGCAACGGGTGGCAAAACGTCGACCCGCGGCAATTACGGGCGATCGGGTCTCGATCGTGGCCGAGTTCGGTGCACTCACCGTGAAGGCTGAAGGGCGAATGCTTGCTCAGGCCTATATCGGCGATCGTGTCCGCGTATCCAATGTTGCGACTGACACCGTCGTTCAAGGAATTTTAGTCGCACCTGGACTGGTGCGTACAGGAGGTCGACGATGACCCATTTCAAGACAATCGCTTTGGTCATTCTCTGTGCAATTGGTAGCCAGGCAGGCAATGCCGCAAAACCAGAAGCCTCAGGCATGCCGGTGCCACCCCCGGTAACGGCATCAAGGGCAGCACCAGCCCCCGTTGTTCCAGGAAGCCTCTGGAGCGAGGTTGGGGCGCGCTCACTGGTCGGAATGAATGGAAACGCCAGGCGAGTGGGGGACCTCATCACGGTCTATATCGATGAGCGGACAATCACGGAGCTCAGCGCCGAGACCGGAACCCAGCGAAACAGCGGCATGACCGGAAAGCTCGGGAGCTTCTTTGGACTTGGAAAGCAGATCACCAAGAACAACCAAGGGAACCTCGGAGGCGGTCTCGGGTATGAGACTGAGTCCAAGCATGGGTTCGAGGGCCAAGGGTCCACCAGCCGTGCAGGAACCCTTCAAGGCCGCTTGACCTGCCGTGTGCTCGAGGTGAAGCAAAACGGCACACTAAAGGTCTGGGGCTACAAGCAGGTTCGTTCCAATCGAGAGACTCAATACTTGGTGGTGGAGGGAATGGCCCGGCCGCTCGACATCGCTGCGGACAATACGATTCAGAGTTCGCTCTTGGCTGAGGCCAAGATTGAGTTCAACGGCGCAGGAGTGCTCGGAGACAAACAGGGGCCTGGTGTCGTCCATCGGGCCGTGGACCACGCCTGGCCATTCTAAGTACGGGGAACAGACCTCATCATGCGACCGCGGTATCTCAGGGTGCCGCGGTCGCTGCCGTTTTTGGAGTCGGATTGGTTGAGGATCGCCCCAATGTTTTTTCAGTAGGGTCCGCTAAAGTTGAACGCTTGGTGACCGAATGGGGAGTGAATCGATTCCTCTGGAGGCCCCATGTTGCGCCTTTTGCTACTGGCTCTGATGTCCCTCTCTGGTGCTGCTGAAGCGGCCCGTATTAAGGACATAGCGAGCATCTACGGTGTGCGAGACAATGCCGTTTTCGGCTACGGCCTCATCACGGGTCTGAACCGCACCGGTGACTCCAGACGGAACGAGGCGACCATCCGAACCCTCGCGAACCGACTGCAAGGGCTGGGCGTCACGCTCCAGACGGATGACATCATTTCACGGAACGTCGCTGTAGTGATGGTGACCGCACGGATCCCGTCTACGGCTCGACCCGGCCACAAGGTTGACATTGAAGTCAGCTCGACAGGTGACGCCAAGAGCCTTGAGGGTGGAGTCCTTCAGTTGACCCCTCTGTATGCCTCCGATGGCCGTGCATACGCATCGTCTCAGGGGCCTGTGGTCATCGGGGGATTCTCTGCAGAGGCCGGCGGTGAATCGACTCGTAAGAATCACCCCACCACTGGGCGGATTCCCCGCGGCGCGATTGTTGAGCTCGACAATCCACATCGTATGGACATCCTGAATGCGGAAAGCATCGATTGGCTCATTCATGACCCTGACTTCACCACAGCCAAGCGAATGGCTGACGCCATCAATGAGGCCATCGGTGACAAGGTTGCGATGGCTTTCGATGATGGCATGGTCCGCATGGCAATCCCTGAGGCCGAAGAAGCATCTGCCATTGCCGTCTTGTCCCAGATTGAGCTCGTCGAGCTCGAGGTGGACTCGCCTGCACGGGTCGTCGTGAATGAACGAACTGGCACAGTGGTCATGGGCGCGAACGTTCAGGTGTCTGCGGTGGCTGTTGCTCACGGTGGTCTGTCCATTGAAGTACAGCAGGACACTGAAATCAGTCAGCCCGGCCCGCTCTCTGGCGGGGATACAGTCGTCACCCGAGACTCACGGATCGTTGCCGAGGAAGAAGAAGGTCGCTTGACCATGCTCGAGGGCGTAACGATCGGACAGCTCGTCGCTGCATTGAACGCCATGGGCGTCAAGCCACGAGATCTGATTCAGATCATGCTCACCATCAAGGCTGCTGGTGCGCTCCAGGCGGAGATTGCGTCTCTGTGAGCATTAAGTCGCTAAACGGGGCTGATGCCCTTGCGCTCCACCAGATGAGTGAGCCTGCACCCGACACCATTCGGATGTCCAAGGACCAGATGGAGGCCGCCAAGGCGTTCGAGTCCTACATGGTCGAGATGATGGTCAAAGAGATGCGGAAAACAATCCCTAATGGGATGTTCTCTGACGACTCCACTGAGATATTCTCAGGGCTCTTTGACCAAGAGATCTCGAAGCGGATCGCCGAGACGGGTGGGTTTGGCTTCGACGAAGTGATGGGTCAGGCCTTCAGCGGGGAACGAATCGCGCCTCAGGCGTCATCGTATCTGCCGATAGTGACCCATCAGCCGCCCGAACACGTGCACGAGGCGCATGGACACCATCACCACGACCACGACCACGACCACGACCATGGGCCAGGGGAGATGCCAGTCGAAGGCGTCATCACCTCCCGATTCGGTCTCCGGTCGGATCCCTTCCATGGCAAGACACGTCATCACAAGGGGCTGGATATTGCGGCCCCAACGGGCACCCCAATCCACCCTGTCCGGCCCGGTACGGTCGTCTCGTCAGGCGAACGCGGCGGCTACGGGAACGTGGTTGTTCTCGACCATGGTGATGGGACGACCAGCCTTTACGCTCACTGTCACGAGCTGAAGGTCAAGAAGGGAGACAAGGTTGGGCATGGTGATGTCATCGCGACAGTCGGCTCGACTGGTCGATCGACTGGTCCGCACCTTCACCTTGAAGTTCATCGGGATGGCAAGGCTGTCGATCCGATGGCAGAATTGAAGCGATCGCTTCGAAATACAGACAACTTGGTCAGTAGGTAGGAGAAGAAATGAAAAATTCACTTCAGGAATTCGCCATACCGACCGAAGAGGGAATGCGGAGGAAAGGCTCATGAAAATTCAGGGCTCGCATCCGCTGTATCGCCTGATGTCGACAACCGGCACCCAGGCGGGCCAGCGAACAACCGGCAAGTCGTCGGTCCAAAACACGCAAGTGCAGCTCAGTGGGGAAGCCCAGTGGTTGCAGGAGCTGAAAGGGGCCATGGAGGACATTCCGGAGGTTCGCATGGAAGAAGTCACTCGCGCGCGTCAGGACATCGAGAATGGTGATCTGGGGAACGCGGAGGACCTCGACAATGCAGTCAATGCCTTGATGCATGAGATCTGATGGAACGTTCACTTGCCTCTGTTCTGACGGACACGCTGGAAGCTGCCCAAGCGCAGCTCGATGCGGCCCGCCGGCTCGATCCTGAGCGACTTGCCGATGCAACGGCCAGTCGTCAGGACCTCCAATTCGAGCTGGAGATACTTCAGAGCCGAGATGCCATGCAAGTGGACGCGGACATTGCGGATACAGTCCGTAGTCTCCGAGAGACAGATCAACGGTTGATGAGTGTGTTGGGTGCGGCCAACTCCGTGTTCAGGAGTGTGCTGCAACCCAATCGTTCACCGACCTATGGTGCATCGGGGCGAATCCGTGAGCGTTAAGCATGTCAATTCGCACCCTCCACATCGGACGCTCCGGGCTTAAGACTGCCTCCTACGGCATCGACGTCACCGGCCAGAACGTCACGAATGCGAGCACCGAGGGCTACGTACGCCGTCGGTTGGTCCAGCAGACACGCGTTCCTCATCGAAATGAGCACGGAGTGTTCACAGGACAGGGCGTTACCGCGTCTGCAATCCATCGTGACATCGACAGGTTTGCCTCGGAGCGTTGCTTTGAGTCGCTCGGTGAGCAGTCCATGGCCACCACAGCTCACGAGTCGCTCTCCGTGGTTGAAGCGAACTTCAGGGAAGGGGACACGGCTGCGATAGCCGACCGTCTGGACCGATTCTTTGATGCGGCGACTGAGCTCACAAGCGAGCCGAGTGACCACGGGCTTCGCTTGGCTATGCGTGATGCAGGTCAGGATCTCGCGGAAGCCGTGAATCGAGGCGGAAAGGCACTCGTTGAGTCCATCCGACGGGCCGAAGACCGAATCCAGGATGAGATAACGGGAATCAACAAAATCCTGAGCGATATCAAGGTGCTTCACGAGCGAATCTCAGATTCAGACTCGGTGACCGGTCCTGCAGACCTGATGGATGCACGCGACGGGCTCACTGAACAGCTGGCTGAAAAGATCGGCGTGGGCGTCGATTACCAGGCAAACGGCCAGTTGACCCTCATGGTTGGTGGCCACGCAATTGTACAAGAAGTGCATGTCCGTCAGCTGAGTACTTCAGGTACGTCGGGCAGCTTGAGCGTAAAGATGGAGGCTGGCGAAGGCACCGTATCGGTTGATGCCTTTCTCAAGGGCGAGCTCGGTGGCCTGATCAAGGCGAGAGACCAAATGGCGGCGACCCTCGCGTCTTTGGATACCTTCGCAGAAGAATTCGTGGACGAGATCAACGCCCAACACTCGAGTGGCTTTGACGCCTACGGCGTGCCGGGCCTCGACTTTTTTAGCATTCCCACTGGAGCAACCAATCCGGCCATCGACATGGCGCTCGATACGGCACTTGCTGCGGATGCGCAGATGATTGCTGCTGCAGCAACACCTGGCGCTGAGGTGGGTGATGGTGCGAATCTTGAGGCCATCTTGGATGTGGAGAATACCAAGCTGTTCTCTGGTGGAACGCAGAACTCGAGAGACTTTATATCCTCCATATACAGCGATCTGGGTAACTCCATTGTCGGATTTGAGGTCGACGCAACGACCCATGGCGCGATCGTAGACGATCTGGTTTCCCTAAAGGATGCCAACAGTAAGGTCGATTTAGATGAAGAAGCCGTCAGCCTGATCCAGTATCAGGCGGCCTATCAGGCAGCGGCGAGGGTAGTCACCGCGGCGGATGAACTGCTCAATGAACTCATGGCAACGGTCCGATAAATGATTCGCACAACCTGGCACGGCAGAATGGAGGCACTCAAGCAGTCCTCTCAGTCAATGGGCAGTCGCATTGCGAAGCTCAACGAAGAAGTCTCCACGGGTAAGCGGATCAACCGCGCGAGTGATGACCCTGGTCGAATCTCGCAGCTTCACAACGTGAGGCAGCAGCTCAACAACCAAGGCGTCTACATGAAGAATGCCACTCAGGCAGAGCAGTTGCTGAATGTGGCAGACACGGCGCTTCAAGATCTGCACACGACCCTGAGCGAGACTCGAGAGCTTGCCATACAGTTCGCCAACGAGTCATACAATGCGGATCAGCGTTCGGACGCAGCAATCGCGAGTGACTCATTGTTCGACCGCGCGCTGAGTTTGGTGAATACACAGTTCAACGAGCGCTACATCTTTGCCGGTACAGCCTACGATGACAAAGCGTACAGCTCTACTGGTACCTACAACGGTTCGACTGACTCACCCGAGACGGTCGTCGGTGATGACCTCAAGGTCAAGACGGGATTTGACGGGAGTGATCTGTTGACCGGCGGATCCGACATGTTTGGCGCCATCACTGACTTGAGGACTGCACTCAACGCAGACGATACTCCGGGCATCATTGCGGCGCTCGATGAGATTGATGCAGCTCTTGTCGATGTTGAGAAGGGAATGGTTGAGGTTGGCGGTGAGATGCGTCGGTCGATTGATGCCAACGGCCTGGCCTCGAGTCTGGAGGTTGAGCTGCGGGAAGCCAAGGCCAGCATTGAAGAGACTGATGTGGTCGATGCTTACTCTCGATTGGTTCAGCTTCAGACAAACTTTGACGCGGCGATGCAGGTCACAAGCATGCAGCGGTATTCGGGCTTGTTCACGAGAATATAGGCTTGAAGGGAAGGGGATTACCCAGCTTAAACGCCGTCAACCGACGGCGTTTTATTTTTTTCTAAAGTCTCGGATAGATCGTCCGTAAAGAGAACTTGGGAGAAAATCCCAGAAAAAATTTAAATGCACCGGAAATCGTCCGAAGAGGGTGTTGAGGCTTCCTGGATCTCGGTCTGGCGGGCCTCTCAACCCGAACTGAAAAGGTGCATCATGGCGCTAACAGTTAATACCAACATGTCTGCCTTGCGTGCAGCGAATACGCTGAACAACACACAAGGTGCCTTGAGCCAAACACTGGCTCGTGTCTCATCCGGAATGCGCATTACCAGCGCTGCGGATGATGCGGCCGGTTCTGCAGTAGCAACGAACCTGTCAACCCTAGCGCGGTCTGGTCGTCAGGCCATCCGCAACGCCAACGATGGGATCTCTGTGATTCAGACGGCTGAGTCTGCATCCAAAGAAGTCATCAACATCCTGGACCGCATGCGCGAGCTGGCGGTTCAGAGTTCTTCGGAGGCACTCGCTGACGGTGAACGGTCGTACATCAACTCGGAATTCGAGCAACTCTCTCAAGAGGTTGAGCGAATTTCCCAGACCACCGAGTTCAATGACATTGCACTGTCTGACGGTGTGCTATCTCAGCTCGCCGTACAGGTTGGCGTCGATGCGTCATCGAACTCGCGGGTGACCATTACCCTTGGGGACCTCACGGCCTCAGGTCTCGGTGTTCACACTGGTTCGGGCGCCGCTGCCGTCGACTTGTCGGCCGCAACTTCAGCCCAGAGTGCGATCACGACAATCGACAGCGCCATTGACTCGGTCAACAGCATCCGTGCTTCATACGGTGCGACACAAAACCGGCTCGAGAGTTCAGTCAATAATATGGCGAACTATGTAGAGGCGCTGAGCTCCGCGGCGAGTCAGATTCAGGATGCGGACTACGCTCATGAGACGGCAGAGATGACCCGACTACAGGTCATGCAGCAGGCTGGTGTTGCTGCACTCGGACAGGCGAGGTCTATGAACACGAGTGTCATAGGTTTGCTCGGGTGACCTGAAAAGAAGAGGGGTCTGTGGTGGCATCTGCAGAGTCGCCGCAGACTCCCTTTCGACTCCTACAAGGACCGGCCCAAATGGGCCGGTTTTCTTCTAAAGGTCGTCTATTTACGTCCGTTTAGGGTGGGTTTTGACTTTTTCTGCAGTTTTTTCTTTAAACATCAGCCAAACCGTTCGAAGAGGTTTGTGGAGCGTGTCGTAGCACACACGCTTCAAACGTGAGGTAACGCTCACGCTTGGTTCTTCCTCTAAAGATAAAACACAAATGATGGATGTGCATCATGGCACTGACCGTGAACACCAATATGGCCGCAATGGCCGCCGCTAATACCTTGAACAACACTCAAGGTGCCCTCAGCAACACTCTTGCTCGCGTCTCTTCTGGATTGCGGGTGACCAAGGCTGCCGACGATGCAGCTGGTCAAGCTGTTGCAACCAACCTGAGCACACAGGCTCGTTCGGGTAAGCAAGCTATCCGTAACGCCAATGATGGTATCTCTGTGATCCAGACGGCTGAGTCTGCGTCTAAGGAAGTCATCAGCATCCTCGACCGGATGCGTGAGCTCGCGGTACAGAGCTCCTCGGAAACTCTCGAGGACGGTGAGCGTTCGTACATCAACTCAGAATTCGAGCAGCTCTCGAACGAAGTTGAGCGGATTGCTCAAAGCACCGAGTTCAACGACATCGCACTGTCTGACGGTGTGACCTCACAACTGTCCGTTCAGGTCGGTGTCGATGCGTCGTCAAACTCTCGTGTCAGCATCGATTTGGGTGACCTCACGGCCTCGAGTCTTGGTGTTCACACTGGTTCGGGCGCCGCTGCTGTCGACTTGTCGGCTGCAACTTCAGCCCAGAGCGCGATCACGACAATCGATGCCGCCATCGACTCGGTCAACAGCATCCGTGCATCGTACGGTGCGACTCAAAACCGCCTGGAGAGTTCGATCAACAACATGTCGAACTATGTTGAGTCACTCTCAGCAGCGGCCAGCCAAATCCAAGACGCAGACTACGCTCACGAGACTGCCGAGATGACCCGACTTCAGGTCATGCAGCAGGCTGGAGTTGCGGCCCTTGGACAAGCTCGTGGCATGAACCAATCGGTCTTGTCGCTCCTGTAAGGCTAAAGGTCCCCGGCGACTCGAGAGGGTCGTTTCCCTGGGTGTCCGGCATTCTGCCGGGCACCCTTTTTTCTGTTTAAAAGGGGATTTTTAAGAAATGTACCCAAATTGTCTCAAGTTGCGTTTCTCGGTTCCGTAGAGGGGGGTTTGGATTTTTTTTTAAGAAAAACCTCAAACGATTGGAGAACCCGTACGACGAGTGGTTTGTGGCCGGGAACTGTGAGACTTCCCGGGTGAGGGCAGCAAGCCCTTCCACATAAACATCTTCCTACCCAGAAGAGGAGTGAAACATGTCCCTTACCGTCAACACAAATTTGGTTTCTCAAAGTGCTGCAAACGCACTCAACCGAACTCAAGGTCAACTGAGCCTTACACTGGGCCGCGTTTCTAGCGGTTTGCGTGTAACGAAAGCGGCTGACGATGCCGCGGGATCAGCAGTGGCAATGAACCTGAGCACTCAGGCACGGTCCGGTCGTCAGGCCATCCGCAACGCGAACGATGGCATCTCTGTGATTCAGACTGCCGAGAGCGCGTCGAAAGAGGTTCTCAATATTCTTGACCGCATGCGTGAGCTTGCAGTCCAGAGTTCCTCGGAGACTCTCGCAGATGGAGAGCGTTCATACATTGACGAGGAATACCACCAGCTCTCGGAAGAGGTTGAGCGAATCGCGCAGTCGAGTGAGTTCAACGACCTGGCGCTCTCGGACGGGACAACATCCCAAATCGCGGTACAAGTCGGTGTGGATGCATCATCCAACTCACGTGTATCGATTGAGCTGGGCGATCTCACGGCTTCAAGCCTGGGTGTTCATACCGGAACTGGTGCTACTGCAGTCGACTTGTCCACCGCTACCGGTGCGCAGTCAGCAATCACTACTGTGGATACAGCCATCGACGCGGTGAACAGTATTCGAGCTGGCTATGGTGCCGTCCAGAACCGTATTGATTCTTCTATCCGCAATATGTCCAACTATGTCGAGAGCCTCAGCGCCGCAGCCAGCCAAATCATGGACGCCGATTACGCCCATGAGACTGCGGAAATGACTCGACTCCAGGTCATGCAGCAAGCCGGTGTCGCGGCCCTGAGTCAGGCCAAAGGCATCAATCAAAGTGTAGTTTCGCTCCTCGGGTAGGAAGCGGGCGTCTAATGACGCCACCTCAGCCTCCCGGGGGCTCACAACCCCGGGAGGCTCTCCTTCCCAGGAATCTCGGGTGGGGGTGGATGTTCTTCGGAACATCCACCCCTTTTGCTTTTTTGCTCAAGTTGTATGTGTTTATTCCGTATAGGATTAATTGCATAAAAACTCGAAAAAACAGCTTAAACCTGGATTTATATCATCCGACAAGACAGTTGAGGTTGGCAATAAAATGCCTTTAGACCTCGAATATAATCCTTTCCTACCCAGAAATGAGGAATATTAAAATGGGACTTACAGTCAATACAAACCTTACTTCAATGAGTGCTGCTAACTCTCTGAACGCGACCCAAGGTCAGCTGAGCAACACCCTTGCCCGGGTGTCGTCTGGACTTCGGGTCACCAAGGCGGCTGACGATGCAGCTGGCTCGGCGGTGGCGATGAACCTGAGCACTCAAGCCCGCTCGGGTCGCCAAGCCATCCGTAATGCCAACGACGGTATCTCCGTCATCCAGACTGCGGAGAGTGCATCCAAGGAAGTCTTGAACATTCTTGATCGTATGCGAGAGCTTGCGGTTCAGAGTTCATCGGAGACTCTCGAGGATGGTGAGCGGTCTTACATCGACCAGGAGTTTCACCAGCTCTCCGAAGAGGTCGAGCGCATCGCTCAAAGCTCTGAATTCAACGACATCTCTCTGTCTGATGGTGTGACATCCCAGCTTGCCGTTCAAGTCGGTGTGGATGCATCGTCGAACTCACGGGTATCGATTGAGTTGGGCGACCTCACGGCCTCGAGCCTCGGTGTCCACACCGGAACCGGTGCTGCTGCAGTTGACTTGTCTACGGCTACTGGTGCTCAGTCGGCAATCACGACCGTAGATTCTGCAATCGACTCTGTGAACAGTATCCGTGCGTCTTACGGTGCGACTCAGAACCGACTTGAGAGCTCGATCAAAAACATGTCGAACTATGTTGAGTCTCTCTCTGCTGCAGCCAGCCAGATCGTGGACGCTGATTACGCTCACGAAACAGCTGAAATGACCAGACTTCAGGTCATGCAGCAGGCTGGAGTTGCTGCCTTGAGTCAGGCAAAAGGCATCAACCAGAGTGTCATTTCGCTTCTCGGGTAGGAAGCAGGCATCGGGCCCCGTGGCCCGATGTCATCCCGGCCCTCCGGAGACTCACAGCTCCGGAGGGCCATACCGAGAAGAAAAACCGGTGGGTGGTGTGTTTTCACACCCCCACCGGTTTTTTTCTTAAGTTTCATGCGTTGTGTCCGCTGTAGGTAGATTGGTCACAAAAACCTAAAACAATGTGCCGGATCGTCCGAAGAGACAGAGGATGGACGGTTTCGGGTTTGTTCATCGTCAACAATCAGCAAGGACACATGCGTGACCATCAAAGGCTCAAAGTCAGCAGCAGAGGTTGAAGCAGGAGCTGAAGCCGTCGAGGGTACGGCTCACGACTCTGAGGCCTGTGTGTCGATAGAGGCTGGGCGGTCTGCGACCACAGCTGCCATCCGTGCTGCTCGAGGTGTCGTGATCAGAGGTCGGCTTGATTCAGTCCTCGTCCAGGGCGGTGCGAGACCGGTAGAAGGCGTCACGAGCCTCACTCAGACGCTTGATGCCGTGGCGCTCGAGGTCAAGGGTCTCCTGGGTCGCATGCGGCACCTCGCTTCACTGAGTTTTAGCGATGATGTGGCCACCGACGAGCGGGCGGTCATTCAAGATGAATTCGCCATGCTGCAGGTTCACCTTGATCGGGTCACGCAGTCGGTTGAGGCGGGCGTATCCAAGATCGGGTCGAGCTTCAGCGTGACTGAGGGCCGAGGCCAACCAGCTCACGAGTTCTATGGTCGACTGACGGCCAAGGCTCTCGGTGTGGACGTGACGGTCGCCACTGTGATCTCGGCTGAGGATGCTGAGTGGGCGCTGGTTCGTATTGATGCAGCTGAGCAGCTGGTCTCTCAAATTCGAAATGAGTTTGGAACTGTCGAGGAGCGCATCGATGCGGCCCTCGACGAGCTCCGACAGTTCGTAAAGAACATTTCACCTCCTGGTGCCCACGTAGGGAGCGCCAGCGATGTCTATGCCGCTGCAGAGCGCGTACGGTTGCAGATCATGCAAGAAGCCGGCGTCAGCAGCGTGGGTCAAACAAAAGGTCTTCCTAAGGGCGTCAGCCCTCTTCTCCAGTAGCCACTCTCGCGGGCTGTCCCGATGTCGGGGCAGCCCGCGTCAACGGATATAAAAAAAGTTTAGATCTCCGCCATATTGCTCGCGTCACTCGTTTTTAGGTCCGTAATGGGGCCTGAAACGCTGTGGATATGCTTTGTCGCTCCTCAACCGATTTTAACTTTCGGACGAAGAGGGTTTGTGAGGCCCTTCATTCCTTGGGTCTCAAGCAAACCCGAGAAGTAATGAGAGGCAGATCATGGCTCTTACAGTAAACACAAACCTTGCTGCGATGAGGGCATCCAATGCCCTCAACAAGACACAGGCGAGCTTGTCCCACACGTTGGGTAAGATCTCCGGCGGTCTTCGCGTAACCAAGGCCGCTGACGACGCTGCAGGTTCTGCAGTGGCGTCAAACCTGCAGACCGTGGCACGTTCCGGTAAACAGGCGATTCGCAATTCGAATGATGGAATCTCCATTATTCAGACGGCGGAAGGGGCCACAAAAGAAGTTCTCAACATTCTTGATCGGATGCGAGAGCTTGCAGTTCAGAGTGCCTCAGAGACACTCGACAACGGCGAGCGAGCGTACATCGATGAGGAATTTGTGCAACTTTCAGATGAAGTTGAACGGATCGCACAGGCGACCGAGTTCAACGATCTCAACCTTGCGGACGGATCGCAATCTGTACTTCAGGTGCAGGTTGGCGTGACGAGCGGGGCGGAGAGCCAACTTGAAATCACCTTGGGAGATCTCACGGTGAGTAACTTGAACGTCGATACGATAACAATCGACCTGACCAATGCGTCCGCGGCACGGTCCGCCATCGACACGATCGATGACGCCATTGACGAGGTGAACAGCATTCGTGCTGGCTATGGTTCGGTTCAGAATCGTATCGACTCGTCGATTCGAAACATGGTCACCTATGTTGAGAGTCTGAGTGCGGCGAAGAGCCAGATCATGGACACTGACTATGCCTCTGAAACTGCAGAGATGACCCGTCTTCAGGTCATGCAGCAGGCTGGTACAGCTGCCCTGGCGCAAGCTCGCACCATCAACCAGTCAGTGATCTCGCTCCTGTCCTAATCGCGGAGCTTCCTACCCGGGTCGCCACGGTCCCAGTGGCCGTGGCGACTCCCACCCCAACCGTTTGATTCAACCCGTCTCTTGAGAGTTTCACCATGTCCTTCGGCGTAGATGGCATCGTCTCCGGTATGAACACCGGCGCAATGGTTGATGCACTGGTATCGGTGTACTCGTTGCCTCAGCGCGCGCTCGAGGACGACATCGTTGAGGCCGAGCGTAAGAAGCAGGCGGTGAGTGGGGTGATGGGTCGTCTTGATGACCTGGACGACGCCATCAAGTCATTTGAGGATGAAGACGACTTCAAGGTCTACAAGGCTGCTTACGAAGATACCGACGCCTTCAAGGTGACCACTGAAAATGGGGCTATTCCTGGTAACTACGCCATTGAGGTGAAGAGCCTGGCGACAACAGAGTTGGAGGTCTCTCAAGGCTTTGATGACAAGTCGTCGACTGGTGTTGTCCAGGAAGGAAGCCTGGTTGTGACCTACGCGGGCACAGATACCACGGTCACCATCGACTCGGACAACAGCTCGCTGACCAAGCTCGCTGAAGCCATCGATGACATTGATGGCCTCAGTGCCTATGTCCTCGATACAGGCGCGGATGATGAGCCGTACAAGCTCGTTGTTCAGGGTGAGGACACGGGAAGTGACAATACGATTGAGTTCGACACGTCTGGTCTGAGCGGGTCGGGGACCGCGGTCTCCTTTACGGAGCAAAGGGGCGCTGATGACGCGGAGATCGAAATCAACGGAATTTCTGTCTCCGATTCGGACAATTCGTTCGGAAATGCCATTCCAGGAATGGACATAGAGATTTACCAGACCAACACGAGCGCTGAGAATGTGACAGTGAGTCTGGATTCTGACCAGATCGAGTCAAATGTTCAGAGCATCCTCGATGCGTACAATGAGGTGGTCAAGTACGTGGACCAGAACCAGGTCTACAACGCGGACTTGAACATCAAAGGTCCGCTGGTCGGTGAGACCAGTATTCAGCGCGTCCTTCGGCAAATGCAGACGATTGTGTCCAAGGAATACAGTGTCGGTGATGACCTAAACAGTCTCTCCGTCATGGGTGTGAAGACTGGTTCTGATGGAACCCTATCGCTGACGTCCTCCGACTTTGGGGATGCGCTCGAGGACTATCTCGACGACGTCGTCGCGATCTTTACGGATGATGATGGATTTGCTGCCGCAATGAGGGACCAGATCGATGTCTACAATGACTCGGTTGATGGCACCCTCGAGAGCATGAAGGACTCCTTGGAGGGCAGAATCTCTGATCTTCAGGACTCGGTTGCCGAGTATGACTACCGGATCAATCGATACGAGCAACGCCTCCGTGAGCAGTTCACATCAATGGAGTCGATGCTCGGAAGAATGCAAGGTTCGTCCAACTATATGAGCGCATTTTTGAGTAGCGGTAAGTAATTCACCATTCACCCGGCGTCCTGACGCCACTTTCGAAAAGAGGAGAGCCACATGCGAGGTATATCGGCATACAAGAGCGTATCGCTCGAGTCTTCTGATCAGCGTGAGCTGGTTGTGATGTGCTTCGAAGCATTGATTAGACGCCACAAGGCGGCGATCGACTGTTTCGAAAAGAAGGAGTTCATCAATGGCGTAGAACACGTGAGGATTTCGAGAGAGATTCTGTGCGAGCTATTGATTGGTCTCGACCACGACTCAGCGCCCGATATGACGAGTAATCTCGCGTCGCTGTATCATTACTGCATTCGGGAGCTCACTGCCGCGGGCCACGAGACCACCGATGAGCATGTGTTGACGTCACTGGCGATTGTTGAGGAACTCTACGTTGGCTTCAAGGCGGCATTCTCTGATGCTGGATAGCCATAATTTCGAGTATCTATCCAGTGCTCTCGATGGTCTCATCTCAGCAGCTGCGGGGGAAGGGGAGTTGGATGAGGCTGAGCATGAGCGCCTGATGGTGGAGCTCGTGGAGGCTGTGCCGCACCTTGAGGTGGCTCAAGTGCGCATCCTTCACGAGAAGCTGGAATACGCAATGGCCGCTGTTCAAGATCGGCAAGAGGCGGTCGCCGAAAAGCTCGGAGAGATAAAGCACAGTCGTCGCGCGCTGAGTAGCTACGACCACATCAAGACATTCGACAAAGAGCAGCGTCTGTATCGGCGCGCCTGAGAATTGTCCTCAAGCGGGTGAGAACTTGACCGATGGTGCGAGGGAAATCCACGCATTTACGCGGAGGTCCGTCGTGCTCTACCGAATTTTTATCACCGCCTTGCTGACGCTCGGGCCACTCCATGGAGTCGCTGAAGCGAAGAAGGACAAGACGGAGAAGGCCGAGGCCAAAGAAGCGGCCAAGGCTGAGGCTGAAGCTGAGAAAGAGCGTCGGCGTGCGGAGCGCCCCAAGAGGCCTGCGTACACACCGTTCTCCGACAATGCGGTCGGATTTCGTGGCGTGGGTGAAATTTGGCAGGAATCGGCGGTCGTTATGGTTCACCGGTCGAGCCGATTCGGTGGGACCGGGTTCTTCTCGACCGGCATTACGCATCTCCTTGGAGCAGAAGTTGAGCTGGGCTACAACCGCATGGTGGGCAAGGCGATCGACCCAGCAACCAATCAGCGGACGAGCGGCCAGGCGACGCTTGAGCTTGTGCCTGTGTCCATGAACGTGACGGCGAGAATGGAGGGGCGCAGCAGTGAGGTCTTTGCAGGCGTGGGGCCTGCCTTTGTGGCATTCAATGATCGCAGCCCCACAAATGCCATTTCAGGCATGAAATTGGGCTTCGACATGCGGCTTGGGATTCGCATTCACACCAACTTCATTCAGCAGTCCATGAGGCCGGGTGCCGGTGGCTTTAAGCGCATGGATGTTGAACTCTTGCTCGGTAGGCGGCAGCATCAGGCATTCGGTTTTGGTAGCGGGCTCGACCTGTCAGCTTGGCGGGTAGGTGGGGGGCTGGTTTGTCGCCTTTGAAATCCATTGTCCTGTTCATTGGAGTCTTGTTCAGTTCTCCAGTGTGGGCCCAAGAAACCCTCTTCCCTATCATCGATGTGGAAGTCAGCTCAGACGCTCGAGTTGAGCGCCATCCAACCATCCGAGAGGGCATGGTCGAGGTGGTCATTCGTGGCTGTTACCAAGATCTTGGAGCTGTCCTGACAGGTCGGACCAACCCCTACCTTGGTGGCATGGATGCCACCTACAGCGGATCTGGTGTCTGGATCGTCAAGGCCATGATGTCTCGTTCAGACGCGGACCTGCGCGTGATGATTGAAGATGGGCGTCTCGCCATCGATGTGGTTGAGTCCATTGGGTCAACAGAAGAGGATGAGGGTGACGTTGTGTCTGTTCGGTCTCTGGTCGAAGGGACCGCTCCCACGGCGCCAGCAAACACCAGCTTTCCACCCTTGATGTTCCTGCATGGCGAGGCCATGTCTTACGCGATGACCTCTGGGGACTTCGTACCCATGCTTCCGGCTCCAGCGTCGATGCCGCGGTCTACCTGGGCAGCCATCGATCGGGCTCGGCAGACCATGCTGAATGCCACCACCGCTGTGGCCGTGGCGCAGGCTCGGTACGAGCTGGGATGGCTTCATCTCGAAAAGGGTTTTGATAGAGAGGCCCGATATTATTTTGAATATCTGGCAAAGGATCCAGGAGCCCTCCCTGCTCGTGATGTCGCGCTTGCCCGAGCGAGAGCTGCGCTGGCGTGTCGGCAGTGGGAGGAGGCCCGAGAGCGGCTCAGGGAGGCCTACCGATACGGTGCGCGTGAGTCCTCCGTTGTCGAGGGTTTTGGCGTCGTTTCGCTCGCCACCGGGGTTCCTGGTCGGTCGTTGACGGCCCGCGTGCTGAGTCGAGTCACTGGTCGCCCCGAAGCGCTGTTGTTGGCGGCCGAGTTGTTGCAACGTGATGGGTATTACCGTGAGAGCAGGCCGATGCTGGAGGCGCTTGTCGGGCGTGCCACAGGTCGAACTGCGAGACAGGTGGCCCTGAGGCTCGGGGATGCACGGACACTGGACGGTGAGTATGACGCCGCAGTTCGTTCGTATCGGAATGCCCCAAAAGCTCTTGGAGACTTCCGGATCACGCTGGTAGAGCTCCTCGAGAAGGGACCAAGCGATTGGGCCAAGTCTGTCCCCAAGTTTACGGAGCTCGCCAAGCAGGAGGGTGAGGTCGGTGCCGAGTCCCTGTACTTGTTGGCTCAGCTCGACAGCATGATGGGCAGTCAAGTTGATGCGGTCTCAGATTTATCGAAGCTGATTCGGAATCATCGAAGAACTGCGCAGCGCTCTGACGCGCCCGAGCGACTGTGGGACATCTACAAAGAGCGCCAGGCGCGCTTGGTTCGTGCGGAGAAGTGGTTTGATGTGGCGGCACTGCATGAGGGTGCCTGGCATCCCATCGTGCGCCGCGCTGTTGATGACTATGATCTCCTGCTGGACGTTGCAGATGCCTACGAAGAGATTGGTCTTCCTCATCCGGCGCTCCGACTCACCCAGGAGGTCTATCCAATGATGCTCGCTGCAGGTGAGGATGACGTCGAGTTGGTGCATGATCTCGCTCGACTCTATGGTGAGACTGGGAACTCTCGAGAAGGCTTGAGAACCCTTAGATACCTGAAGGGCCGGTCTATACGGGCTGGGTCGGGCAAGACCGAGCTGCTACGAGCGAAGCTCCTGGAGCAGTCTGGGGACATCGATGGTGCTCTGGTGGCCCTCAGGCGTGCATCGCGTTCATCTCAGTACAGGGATGCAGCTTCGGTTGAGATGGCGAGGATTGATGCCGAGTCCGGACGGTGCCGGCGTGCTGCGAGTGTGCTGTGGGGCAAGCTCATGACACCCGCAGGTCAGAAACAGTTCGAGTCTTCGCGGCCATACCTGGCGCTGGCCCGATGCATGGCGGCGCAAGGTGAGGGCGAAATGGCGGCACAGGCCGCTCGAATGGCCGCCGCTCGAACGGACTCTGCTGAAGAGAGTCGATTCGCCGAGTACATTGCGGCCTCGTCTCGGCAGTTTCCGGAGGGCAAAGAGCGTGATGTTTTAGAGAGCGGTAGTGACATCTGGGCGGCGCTGTCTGAAGACCACAGGGCTGGACTGGAGCTCGAAGAAGAGATCGAGAAGCGGAAGCGCCCGGAGTAGGGGGCCGCGCTCGCATGAAGACCGCCCGATGGGCGGTTTTTTTTGCCTCAGGGCCATCTTTTTTCTTAAGAAAGTGGGGTGCTGACCGAATGGGTATCGAGCGCCGCGATTCGGCGGCCTGGAGGATACCTTGAGCAATGCACTCTTCGATGGGCTTCACCAAGGCTTAGGTCGTGTTCTCGACCTCCGAATGCAGCAGCACAGCCTCACGGCAGCCAATCTCGCGAACGCGGACACCCCTGGGTACAAGGCGAAGTTCATACCCTTCGATAAGGTACTTGGGGAGGCTGTTAATCGGCGAGAGTCGCCTCCTATGCGTCAGACGCACATGCTTCATAATGTGGGCTTTGATGCAAACACCTCGGATCCCAGTGTCGATCAAATTGATGCTGCGCCGTGGGTGGCGGACGGGAACTCCGTCGACCCTGAGCGTGAGGCCGTCCGTTTGAAAGAGAATGCGACCTTGTTCAGCGGTGTCAGCCGAGGACTGGGGCGTCGGATGGCTCTACTGAAGTTTGCCGCCAGTAATGGCGAGCGTGGATAGAAGGGAAGGTTTGAATGGGACTTCTTGATACACTACAGATTACCGCGAGTGGCCTCACGGCCCAGCGTCTCAGGCTACAGACCGTGGCCTCAAATATGGCCAATGCGAGGACGACTCGAACCGAAGAAGGTGGGCCATACAAGAAGCAGATGCCGCTCCTCGAGGCGGTGCGCGATGAGCCATTCGGGTCCGAGATGGATCGGGCCATGGCGCGGGTAGAGGTGATGGGTGTAGTCGAGAGCGAAGACCCACCCGTGATGGTCCATGACCCCGGCCATCCGGATGCCGATGCTGATGGGTACGTCGCCTATCCAAATGTCAACGTACTCGAAGAGATGGTCGACTTGATGACGACTGCACGAACCTACGAGGCCAATGCAAACGTCCTCGAAATGACAGACATGATGGCCAATACGGCCCTTGAGATCGGGAGGTAGTGAGCGATGAAGATCACAGCAGCAGGTGCGCCAAGCATCCCAATTACAGAACCAACCAGGACCGAGTTTGCGGGTGGAGTAGGGGTCGGCAGCGGTGCCGCTCCAGCGAACTCCTTCGGAGACAAGTTGGCGGAAGCCGTTGACGGCGTCAGCAGCAAGCAGGTCATGGCAGATGACAAGCTGGCCCAGCTCGCGAGTGGCGAGAATGTGGACATTCATGGAACCATGATTGCGCTCGAGGAAGCCGAGATCACACTGCGAAGCATGGCGGCCGTCCGAGACAAGGTTGTCGGCGCTTACCAAGAGATAATGAACATGTCGATCTGAAGACTGATCGACTGATGTAGAACAAGGGCGATCCTGACAGCAGGGTCGCCCTTGTTTTTTTTGGATCACAAAAAACGACTTCAAACGCCGTTAAAGCGACTTTTTTAAAAAAAAGATGTGTCAGTTACTAAAGCGCTCGCTGTTGTGACCGATGGGGCGATGAACCCGCAGGGGAGCAGAACAGTGCAGCAATTTGTTGAGCAGCTCAAAACCTTCTACCAGGGCCTTGGTGCCAGGGAGCGGGGAATCTTTACTGCAGCGATCCTTGCTTCGCTGATCACACTTGGTGGCGTCTTCTACTGGGCGAGCCAGGACACATGGAAGCCGGTGTTCACATCGAGTGACCCCAGCGAGGTCCAGTCAGCCGCGGCGATTCTGGAAGAGAAGGGTGTTCCTTACCGAATCTCTCCCGATGGTCTCAGGCTCGAGACCACTGTCACCAACGTCGGCCGTGCTCGAATCGAGGCTGCCAGCGCAGGAAAGAATCCAGGGTTTGAGACGCTCGACAACATCAAGCTTGGTACCTCCCCTCAGCGTGAGCGTTGGGCTTACCAGCGCGCCCTTGAGGGTGAGCTGGTGCGAACCATCAACGCGCTCGACGAGGTCAAGGCTTCCCGGGTTCACCTGGTGCTCCCGGAGCGCTCAGCCTTTCTTCGTGAGGAGCGCCCCGCCAGCGCGAGTATCACCGTCCAGCTCGAGGTCGGTCAGTCGTTGAACAAGGCACAGGTCCAAGGCATCACGTCCCTGGTTGCTGGTGCCGTCGACGGTCTCGAGGTCTCGGATGTTGTTCTTGTTGATGACAAGGGTCGACTGCTGAGCTCCGAGCGGGATGAGGACGAGATGACGATGGGGCTTCCGGCCCTGTTTGAGGCGCGTCAGGCATATGAGGCTCGGTACCGGAAGACTGTGTTGAGCGCGCTCACGCCGATTCTGGGCAGCGAGGACGCGATGAGCGTCGCTGTCACGGTTGATCTCGATCCGACCATGGTCGAGAGCACAGTCAAGGAGCTTGACCCGAACACTCAGGTGACCATCTCGGAGCAGGTCCGCGAGGAAGATAGCAAGAATCAAACGGCTGGTGGCGTCCCAGGGGTGGAGTCAAACCTCCCTGAGAACGGCGCCGCAGCACGGCAGGGGAACACTGAGCGATCCACAAGCGAGCTCAGCAGTAACTACGACTACACCACTACCCAGCGTCGGACTGTCCAGCGTGCCGGAAAGATCGATCGCGTGAACGTTGCAGTCATGGTTGACGATGCCCGTCTCAACGAGCTCGTCGCTGCCGCAGGAGAGGGCGCGGACGTGGCCAGCGTCAAGGCTCAGATTGACTCGGCCGTTCGCGTCGCGATGGGCTTTGACGAGGAACGTGGTGACTCGATTGCCGTGACCTTCATGCCATTCTCCGAGCCCGTCGTGGATTCGAGTGAGCTTGTGGGAAGCAGCCTGAACCCGATGGATCTGGCACCTCACGCCATAGCGCTCGTGACACTCGTCCTCTTCTTTGCCTTCGTCATCGTACCTGCGATGCGCGCCGTGACCGCTGCGTCAGGCGCTGCTGGAGCAGCTGGTGGTCCGGGGGATGTGATCGCCCGGGCAGCCGGTCGCTTTGGCCGCGGCGGCGAAACGGGTGAGAGTGAAGAAGGAATAAACCTCGCGGAGCGCTTGCGCATGCTGGTAGACAACTTCGAGCCTGTTGAGGCGCAAGATTTGAACCGACTGGTGGAGCTGCAGATGGATGCATCTGCTCAGGTCCTTCGTCGCTGGGTACACAACTAGGAGAGTCCGATGGCTTTGGCGCTACAAAATCAAGACGAGACCTACTCGGGCGTAGAGCGAACTGCGATCCTGGTGATGTACCTCGAGCGTGGGCTTGCGAAGGCCCTGCTTGACCTCATGAACGATGAGGAGGTGCGCAAGGTGGGGATGGCCATGGCATCCATCGACAGGGTGGATGCGCCGGACATCGAGCGGATCGTGGGTGACTTTGTTCGGGAACTGTACGAGGTCAGTCTCATGCCGAGGACTGGGCCCGAGTTCGTGAACAAGGTGCTCCCTGAGCTCCTGGAAGATGAGCGTAGAGAGACAATTCTGCCAATTCTCAAGCGTCGCGTGAACACCGAGTTCGCTGACTTCATCTCAAACCGACCACCAGAGGCTGTTGCAGCGATCATGGCGGATGAGCATCCCCAGACACAAGCCGTGGCCATGGCGCTTATGGGGCCGGACAACGCCGCGAAGGTGATGCGCTTGATGCCTGAAGAGGACAAAGGCGAGGTCACTGTTCGGATGGCGCGATTGAAGCGAATTCCTGGTGAACTCATCGACGACGTCACTACAGCCATTACGGCCGCACTCGGCCGCGATGATGATTTCCTCGAGGTAGGTGGCGTCGATAGGACCGCCCGGATGCTTGGGCGATTGGCCAAGACTGAGAATGACCGAATCCTCGAGGTTGTTGCAGACGAGGACAATCCACTCGCAGAGCGTTTGCGTAGACGGATGGTGCTCTTCAGCGATCTGATGACGCTGACCAACCGCGGGATCCAGACGCTGCTCAAGCAGGTGGACCGCGACGACCTCATCCTCGCCCTCAAGGGTGGCAATCCGACCGAAGTCGACCGGTTCCTCGAGAACGTCTCGAGCCGGGCTGCCGAGGATATTCGCGAGGAGATGGAGATCATGGGTCCCGTTCCGAAAAGTCGGATCCGTGGCGCTCAGGAGCGCATCGTTGCGACGGCCCTCAAGCTTGCCGAAGAAGGCGCGATCTACCTCTCCATTGGCGCAGAGGAAGACGAGGGAGACGAGTAGGGTCGCATGGCAGATTTTGTTCCAATGCAGGGCGCCGGTGGCTTTCAGGCCGGGCTGATGGGCGGTGTACAGGGACCTCCGGCGAACAGAGGCGTCGATGCGACTGCCGGTGAGTCAGAGGCTCCTGCTGAGCCAGAGAGCCCACTTCCAACATCTGTTGAGGAGCTCGAGGCGTTGCTCGAGGAGGCACGCCAGGGCGCGCGTGAGGATGCGGGTCTGGTTCTCGCCGAGGACCGCGCGGCGCTCAAGAGAGAGCGTGAGCAGCTGATGCGCTTGGTCGAGAATGTTGAGGGCAGTCGGTCTGCTTGGGGTGAAGAGGTCCGCAATGTGCTCGGAGAGCTCGTTGTGGTCGGCGTGAGGCAGGTGGTGGGAGAGTCCGCCGATCTGCAGGAAGCCATGCTTAGAGACCGCTTTGCGGAAGTGGGCGAGCGACTCATCGGTGAGACCGAAGTTGTCGTACGCGTGCGGCCCGAAGACGAGGCGTCAGCGAATGCCCTTCTTGGCGGACGAGATGGGTGGACAGTCGTCCCCGACGCGGACATCAGCGGCGGCATTGTCGCGGAGACTGAGGGCGGTAAGGTCGATGCGACCATGGGAGCTGCGGTCTCTGGCCTCAACGATGCCGTCCAGACCTGGCAGTCTGAAGGGGTGGGTGAGGAGTAATGCGACTTGGTCTTGGTCAACTCGAGGATCACATCAAGGGATCGACCAAGGTGCGTCAGGTCGGACGAGTTCTTCAGGTTGTTGGTACGATCATCGAGGCAGAGCTGCCTGGTGTGGCTGTTGGCGCCATCGCGGACATTGGCAAGACGCAGACTGAAGTGGTTGGCTTCCGTGAAAATCGTGCCCTCTTGATGCCCCTCGGTGAGCTTGAAGGCATCTCTCACGGTGACGCTGTTCGGGTCCGAGGAACGTCGTTGACGCTCCCGGTTGGGCCCGGTCTTCTTGGGCGCGTGATTGACCCATTGGGTGTCCCGCTGGATGGCGAGCCGCTTCGAGACTGCTCTGGACGACGCAGTCTGCACTCGGACCCGCCGGAGGCCATGGCTCGAACTCGAATCACAGAGGCATTGCCCACTGGGATCCGAGCCATCGATGGTGTGTTGACCCTCGGAGAGGGGCAGCGCGTGGCCATTATGGCTGGCTCTGGTGTGGGCAAGAGCACGTTGCTGGGTATGGCGGCAAAGAGCTGTCAGGCAGAGGTCAACGTGGTGTGCCTCGTGGGAGAGCGCGGGCGTGAGGTTCGGGAGTTCCTCGAGCGCGATCTGGGCCCCGAGGGGCTGGCGCGGTCGGTGGTCATTGTCGCCACCTCGGACCGGGCTCCGGTTCTGCTGGTCAAGGCCGTTCAGGCGGCGCTGAGTGTGGCTGAGTACTTCCGCGACAACGGCGCCAAGGTGATGTTGATGGTGGATAGCCTCACACGTCTCGCCATGGCGCAGCGTCAGATTGGACTGGCTGCAGGTGAGCCTCCTGCCACACGCGGCTACACGCCGTCGGTCTTTACCCTCTTGCCTCGACTGCTCGAGCGGGCCGGCCCAGGAGTGGGGCGCGGCAGTATCACGGCGATCACGACCGTCCTCGTTGAGGGCGACGACATGGATGACCCTGTTGCGGATACCGTCCGAGGCATCGTCGATGGGCACATTGTGCTGTCTCGGAAGATTGCCAGTCACGGACATTATCCCGCGATTGATATTCTGGAGAGCGTGAGCCGGACCATGAACATGACCTCCGAGGCTGAGCATCAAGATGCAGCTCGGACACTGAGGGATCTCGTGGCCACATGGCGCGAAAATGAAGAACTCATCCGTCTGGGGGCTTACCGACGTGGAACTGACCCGAAGGTGGACAGGGCCATCATGTTGCGTGGAGAGATTGATGCATTTCTCCGTCAGGATGTGGATGATGTCACACCATTTGACCAGACTGTTCAGACGCTCGTGGGCATCGCGAATCGGCCGGATCCCACCCGTCGGCAACAAAAACCCTCAAGGTGAGTATCGGCTGACCGTATCGGTGGTGTGAAGTCTCACTGAGGGTCAAGAATGCGCGACGCATTGACGGTACTAAAGCGAATCCGAAAGCACCGGAAACAGGGTGCTGAGCACTCCTTCATGGAAGCTGAGCGGGCTCGAGAAGCTCAAGAAGAGCGCGTGAACGCCTTGGAGAGCAAAGTCTCGGCGTCCCGTGCCCAAGAGGACAGTGATGATGAGGCCTGCTGGGTGGCACATGCCGCAGCGTGGCGAATGAAGATGGAGGTTCGGCTACGGGCTGAGCGGGGCCGTCTCGCAGAGCGCGCTGAGGTCTCTAACGAGTGCCGTCGCGACCTCACTCAGGCGAGTCGTGAGCACAGGGTCGTCGAGCGGATCATTGAGATTAATGACGAGCGTCGTCGAATTGAAGAGCGCCGTCGTGAAGATAAAAAGTTGGATGCGATGGGTACCCGCCGCTGGAAGCGGAAGGGGGTCTCTTGAGGGCTTGGTATACCGCAGCGTTGGCCGCCGGGGTTCTTTCGGGAATCGCGGCCACTGCCGTTGGCGCAACCGGGTCGTCATCTGTCGGCATCCGCTCTGAACAGGCACGTGGTGCAGAGGCAATCATGGACCTGCTTGAACAGAAAGAGCGGGGTCTTCAGCGGCGTGCCGCAACACTCGAGGCCCGTGAGGCGGATCTCCGTGCAGCAGAATCCGAGGTGAAGTCTCGCCTGGATGAACTCAAGGCAGTCCGTGCTGAGATTCAGCAGATGCTCGGTCAGCTCGATGAGAAACAACAGGAGCGGGTGACCACACTGGTCAAGATGATGGAGTCGATGCGTGACAAGTCGGCCGCCGCCATCTTGGATGAGACTGAAGACATTGTTGCGCTCGAGGTCCTGATGCGGATGAACGTGGCCAAGGCAGGGAAGGCCCTCGCCAAGATGGAGCCAGCCCGAGCCGCATTCTTCGCCGAGAAGCTCGGTGCGCCACCCCTGAGTCCGGAGGCTCCGTAAGTCATGAGTACACCGATACAAAATCCGGGTTTGTTTGTTGAGGCTGCGTATGGCGCCGAAGGTTTGCCCGGCCAGGGCGGCGTCACCGGAGGCGGAGAGTTTCATGACCTGGCTTGGAAGGCGGCATTGGCTGGTGCCAAAACACAACTGCCAGCTTCTGCGGGTGAGGCCCCACTCTTGGTGGCTGAACAATCGGCCCAGATTCAATCCATACCCGTTGTTCCCCAAGGGGCGCCTGGCATGGGCGGCGACGAAATAAAGTCGGAGCATCCGCTGAGTTGGGACCGACTGTCGATGACCGTGGCGTCCATGGTGGCCTGGAATATGCAGGTCGACGTGGCTGACGATGTCATCACACAACCGGTGAGCCAGCCTGAGGTTCAGACCCTCCCCATAAGCGAGAGTCCTTTTCAGGCATCGGGCGAGTTTGACAAAGCGGCTGTCCCTGACGGCTTGGAGCAAGCTCAGGTGGCCGTCGCTCAGGCGGTCCAGTCGCTCAGTATTGGCGAGGTCGATGTCGAGCAGGATGACAGCCTCCCTGCATCTGCGACGAACACCGCCGAAATCACCGCGAGTACAGCCGTACTGACGCCGTTTGCTGAGGTCACCCCCGATGAAGTGCCTGAGATTAAGCGTCCAGAAACGTCAGTGAGCGTCGCGTCCGAAGCGAATACTCAGCCGGTCAAGCCTGATGCCATTGTGGAAGCAGTGGTACAGACCCAGACACCCATACCTCAAGCACTCAGCCCGCTCTCAAGTGGGGAGGCGCTCGGTCTGGCCGTCACGGTGTCCGGCTCTATGGGTCCGTCGGTGAGTTCGACTGTGCCGACGGGTGAAGTTCAGTTGAACCCCCAAGGCGTCGAATCAACCTCTGGAAGTCCGGAGAAGTTTGCTCACCAAGACCTGATCCTCAAGGTCAACTCGTCGTCGGTCAAGAATCCAGCAGCAGAGGCTGGGCGAATGAGACTAGAGGCCATCCGTGGTGCCCTCAATGAGTTGGACGCCCAGGCGACCCTGCGGTCTCAGGTGGCTGCATTCCATGAAGGTTCAAGGCCTCAGCCAGCGGCTCCGGTCGAGATGACCTCTGCCGTCGTTCAGAAGCATGTTGGAACGATGACCAAGGCGCCGGATGTGCCGATCCAGGCCCACAAGGCTCGCGCACAAAGTATCTCGGGCACTAAGACCGATACCGAGGGGGTAGCGACAGCATCTCCTGAAGCGTTCACGGATGAACCAGCCCGTGAGCAGCCCTACCGATCGCCCGAACTCCGCGAAGATGCGATGCGGAGGGGGACGCCTCAACAGGCAAGGGGTCAAGCCGCTCCGGTTCAGACTTCTGCTGACGTCACGGCGACACAGACCGGTTCGATGAATGCTGAGATTTCAGCTGATCAAGACACGATGACGCAGGCTGCCATGGTTGACGCGGAGCACATTGAGGCTGGCGAAGTGCCCGAGCTTCCTGTGGCCGATCCCAGCCATCTCGACATCGATGTTGATGATCCGGCGGGCACCGTTCGGGTCTCGATGACCAAGGAGTCTGAAGAGGTCACCATCCGAATGGAGACTCCGCAGCAGGTTCTCGAGGAATACCAGGACATGGAATCAGACCTTGAGAAGGCGCTGGCCATGCAAGGACTGAACCTCTCAGATTTTGATGCCACTGGACAGGGTTCTGACCAGGACGAGGCGTCGAGCTCAGGCGATGATCAAACCAGAGACATTTCTTCACCAGACGAGGTCACACCCGGTGTTCAGGATCTTGAACAGACCGGTGATACAGCGCGCCTGGTAAACCGTATCGTGTAATCACTGCACGGATATCGACTGTTTACGTTCGGGTTAACGGTCGGTCAGCTCATCCCGCCCTTCTTGAGGTTCACCTCCGGAAGGGCGGGATTTGGCATTTTTGGTCTAATAAAAAATAATCAAAAAAACATGGAATAACCCTTAAAACTATTCCGAAGATCATCCGAAGAGTCATACCCGGGCGAGGTGCCCAAGGAGTTGATGGATGATTGGCGGAGTAGAGAACGTCAGTAGCTACGAAGCGCAGGTAGCCCAGCAGGGCATGCCAGACGCATCGAGTGAGTTGGGTCAGGACTCGTTCCTGAAGCTTTTGGTGGCTCAGATGCAGCACCAGGACCCGCT
>Ga0115012_10000205_pt1 | contig 33805 bp, 39 predicted proteins | sample TroAtlMetagenome_FD_88706 | JGI IMG/M metagenome (GOLD analysis project Ga0115012, IMG submission 88706) | Marine eukaryotic phytoplankton communities from Atlantic Ocean - Tropical Atlantic ANT10 Metagenome | ecosystem: Environmental > Aquatic > Marine > Oceanic | place: Tropical Atlantic... | reverse complement strand
TTTTATATTCTGTAATTTTATGATCTTTTAGCTCAGCAATAGTTGTTTCACTTGTTATTGTTATTTCATCAAGTCCATCATCTCCATGAACGATAAGCACATGCTCCATATCTAAATTTTTAGACACTTTTGCAAAAGTCTTTAATAAGCTCATATCATATACTCCTATGACCTGTTTTTTTGCATTGCATGGATTTGTATGAGGTCCTAATAAATTAAAAATTGTCTTTTGAGCTATTTTCTGCCTTGCGGGCATGACATACTTCATTGCTTGATGGTGAAGTGGTGCAAATAAAAATACAAAACCTATTTGATTAAATATCGTAATTAGTTTTTCTCTATCATGATTGATATCTGCCCCTACTTCACTTAAAAAATCTGCACTGCCTGATTTGCTGGAAATTGCTTTATTCCCATGTTTGGTAATTTTGGCCCCTCCAGCTGCAGCTACAAATGAAGATGCAGTTGAGCAATTAAAAGTATGAATGCCGGTACCTCCAGTACCACAAGTGTCTATATGACTTCCATCACCAATATCAAACTTTAATGACTTCTCTTTCATAACTGAAGCAGCAGCAGTTATTTCATCTTCAGAAATACCCTTTTTATTTAATCCTAAAAGAAATAATTCTATCTCTGACTGATCAATTTGTCCTGTCATAATCATTTGAATGGCCAACTTCATTTCATCAAAACTTAAATCATTATTTTCATTAATTTTTAATAAATATTCTTTCATTATTTTTCTAAAAAATTTTTAATTAGTTTTTTTCCGTCGATCGTTTCAATAGATTCTGGATGAAATTGAACGCCATATATTGGCCTTTCTTTATGCTCAATAGCCATAATTACATTTGGATCTTCTTCTAAAGTAGCGGTGATCCTTAACTCCTCTGGCATTGAACTTATATCAACAATTAAACTATGGTATCTAACAACATCATAAGGAGAATGAATCCCTTTAAATAAACCATCTTGGGAATGTTTTACTTTTGATATTTTTCCATGGAATATTTCAGGAGCTTTGATAATATTGCAACCAAACGCGGCGCCTATTGCTTGATGCCCAAGACAAACACCTAAAACTGGAACTCTTGAAGCTTTTATTAATTCAATAGATATTCCAGCTTCCTTTGGAGTACAAGGCCCAGGAGAAATAACAATTTTTTCAGGATCTAAATTAAGAACTTGATCAACAGTGATCTGATCATTTCTAGTAACTTTTACTTCGTTATTTAGCTCGCCAATATAATGAACTAGGTTATAGGTAAAACTATCATAATTATCAATAACAAGAATCATAAAATCATCTCCATAGCATCTAAAAAGACTTTTGATTTTTGTTTACATTCTAACCATTCACTCTCGGGGTCAGAGTCAGCAACTATCCCTGCTCCAGCACCAACATGAATAAGCCCGTCTTTAATTACAGCAGTCCTAATAGCAATAGCAGTATCGATATTGCCATTCCATGTTACATAACCTATTGCACCTCCGTATATACCTCTTGAACTTGGTTCCAATTCATTAATTATCTCCATTGCTCTTATTTTTGGAGCGCCAGAAAGCGTTCCTGCTGGAAGGGATGCTTTAAGCGCATCAATAAAATTTTTATCTTTAGATAATTTTCCAACTACATTAGAAACAATATGCATCACATGAGAGTACTTTTCTATAACCATTTTTTCAGTTACTTTGACAGAGCCTATCTTTGCGATTTTTCCAACATCATTTCTGCCAAGATCTATTAACATTAAGTGTTCAGATATCTCCTTAGGATCGCTCAATAAGTCTTTTTGATTTAAAAGATCTTCTTTTTCATTTTTACCTCTTTTCCTTGTTCCAGCTATTGGCCTGAGGGTAATATCTCCACTTTCAACTCTCACTAATATTTCTGGGGAAGATCCAACTATATTACATTCATCAAGATTCAAATAATACATATAAGGCGATGGATTAAGATGTCTTAAAGCTGAGTATAATTTAAATGCATCTCCTAAGAATGATGTAAAAAAATCTTGCCCAAGCACAACCTGCATCACATCGCCTTCCTTAATATAGTTTTTTACTTTGTTTACAGCGGCAATGAAACCTTCCTTAGTAAAATTTGATTCAAAAGAGATCTTCCCAGATAGTGATTGATACTTCATTTCATTAATTTCTGCTTCTGAATCTATACACTCTTCAATTTCCTCAAGCTTTGCATTTGCTTCTTCAAATGAAGTTTTTGTTGGGTCGGAATTATAAATTGCAAAAGTTTTCCTGTTGAAATTATCGTAAACTATTATGCTTTCGGATTTAACTAAGTATATATCTGGCATGTGCTCTTTAAACTTTGATTCTTTTGGCCTCAAAGAAGCTATTTTTTTTTCAGCATACTTAGAGCTTTCATATGCAAAAAATCCAACATAACCTCCAAAGAATCTTGGAAAATTATCTTGCTCTGGAGCTTTATATTTGCTGATAAGTTTATTTAGATCCTTAAAGGGGTCATCAGTTTCGTAAGATTGAATTTGATTGCCATTCTTAATCTCAAAGTTATTACCAGATATTTTTATAGTATCATTACATTTCAATCCTATAATTGAGTATTGTGCCCACTTTTCTCCACCTTCAATAGATTCAAATAAAAAAGTATTTCTTTTATCCTTGATTCTTGAATATAAAATAATTGGAGAATCAGAATCTGAATTAATTTCTTTAATTAGAGGGACGATATTAAATCCTTCTAATTTTAATTCATCATATTCTTGCTTAGTAATCACTCTTAATAATTCCTTTAAAATCTATTACATCGCCTGTTTTTATGTTTTGTTTCTTAAACCAATTCTTATTTACTTCCAAAGCATATTTAACAGGTATTTTTGAACAAACTGATTTTTTTGAAAAAGGAACCATATCATGGATACCAATAATCTCTCCATTATCTGCAATATATGCAACACTTAAAGGAATGAAAGTATCCTTCATCCACATACATTGTTTCTTCTTATATTCCCAAATAAAGAACATTCCAAATTCATCTGAAATAGATGGAATATACATTAAACCTTTTTTTCTTTCTTCAAAATTAGATGCAATTTCTATTTTAGGAAGTAATTCTTTTATATCTATTTTTTCAGAAGACTCTAGTTCAAATACTAAGAATAATAGAAATAAATATTTAAACGATTTTTGAACGAAGCTCAGATATAGTTTGCTCATAATTTTCTGTATTAAAAATTGCCGAGCCAGCTACGAAGGTATCGGCACCAGCTTTTGAAGCAAGGCCAATGGTCTCTTTATTAATTCCTCCATCAACCTCGAGACGTATATCTTTACCAGATTCGTCTATCATCTTTCTTGCCTGAGTAATTTTATCTAAAGAGCTATTAATAAAAGATTGGCCTCCAAATCCTGGATTAACGCTCATTATTAAAACAAGATCTATATCATCTAGAACACTTTCTAAATGACTTAATGACGTGGCCGGATTAAAAACAAGCCCTGCCTTACAACCTTTATCCTTAATAGCATGAATTGAGCGATGAATATGTTTTGATGCTTCAGGGTGAAAACTTACTAAATCTGCTCCAGCTTCGATAAAACTTTGTGCAAGTTCATCAACTGGGTCAATCATCAAATGAACATCTATAAATTCTTTTATTCCAAAGTCTCTTAATGCTTTGCATACCATAGGTCCGATAGTGAGATTTGGAACATAGTGATTATCCATTACATCAAAATGAACCCAATCTGCTCCGGCATCTAGTACATTTCTTACCTCATCTCCCAATCTTGCAAAATCAGATGCTAGAATTGAAGGGGCTATTATATATTTTTGGTCACTCATAACTTAATCTTGGTCATTATATACAGTATTAGCAAGTTTTAAACGTTCAGGTGTTCCTACATCTAACCAGAGTTCAGAAGAAATCTGTCCTGTTACAACACTCCTACTGATATATTTAGGAAGAACAGTGTTCCAAATATTAAAAGAATCATTTTTAAAAGAATTTTCTATAAAAATTTCTGGATTAATTACTGAAATCCCACTCCATGTTAAAGTATTTGAATCTGAATTTATTTCAATAATATCTTTAACTAAATTGAAGTCTCCATCTAAATTATGTTCTGGATTTGGAACACCTACTAGATGAGCAGCTTCAACATCTTGAGGTAAGTTATTCAGGTCGATCTTGTGAAATATATCTGCGTTTATTAACATAAAACTTTTATTACCTAATAAAGGCAGTGCTTTTAGAACTCCCCCACCAGTGCCGAGAGGCTTTTTCTCAAATGAAAATGAAATGTTTTCTTTTGGAAATATTTCATCAATATGTTCCTTTATCTGATCTCCGAGATAGGAAACATTTATTATTATTTCTGAAAAACCATTTTCAATTAATAACTGAATATTTCTTTGAATTAGAGTGAAATTTCCAACTTTTAGTAAAGGTTTTGGAATATTTTCTGTAATAGGTAAAAGTCTTTTACCAAAACCAGCAGCTAAAATCATTGCTTTCATATTTGAGAAATCCTTTCTAAAAGAATAGGCTGAACTTTATGTACAATGTTTTCTTTTATATCTTCTTCAGGAATCATAGAAACAAGATTTTGAAAAATCATTGGCAAATCTTTTAATCTATATGATCTTCCATGAAGTAAGTATAGATTTGCTAAAGTGCCGAGAATTCGCATATTTCTTTGTAAGCAACCATATCTTAAAAATTCAAATAATTCTTCTTCTGTAAAAATTATATCGTTTTTCCAATTAAGACTATTTGAGTAATATTTTAATAAGCTTTTGATATTGTTTTGATCTGAATGATAATAATGATCAATTAATAGGCCGGCCATATCAATACCTATAGGTCCTTTTTTCATGTCTTGGTAATCAATTGCTGTTATTGTTTTATGTTTGTTTAAAATAAGATTTCGTCTTTCGAAGTCAAAATGACAATTTGTCCATGGATGTATTTTTAGTTTATCTATGGTCAAAGAAATCAGGTAATCAATTAAACTATCAATCTTAATATTCAAAAAATCTTTCAGAAAAACATCTTTACAAAGATTCATCTGATTTACTAAATCACTATATTTAAACTCCTCAATGTTTTTTATATCAGCATTTTGAATTTGAACTAATAAGTCTATGGATTTTTTAAGTAATTCTTCTTTATTTGCGTCATTCAAAATTGTTAATAAATCATCATTCCCAAGATCTTCTTGAAGCGTTACTCCTAGCTCATAATTATGATGAATAATGTTTACAGCTTTTATATCATTGCTTTTCAAGCTTTCAGATATATTTATGAAATCTGAATGGTCCCCAATATCAGGGTCTAAATAGCATAGTACAAAAGATTCTTTTTTATTACCTACCCTCCAATATTCTCTTCCACTGGCTTCATTCTTTAAAGGGGAGGCATAATCAGCATTAAAATCACAAAGGCTACTTAATCTTATTGCTTCTATTTCTATCAAATTAGCTATTTTTTACCTCATCAGGTATTGGTGTGTCCTCAGGAACAAAGAAATCTGGCATTAATTCATTAAAAGGTACGGATGCGTATTTAGTGAAATCTTTTACTCCTGCCGCATGAAGAACCAGATCATCAATGCAAAAGTTACCAGTAAACTCCTTTGAGTCTTTTGTTAATATCTCATATGCAGAATCAGCCATTATCTCTACATTTCTTGAAAGTTTCATTATTTCATCGCCACCAAGATGGTTTTGAACTGCTGCAGTTGCAATAGCAGTTCTTGGCCATAATGCATTCACTGCTATACCAAACTCTTTGAATTCTTCAGCCATTCCTAAAACACACATACTCATTGTGTATTTAGCCATTGTGTATGCAACTGTTCCTGCAAACCATTTGGGTTCCATGTCCAAAGGAGGAGATAAATTAAGAATATGAGGATTAGATGATTTCTTTAAATGAGGTAAGCAAAACTTACTCACCATGTAAGTCCCTCTTCCGTTTATTTGATGCATTAAGTCATATCTTTTCATCTCAGTATCTGTAACATTTGTTAATTGAATTGCTGAAGCATTATTGATACAAATATCTATACCTCCAAAATGCTCTACTGACTTATTTATTGCATCTCTTACGTTATCTTCACTCCTGATGTCACAAATAATAGGCAGCGCCTCTCCGCCAGCTTCTATGATTTCTTCAGCTGCTGTATATATTGTTCCTGGTAATTTAGGATGAGGATCAGCTGTTTTTGCAGCAACAACTATTTTTGCCCCATCAATAGCAGCTTTTTTTGCCATTGCAAGGCCAATACCTCTACTCCCACCAGATATAAAAATTACTTTATCTTTTAAGCTCATCTTGTTACCTCTTTTGTTTAAAACTTTTCCATATATGGACGTAAATCTAATTCATGTGTCCATGCATTTCGATTTTGAGTATGCACAAACCAATATGCATCTGCAATTGATTTAGGCTGAAGAATACCATCTTGTTCTTTGAGGGCATATATATCTGGAAAGTTTTCTTTAATAAATGACGTATCAATTGCTCCATCGATTACAAAATGTGCAACATGAATACCTTCTGGTCCTAATTCTCTTGCCATGCTTTGACTAACTGCTCTAAGAGCAAATTTAGCGCTTGAAAAAGCAGAAAAACCCGAACTTCCTCTCATAGAGGCAGTTGCACCAGTAAAAAATATAGAGCCCTCTTTTCTTTTCTTCATATATTTAGCTGCTTCTCTACCTGTTAAAAATCCTGCATAAGCTGCCATTTCCCAAACCTTTTTAAAAACCCTTGATGTTGTCTCTTCAATAGGAAAATAAACATTTGCACCAGGGTTAAATATCACAACATCTATTGGCGCAATATTTTCTTCAACTTCTTTAAATAAGTCTTTTATTGCGTCCTCATCTCTAGCATCAACACCAAATCCCTTAGCGCAACCTCCTAAGTTATTAATTTCTTCAGCTAAATTATTAACTTTATCTATACTTCTTGGTCTTCTAACAGGACAGACTTTATAACCATGCTCAGCAAATTTTTTTGATAAAGCAGTCCCAGTAGCATCCCCGGCCCCAATAATAATTGCTGAATATTTTGAAAAATCTTTCATATCAGTGTTTAATTGCTCTACTTTACAAAATTGTTAATACAAATGATAGTAGACTTTATTTTTGACGTAGCAAGCCCAAATACTTATTTTGCACATAAGTTAATTCCTGGTTTTGAAAAAAGGACCGGAACAAAGTTTAAATATATACCATGTTTGCTAGGTGGAATTCATAAACTTTCAAATAATCAACCGCCTTTTATTGCATATGCAGACTGTAAAAATAAAAGCGCTTATCAGATGATTGAAGTAGAGCGTTTTGTAAAACAACATAAATTAACTAAATATAAATTTAACTCGCATTTTCCTCCTGTAACTATTCAAGTTCAAAGAGGAGCAATTGCTGCTCAAGAGCTCAATATCTTTAATGAATATTTCGAATGCGTTATTTCTGCAATGTGGGAAAATAATAAGAACATTTCAGATATCAATATTCTTCAAGAGGTTCTTGAAGAAAAAAGCTTTGATGTTAATTCAATAATGAAAATTATTACATCTCAAGACTGCAAAGATAAGTTAATTGCTAATACTGATAATGCTGTTTCACGTGGAGCTTTTGGTGCTCCTACTTTCTTTTTTGATGATCAAATTTTCTTTGGTAAAGATCACCTTTATCAATTAGAAGAATATATAAATTCAAAAAAATAATAGAACTTTTTAAAAGATACGCTTTCAAACCTTTGAGGTATAAAATATAAATATGTTCGTTGGAAGAAAAAAAATATTTTTAATTATGATCCTAGTTTTTCAAGGATACGTAAATAGCGACTTAATTAAGGACGGTGTTCTAACCGAAAATAAAACAAATAATAATATGTGTCTAATTTACCAGCCATATCTTGGGGTTGTTGAAAGTATTGAAGGCGTCGATATTAAATCAGAAAAATTTGAGATAACTGATGATGATATTCTTTTGCTTCAAGGTGATGTTGATATTGATTTCCCAGATGGAATTCTTAAATCTAACAAAGTTAAATTAGATAGAGCTAATGGATTACTCGAATTTAAAGGTGATAGCAGTTTATTCCTTGAAGATTATTTTTTTAGATCTAACAAAGGCTCTTTTAATAAAGATGAGCAAGCTATAGAGCTATATAATGGGAAAGCCTTTTTTAATGATAGAAATCTTATTTTGAATTTTGAAAGTCTCAAGGGTAGTTTAAAAAATAAAATCATTCTTAACCAAGTCTCAATGACTTCTTGTGCTGATACAAAAAATGGATGGGAATTTATTGCTGAAAATATTGAATTGAATGATAAATCTAAAAGAGGATATGCAAAAAATGTAAAGATAAAAGTTCTAAATAAAACCATAGCAAAGCTTCCCTTAGTCCCTTTTGCAACTTCTGATCAAAGAATGACTGGCTTTTTAGAGCCTTCAATATCTTATTCTTCAGATGGATTAGATTTTATGATCCCCTACTACAAAGTACTATCAGACAAGTCTGATATCACTTTAGCTCCTAGAAACATTTCTGAACGTGGATTCGGATTTGAGGGTAATTATAGAAGATTGCATGGTGATGAAAAAAATCTTAGTAACTTTGATTTTATTTATTTCAATAAAGATAAAGATTATAACGAGCTATACCCGAACAAGGCTAATAACAGGTGGGCATTTAGCCTTAATGATTCATACGGTAAAGATAATAAATTTTGGATAAATATTGATTGGGCAAAAGCTTCTGATAGTCTTGTTCTTAGGGACATCTCAGGTGATATTACTTCTATAGGCAGTCAAAGAGCTCAAAACTTAAGACAGAATATTTCAATTAATGGCGTCGTTGGAAATCTTGGTATTAAGGTTGAGCATCAAGGATTTCAAACATTGAATCCAATTCTTACAAATGGTTATAGAAAAATGCCCTCCTTAGAGTTTCAATTCTTTAAAGATTTTAAGAATTTCACTGTACATGAGCAATTAAATATCTCTTATTTTAAAGCTGATAATATTCATGGTTTTTATGGTTACCAAGAAAAAAATAATAAATTTCTTTATTCAATAGCTGATCCAGCTGAAGGTTCAAGAGTTTTCTCAAACTTTAAAATTACTAACCACACAAATTTAAATGGTTTGAATATTTCTTCATCATTAGGATTTAAAAGCATTAATTATAATTTAGACGATAAAACAATAAATACAAATTCAGTAAATGTTCCAAGTTTTAGATTGGATATAAATACTCTCTTTTACAAACAAGACAAAATGGCTGTTCATTTATTAAAACCCAGGCTGGTATACGGATATGCTGGATATGAAAAACAAGACATGAATCCTGTTTTTGATACTCACAGCCTTTCAACGATGAATCAGCTATTTAGTACTGATAGATTTACCGGCATGGATAGAATAGGAGATCAAACATTTTATACCCTAAACCTTGAATATAAAAAACGTGAAATGAGTATGGATAAAATATCAGTTAATATTTCTAAAAAGTTTTATCTAGAAGATAGGAAGGTTTTGATCAATAGCATGGACATGCCTCAAATGAATATGCCGATGGCAGATATGACAATGATGGATATGGGTATGTTTAGCATGATGAGTGATATGGATGAGGGTCCATTAATGATAATGGGGAAATGGATGCCAGATATGAATACAATGATCATGACATATGGTAGTTATGTAAAAGATCTTAAAAAATTTCCTATCGCAGGATTAACTGTTAAGAAGAAATTTGAAGTTGGTACTTTTGGTTATGCAAAAAGATATAAGAAAATGTCTGGTGATTTTAATACTGTATTAGATTATTCAGAAATTTCTGCTGACTTTGAGATTAGAAATAATCTAAGTGTAATTGCTAAATTAAAAAGGGATGATGATTCGGATTCTAAAATTGAATCTATATTAGGCTTAGGTTATGAGAATTGTTGTTTTGTTTTTAGATTAACAGCTTCTGACAAAAACCTATCAAAGTATCTTCCAGATATTGAATCAGATTCTTATATGTATCTTAATGATGCATGGGATAATATAATAAGAATTGAAAACAAGAGTAGGGTTAATTTTCAGTTTGAGTTTAAAGGCTTAAACTCCTCTTTTGAGAAAATTAATAGATTGATGAATAACTCTATTTTTAACTATTAAATTATATGAATAAATCTCTTATTACAATATCGATCTTAATTTCTTCCTTATCTTATGCAAAGGTTGAGGTACTAGATAGAATTGCAATTATTGTTGATGACGGTGTAGTCATGGAGTCCCAAATCAAATCTACTATTGATGAGGTTATAGACAGGTACGAAGATCAAAATCTTGAAAAACCACCTCAAGATATTTTGGAAGAGCAGGTTAAAGAAAAGCTGATAATTGAAGAGCTTCAGTTACAAATGGCAGATAGAGCTGGTATTAAAATAAGTGATGCTGAGCTAAACCTTACAATGAGTAGACTTGCATCTAATAATGGAATGGCTTTAGAAGAATTCATTCAGTTCATTGAAAATAATGGTGATTCATACGAAGAATTAAGAGAACAGATGCGCAGAGAAATGAGAATTCAAAGAATTCAAAGAGGCAGAGTAAATTCAAGTATTGATATAACTGAAAAAGAGTTTGAAGCCTTTTTAGCAACAGATGAAAGTCTAAAATTATTAGAGCCTGAAATATTAGTGAGACAAATATTGGTTAAAGATATTTTGTTGGCAAAAGAAACTATTGATGAAATTAATGGTGGAGCCGATTTCGGAGAAATTGCTAAAAGAGTTTCTATTAGCTCAAATGCTTCCACTGGGGGCCTTATGAATTGGAGAAAAATAATAGATATGCCTGAGTTATTTGAAAAAGCTTTAGAAAAAAAATCGATTGGTTTTATCTCAGAGCCACTGGAAAGTGGATCAGGATTTCATATATTAAAGCTTGAGGATAAAAGAGGAGAGTTTGTAAAATTTGAGGACCAATGGCAATCGAGACATATTCTCTTAATTCCCTCAGCAATAAGAAATGAAGAAGAAACCGAAAAACAACTTAATGAAATAAGACAAAGAATTATAGCTGGTGATGATTTTGGGTCACTTGCAGATGAATTTTCTGAAGATCCTGGATCAGCAAAACAAGGTGGTGATTTAGGATGGCTAGGCTTGGGTGTTCTAGCAACTGAATTCGAAAATATCATGCTTGAAACAAGCATTGGCAATCTATCGCAGGTGTTTCAAACTGAATTTGGTTTTCATTTTCTTGAGGTTTTAGGAAAAAGAAGCCATGAGCTAACTGATGAGTTAATAAAAGATAGAGCATATTCTATTCTTTATGCAAGAAAATTTGATGAAGAACTGGAAAATACTCTAAGATCAATGAGAGCAGAAGCATTCGTTGAATTTAAAGATCTAGATTGAAAAAAATAATTTACTCCCCTGGAGAACCTGCAGGCATTGGACCAGATCTAATTATTAAATTAGCTACATCAAAATCATGGGAAGCTTTTAAAATACCTATTGTTACGATTGGCGATCCTGATCTATTTTTAGATAGAGCTAAATTATTAAAAAAAAGAGTTGGCATTATTGAAATAAATAACGTTCAAAAAGCAAAAAAAAATAAGTCAGGCTATATTCAATTAATTAAAGTTTCAAAATGTAAAAGTACGTCTGCTGGAAAGATTTTGAAATCGAATGCTAAATATGTTTTAGATAATTTGAATTATGCGATTAAAGAAACAATTATTAATAAAAAAACAGCTCTCGTTACTGGCCCTTTAAATAAAGAAGCATTAATTTCAATTGAAAAAAAATTTACTGGGCATACTGAATATATTCAAAAAATTACAAAAAGTAATGATGTGCTAATGATGCTTGCATCAAATAAATTAAAGGTTGCATTGGCCACAACTCATGTTCCTCTAAAGAAAGTTGCAACAAGCATTACAAAAAATTTGATAATAAATAAGATAAAAATTCTTAATAATGATCTTAAAACTAAATTTAATATTAAAAAACCAAATATAAAAATTTTAGGTTTAAATCCTCATGCAGGAGAAAATGGAAAGATCGGCAATGAAGAGTTAGACCATATTAAGCCTGCTGTTTCTGAATTAAGAAGAAGTAAGATTAATGTCTCAATGCCTATTTCAGCAGACACTGCATTCTCACAAAAAATCTTAAAAGAAACTGATGCATATCTTGGTATGTACCATGATCAAGTCTTGCCAGTTCTAAAGACGCTTAGTTTTGGTAATTCAATCAATATAACACTTGGTGTTCCAATAATTAGAACGTCCGTTGATCATGGGGTTGCATTGGATATTGCTGGAACAAATAAATCTGATGTATCTTCTATTTCTCTTGCGATCAAAACTGCAAAAAAACTAATCTAATGAGTGTTAGGGATATTAGAAGAAAGTATGGGCAAAATTATTTAAAGGATCCTGCTGTTTTATTTGAAATGGGTGAAGCAATTTCACCAAATACTTTTGATACTTTCATCGAGATTGGTCCAGGCCTTGGAGCTCTTACTAATCAAGTAAATAAAAAAAATGTAAATATTATTGGCATAGATATAGATGAAGATAACATTGAAGTTCTTAAAAGCAAGTTTAAGGGTCCAGCTAATTTTCAATTCATAAATGAAGATATTTTGAAATTTAATCTAAAAGATTCTGGAACTTCCCTAAGAATAATTGGCAACCTACCCTACAATATCTCTACTCAAATAATATTAAATTATGTAGATAGCTATAAAAAAATTATAGATATGCATTTTTTAGTTCAAAAAGAAGTTGCACAAAAAATTGCAGGCAAGGTTTCAACAAAAGACTGGGGCAAGCTCGCCATTAAGATTTCTGCATTCTTTGAAATCGAAATTTTGTTCGATGTTCCTCGCGAGGCATTTGATATCAAACCAAAAGTAAATTCTACTTTTATAAGACTCCTTCCAAAAAAAGATTTAAGCTATAACCTATCTATTAAAAATAATCTTTATAAAATAATTGATTTAGCATTTTCCTCAAGAAGGAAAACAATTAAAAATAATTTAAAGAGTCTCGATATTGACTGGAATAAAATAAATATAAATTCATCAAAAAGATCAGAAGAAATTTCCCTCAAGGACTATATAAACATTGCAAAGGACTATTCTGCTTAATGGCTCATTATGTTATTGGCGATGTCCAAGGCTGTTATGATGAGCTAAGTTTGTTGTGTAAAAAAATAAGGTTTAATCCTAATAAAGATCAATTAATTTTTGCAGGTGACTTAATTAATAGAGGTCCAAAATCGAAAGAAGTCTTAGATTTTTGTCTTAAATATAAACATTCAATTAAGAGTGTTTTGGGTAACCACGATTTCTATTTACTTTATCTTATAGAACATAAAAAAAAGAATAAGCCTCTTAATAATATTCTCAATGCAAAGAATATTAATAAAATCCATAAATGGTTGAAGAATTGCCCTCTTGTTCTAAGAATTAAGATAAAACAAACTAAAGAAACATTTTGGATTACTCATGCTGGAATACCTTTCATTTGGAGTCTTGATAAAGCAAGAGAGTTATCAGATGAAATAAAAGTTGTCATGAAAAAAGATTCTTATAGCGTCCTAGAAAATATGTGGGGTGACAAACCAATACTTTGGAAAGATGATTTGAAAGGTTATAAAAGATATAGAACAATAATTAATTACCTAACTAGAATGCGTTATCTGGATAAAAGAGGAGCTTTAAAACTTAGTAAAAAAGACTTAAAGCAAGAAAATAATCACATACCTTGGTTCAAACAAACTCACCCAAACTTAAAAGATAAGGAAAATATTATTTTTGGTCATTGGGCTGCGCTTGAAGGTAAAACAAAATTAGATAATATAATTGGTCTAGATACTGGTTGTGTTTGGGGAAATAAACTAACAGCTATAAGATTAGAAGATAAAAAGTTGTTTCAAATTAAGAATAAATGAAGATTTATAAAGTTGGTGGTGCTGTAAGAGATTCTTTTTTGGGTGTAAGAGCTGATGATAATGATTGGGTGGTTATTGGTTCTTCCCCAGAAGAAATGGTAGCTCAGGGTTACAAACCTATCGGTAGAGATTTTCCAGTTTTTCTGCATCCAGAAACTAATGAAGAATATGCTTTGGCAAGAACAGAAAAAAAATCTGGAACTGGATATCATGGCTTTACCTTTTATTTTGGTAAAGATGTAACTCTTGAACAAGATCTATATAGAAGAGACTTTACTATCAATGCTATGGCTGAAGATGAAAAGGGTAATATTATCGATCCCTATGATGGTCGAAAAGATCTTAAGAAGAAATTATTTCGCCATGTTTCTGATGCGTTTTATGAAGATCCTTTGAGAGCCATCAGATTAGCTAGATTTCATACTTACGATCATTTAAAAGATTTTAATATTGACGAGGCAACTATAAAAAGTGTTCATAATATTGTTGCTAATGGCGAAATATCTGAATTATCTCCAGATAGAGTTTGGTCAGAAACTTCAAGAGCATTAAAAAGTAATAATCCAACCATTTATTTTGAAAAAATTATCTCATTAAATCTACAAGATCCTTTTTTTGAGGATCTTAATAACCCTTTTTGTGATAGCTATGAGGAAGAAGAAATCAGATGGTCTGAGCTTCAAATTAATAATAATTTTAATTTAGGTAAAAATTTACCAATCCCCAGTGGATACAAAAATGCTTCTGAAGTGCTAAGAAATATATCGAGGATTAATACAAAAATTAGCGAAGATGATTTGATATCGATACTTATAAGCTCAAACTTCAAAAGAAATAAAAAAATTATTGACAAATTAATTATGTTGCCTAACTTGAAAGAGAATAAAGATTACATATCAAATTTAGTTAACAAAATTCAAATTACTGATTTTTCTTATCTTGCAAATATGCCAAAAGAGAAAATTAGAGAAGAAAAGTCTAAAATATACAAACAAATTATTTATACATGTAAATGAACAAAACTATATTCATAACAGGTGCTGCTAGAAGAATTGGAAAAGAGATAGCCCTTACTTTTTCAGAAATGGGTTGGAATATTATTATTCATTACAATTCATCCAAAAAAGATGCTAATGATCTTGCTGAACAAATAAATAGTGTTAACCCTGATTCTGCAAAGACTGTTCAAGGCAACCTAGATATTAAAGAAGATATTGAAAAAATCTTAAATGATATTGAAAATTTTTTTCCATCTATTGATTTACTTATAAATAATGCATCAACTTTTTACCCTACTCCTATTGAAGAGATTTCAGAAGACCATTGGGATAATTTGATTGGTAGTAATTTAAAAGGGCCTTTATTTTTAATTAAAGGCCTAAAAGAAAAATTAAAAGGATCTAAAGGTTCGATTATCAATATAACTGATACGAATCTAATAAAAGGTATTCCAAATTATTCAATATATTCTGCAGCCAAGGCTGGTCTAGAAGCAATAACAAAAGGTCTTGCAAGAGAGCTTGCTCCTGATATTAAAGTTAATGCTATTGCCCCTGGCGCAATGCTTGAACCTCCCGGTGTTGAATGGACTGAGGAGCAGAAGAATAATGTTATAAAAAGCATACCTTTAAATAGAATGGGTTCAGAAAAGGATATTGCTGAAGCAGTAAAGTTTCTTACTTCCTCCGAATATATTACTGGCCAAATAATAAAAGTTGATGGAGGAAGATCTTTATAATGGAGCCTCTTGATGATGCAAAGTTCTCGGGTACAAAAGAAGTTGCTGAACATTTAACAATTGAAGTATCAAAATTACAACCATGGATTGACGAATTCGTTCCTGGAGCTGGAAAGATTAATTCAATTGAGCAATTTAAAGGTGGTCAATCTAATCCAACATATAAAATTATTACAGAATCAAAAAATCTTGTTTTAAGGCGCAAGCCTCCTGGGAAACTATTACCATCTGCGCATGCTGTAGATAGGGAATATGAAGTTATAACTGCTTTATATAAAACTGATGTACCAGTACCAAAAACATATGGTCTTTGTGAAGATGATGATATTGCTGGCACTACTTTCTTTGTTATGGATTTTTTAGATGGTGATCTTTTTTGGGATCCTATGATTCCATCAGTGACTAATAAAGACAGAACAGAAATTTATCAAAATAAGAATAAAACTTTAGCTAAACTTCATAATGTCGATTACAAAAAATTTGGTCTTCAGGATTATGGCAAACCAGGCAATTACGTTGCCAGACAAGTATCAAGATGGTCAAAACAATATAGAGCATCTGAAACTGATGATATTGAAGCAATGAATAATTTAATTGAATGGCTGCCAAAAAATATCCCTGATGATGATGAAACATCCATTGTTCATGGGGATTACCGTTTAGATAATATGATATTAAAAGATAATAAGGTGATTGGGATCTTAGATTGGGAGTTGTCAACATTAGGACACCCTATTGCAGATTTTAGTTATCATTGCCTTTCATGGAGAACTCAAGAAGCATTTTGGGATCATGCTAAACTCAAAGAACTTGGAGTCCCTAGCGAAAAAGAGTATATGGAAATGTACTGTGAGAATACTGGGAAAGATCTTACAAAGAATTGGGAATTTTATATGGCCTTTAATATGTTCAAAATTGCAGGAATCTTACAAGGAATTCTAGGAAGGGTAAGAGATGGAACAGCTGCAAGTAAGCATGCAGAGGATCGAGGTATGATGGTTTATCCTTTATCAGAAGCGGCTTGGTCAACTATTGAAAAAAATTTTCTAAAGTAACTCTTTTAAAGGAATAGAAACAAAGCAATATTTTTCAATTTGATCGCTTTCAAATAATATCTCTTGATTGCTATCAATCTGTAAGACTATATCGATATCTAAAGTTCTTGCGCTAAACTTAGGAGCATCTCTATCTCTTCCAGTTGCATCTTCAATTAGTTTAAGTTTTGTATTAAGTTCGCTAAATGTACAATCACACTCTCCACTAAGAACTGAATTTAAAAAATCATCTCCGTTGAATCCTTCAGATTTAGTTTTATAAATTGAGGATGATTTTGTATTAGTAAGGATTTTATTTAATTCCTTTTGGGCAAAACCTAAATTTTTTTCAGGATTAATATTACTTCCTAGTGATAAAAAATATTTCATTACCTTTCAATAATTATGCCAACATCTTTAGCGCCTCTAAGGGCGCCTGGTTTAGAAATTCTTAGCTTTACTGTTTCAACTTCAAAATTATTTTTTATTAAGTCTGCGATTCCTTCTATTAATGTTTCTTGAAGTTGAAATGAAGATGCTTCAACAAATTTAATTACAGCTTTGCATATCTTTTTATAATCAATTGTATCTTCAATAGAATCATTCATAGATGCTTTCTTGCAATCAAATGGAAATTCAATATCTATACTAACTTCTTGCTTGGTCTCTCGCTCCCAATCGAATATTCCTATAATTGTTTTTACTCTTAAATCTTTTATGTAAATAATATCTTTCATTCTTTTAACTCATTTAATGGCCATCTTGCTCTTACTTTAGATTTTATGCTCTTCTGCTTTGAGGGGGTCATCATTGAGCCTACAAAAGCAATCATAGCCGCATTATCTCCACAATATTTTAAATCAGGATAATAAACTCTTATTTTAAGAGTATTTTCAAGCTCTTTAAATTTTTTTCTAATATATTTATTTGCTGCAACGCCTCCTGCAATAATGACATCAGACCTGTTGGTTTTTTCTATAGTTTTTTTTATCTTGGCAATTAGCACATCTGTTACTGCCTTTTGAAATGATGCTGCAATATCTGCCTTAACATCTTGATTGATATCTTGAATCTTTTGAATCTTATACAAGACCGCAGTTTTTAATCCACTAAGACTCATATCTAAATTATCGCTATGAATCATGGGTCTAGGAAAATCATATGCATTTGGGTTACCTTTTAAGGCTAGCTTTTCAATATATGGTCCACCAGGATATGGCAATCCAAGTAATTTACCAACCTTATCAAAAGCCTCTCCAACAGCATCATCTTGTGATTGTCCGATAATTTCATAATCAGCTTTGGCCTTCACATCAACTATCATGCTGTGACCACCAGAAACTAATAAACAAATAAATGGCATTGATATTTCAGGAAATTCCATCATGGGAGACATTAGATGTCCTTCTAAATGATTTATAGGAATTAATGGTATCTCTAATGCCGTAGATAGGCCCTGAGCAAAACTTTCACCTATTAATAAGGCCCCTAGCAACCCAGGTCCTGAGGTATATGCTATTTGATCTATAGTGTCTAATGAATGTTTACCCATCGCTTCATTTAAAACATCAATTATTTTTAGGCAATGGTCTCTGGATGCTAATTCAGGCACTACTCCGCCATATTCAGCGTGCATTTCCATTTGACTATAGACAGATTCCCCAATAATTCCTTTATTAGAATCATAGATCGCAATAGCTGTCTCATCACATGAAGTTTCTATACCTAAAGTTTTCATAAAAAAGTTTTGCAAAAATGTTAATAAAAGCCTAAACTACGCGTCACATTATGCCTTCAATTATTATAAAAGATACAGAACATTTTGATATTGGTTTGAGAAAATTCAAGCGCGCTTGTGAAAAAGCTGCAATAGTTCCGGAAATTAGAGCTAGAGAATTTTATGAAAAACCAACTGAGAAAAGAAAACGTTTAATGGCAGCCGCTGTTAAGAGAGCTAGAAAAACTAATAGAAAATTTTCTTTTTCAAGACAAAGAAATAGATAGTTTTGGCCCTAATATCCGATATCAAAAAAGACCTTAAACAAGCAATGCTTGACAAAAATGATTTGGTACGAGACACCATTCGCATGTTTCTTGCTGAAGTTCAACGCTTTGAAATTGATAATAAGGAAGATGTAGATGATACAAAAGCTCTACAAATAATTAATAAAATGATTAAGCAAAGAAATGATTCCATTACTCAATTTGTGAGTGGTGGTAGGGATGATCTGGCTGATAAGGAAGAACAAGAAGTTGTGATTCTTTCTAAATATAAGCCTCAACAATTAGATATAGCTCAAGTAACTGAAAAAGTTAAGGAAGCAATTTCAAGTTCGGGAGCATCTTCAATGCAAGATATAGGAAAGGTTATGGGTATATTGAAATCATCATTAGCAGGCTCAGCGGATATGGGAATGGTCAGCAAAATTGTTAAGGAAGAGCTTTCATAGTTTTTATTAAATAATGCAAAGAAATCAAGATCGCAATCTCAATCAACTACGAGAAGTAACTATCGAGCCAAATGTAAATATTCATGCAGAAGGCTCAGTATTGATATCATTTGGGAACACTAAGGTTATTTGTAACGCTTCCATAGAAAATAATGTACCTAGATGGATGAAGAATTCGGATGAGGGCTGGGTAACAGGTGAATATGGTATGTTACCAAGATCTACAAATGAAAGAATGAGAAGAGAGGCTTCCAAAGGAAAACAAAGCGGAAGAACCCTTGAAATACAAAGATTAATCGGTCGTTCGTTGCGCCAAGCGGTTAATCTTAAATATCTTAAAGGCAAAACAATAAATGTTGACTGTGATGTTATTCAGGCTGATGGAGGAACAAGAACTGCTTCAATTACAGGCGGTTGTGTTGCTCTCTTTCTTGCAATAAAAAATCATCATGATGATCAAAGAGCTATTAATTCTTTTATTGCTGCAGTTTCTCTTGGAATTAAAGATAATAAGATACTATTAGATCTAGATTATGACGAAGATAGTACTGCTGATACAGATTTAAATATTGTAATGAATGAAAAAGAAGAACTTATAGAAATTCAGGGAACTGCTGAAGATTCTCCTTTTTCAAAAGCTGAACTAAGTGATATGCTTGATTTAGGAAGCTCAGCAATTGCAGAGATCATAAAGAAACAAAAAGCTTGTATTGAATAAGTGAAAGATTATCAAAAATCATTCTTAAATTTAGCAATAAAATCAAAATCACTAGAATTTGGCGAATTTACATTAAAGTCAGGTAGAAAAAGCCCTTATTTCTTTAATGCAGCTAATATGCTTAGTGGCTGCAGTCTGTATGAGCTAGCAAAATGTTATGTCGATGCTATAAAAGATAAAAAAATAGTCTTCGATTGTATATACGGTCCAGCATATAAAGGTATTTTACTTGGATCGATAGTAGCTACATTATTTAGTAAAGAAGGAAAGGATTACCCTCTTTCATTCAATAGAAAGGAACAAAAAGATCATGGAGAAGGTGGAAGTATAATTGGCAAAAAACCTGAAGGTAGAGTTCTAATTATTGATGATGTGTTATCTGCAGGGACAGCTGGAAGAGAATCTATTGAATTAATCAAAAATGTCTCTGCCACACCCTCTTCTTTCTTGGTTGGGTTAGATAGACAGGAAAAAGGTTTATCAGATCTATGTTCTAGTGAAGAGCTTAGAAAAGATTTCGATATAAAAGTTGAGTCAATTGTAAATCTAGACTCATTGATAGGTTTCGTTGAAAAGGATTCTCATTTTAAAGAACACCTAAGCAGGTTGAATGAATATAGAGAAACTTGGGGAGCCTAAATGTTTTCTGGAATAGTCCAAGGCGTTGGAAAAGTTGCTAAAGTCTCATCTAAAAAAGATAGTATAACTATAGAGATAACACCTCCAAAAAATTTCACAAAGAATCTTAAAAAAGGCGCTAGTGTATCTGTGGATGGTGTATGTCTAACTTCTTTAGATAACGGTATTAAGAAAATGAAATTTGATATTATTGGAGAGACTCTTGCTCGAACAAATCTTAAGACTCTTAAAAAAGGATCAATTATTAATCTAGAAAGGTCTATTAAAGCAAACTCAGAAATTGGTGGTCATTTAATGTCTGGGCATATTCACTTTAGTGGAAAAGTTAAAAAAATCTTAAACAAAGCAAATACTAAAGATATTAGTATTGATTTTCCTAAAAAATATAACGAATACATTTTTGAGAAAGGTTATATTGGCATTAATGGTTGTAGCTTAACCTTGGGTAAAGTAAATAAAAGTAATTTTTGTATTCATTTAATCCCAGAAACACTTTCCATTACAAATTTAGATAATTTACATGAAGGCTCAATGGTAAATGTAGAGATTGATCAGAATACTATTTCAATTGTTGAAACAGTTAAAAAAACATTAGCCGCTCAAAAACCTTGATAAAACTGCCATTCTAATAGCAACTCCATTTGCAATTTGCTGTCTGATTACAGAATTCTCTGAGTCATATACAGCTTCTGTTATTTCAACATAGTTCACCGGGCCAGGATGCATAATAATAGCGTCGCCTTTAGCATTTTCTAGTTTCTCTGAAGAGAGCTGATAAGAATTTTTGTAAGTTTCTAAATCTAAATTTAATTCTTCTTCAAATCTTTCATGCTGAATCCTTAATGTCATTACAACATCTGCGTCTTGAAGAGCTTGAACCATATCAGGTTCATATTTACCTATTTTAGGGTTTTGATATTTAGTGCACATTTCTGGATGCCCTGAGAAAGTTAAAGACTCAATTGGGAAATTAGATATGCCCTCTACAAAAGAAGATGTTACTCTAGAGTGATCAAGATCACCTGCAATTACAATTTTTAAACCATCTAAAGAATTTTTATGATCAATAATTGTCTTTATGTCTAATAGAGCTTGAGTTGGATGAGAAATAGATCCTTCTCCTGCATTTATAAATACCATTTTTGGTAATGCCTCTGCTAATTCTTGTATTACAGATTCTGGGTGTCTCAGCACGCACAAGTCAACGCCCATAAGATTTAAAGCATCAATTGTTTCAAATATTGATTCTCCTTTTTGTACTGAGGAGCTATCAACATTAAAATCTAGAATACCGCAACCTAAATTTCTGGCTGCAACTGCAAATGACATTTTTGTTCTTGTGCTTGGCTCAAAAAAAACATTTGCAACCGTCTTGTCTGAGAAGAGATCTTCTTTCCTAAAGTTACCCTCTTCATCAATAAAATTATTTGAAAAATTAATTAAATCTAAGATTTCTTGTTTCGTTAGATCATTAATTGATAAAAGATTTTTAGCCATTTGTAGATACTATAGCCTCAATTTCAACATTTACCCCTAGAGGAAGACCAGAAACCTCAACAGTTGCTCTGGCTGGATAAGGTTCTTGGAAATGCTGTTTCATAACTTCATTTACACTTGCAAAATTACTAAGGTCGGTTAAAAAAATTGTTATTTTTACAACATCTTCAAGACTATATCCTGCTGCCTCACATATGCTTTTAAGATTATTAAGCACTTGATTTGCTTCATCTTCAATCGATCCAGATACCAAATCTCCAGTTGACGGGTTTAAAGGAATTTGTCCAGAAATAAAAATTAAATTGCCAGTTTTTACAGCTTGTGAATAAGGTCCAATAGCTTGAGGTGCGTTTTCGGTAGAGATTATTTCTTTTGTCATTTTATTTGGCTCCAATAGAAGAATTAAAATTGATATTAAAGAAATTGTACATAAAAATAGCAAAAGTTTTTTGCTAATTTTCATTTATATTTCTTTTACAACTTGTTGTTAATTTCATTGATCGGACTTTTTGCATAATATTTCTTAATTCTTTCCTGTCTTTAACTTCGATTTCAATTTCAAATCCTGCAAATTTCTTATCAATGGTTTTTGTATTTACAGAACCTATATTAATTGCTGATCTTGCAAAAATGGAGCCCAAATCAGATAGAACTCCTACCCTATCTTCAGTATTGACATCTATCCTAGCTTTATATAAATGATCTTTTTTATTTTCTCCCCAAATTGCAGGCATATACCTCGGATCTTTCTTGATAAAAGGCTTAACTTGCTTACATCTCTTGTGATGTATAACCATGCCTCTTTCTGTATCTGAATGAGCTACAACAGCATCTTCATAAACTGGTAGGCAACATTTTGCAAATCTAACAGTTACGCTTTCGATTTTATTGTCTAGAATTAAGACGGGATTAACTTCTTTAATACCTTCTCTTATTTGAAGTCCAGAATAGAATCTTTCTGCAATAATACTTCCTGTCCTTTTTCCAAGCCCAAGATCGGTTAGTAACTTATTTAGAGATGTTACACCAATAGAGTCTAATATTTTCTTTAAAGAACTTCCTCTATATTCAGAAAGACTAGAGCCGCCTCTTTTTAATTCTGTTTCGAGCATTACTTTGCCTGCCTTCCTAGCATCAGAAATTTTTTGTTTCCTCAACCTAGCTCTAATTGCACTTCTTGCTTTGCTTGTAACCACATAATTTAACCAAGATGGATCTAATTCTGAGCTTTTCTTTGATGCAATGATTTCAACTGTCTGTCCAGTCTCAAGTTCAATGTTTAGAGGCACTTCATTTCTATTTACTTTGCATCCAATAATGTTATCTCCCAAATCTGTGTGGACCTCATATGCAAAATCAATTGGTGTTGAACCTTTTCTTAATGCATATATTTCTCCTTTTGGTGAAAATAAAAACACCTCATTAGAATCTAAGTCTGTTTTTATTGATTGAGCGAACTCGGATGGGTTATTTGTCTTTTTTTGAAGATCAACTAAGCCTGTAAGCCATTTAGTTGCCCTCAAGCCTGAACTTATATCATCCTCTTTAGTTTTATATTGCCAATGAGCAGCAATACCAAAACTGGCAATAGAGTACATATTTCTTGTTTGTATTTGTACCTCGATTGGGAAAGCGTTTAATGCCAATAGACTAGTGTGTAGAGCTTGATAACCATTACTCTTAGGGATTGCAATGTAATCTTTAAATCTATTTTCAATTGGAGAAAAATAATTATGAATAATGCCTAGTGCTCGATAGCATTCATCAACAGAATCAACAAGAATCCTAAACCCATACACGTCAAGAATCTCTGAGAAAGGTTTATGTTTTGATTTAATTTTTCTATAAATACTATAGATATTCTTTTCTCTTCCTTTGACGCCAACCCTTTCAATACCATTAGATTTAAGATGCTTTTTTAGCTCTTTGCGAATTTTAGTAACAATTTTTTTTCGTCCACCACTGGATTTATTTATTGCGCTTTCAAGCATAGTTGCTCTTAAGGGATGAATACATCTAAAAGCTAGATCTTCTAATTCAGCCCTAATATCTTGCATGCCAATTCTGATAGCTAATGGTCCATATAATTCTATCGTTTCTTTAGATTTCTGAATTTGTTTGTATCTAGGAAGGTGTTCTATAGTTCGCATATTATGCAAACGATCACAAATTTTTACCAAAACTACTCTTACATCTTTTGACATTGCAAGCATCATTTTTTGTAAATTATTAGCGTCTCTTTCGTTCCTGCTTGTTATATCAAGTTTTCCTAATTTACTTACGCCATCAACAATATCGGCAACACTAGGTCCAAATAATGTTTTTAAGTCATTCTTTGTAACATCACAATCTTCAAGAACATCATGCATTAATGCGGAACAGATAGAATCTGAATCCATTTTAAGGTTTAGCAAGATTTTAGCCACTGCAACTGGATGAGTAATGTAATTAGAGCCATCTTTTCTCTTCTGATTTTCATGCGCATAATAAGCTACAGAATATGCTTTTTGGATTTTCTTTATTTCAGCAATACTGAGATAAAATTTTGCAGATTTATAAAAATCTGCAGGGAGTCTTAATAGGCAGTCGCCTGAAAAATTATTAAGCAATAAGTTTGGGAGTGCGTGGTCACTCAAAATAACTCCCCTATAGTCATTTACCTTATTTCTTCGTCTTCTTTTTTGCTTGGTGCAAATTCAGCTTCCATTAAAACATCTGCTTTTAACATTTCTTCAAGAGCTGCTTCATCTAATAAACCTTCTTCAATTTCTCTTAGAGCTACTAATGTCGGTTTATCGTTATCCCATTCAACTAAAGGATCTCTGCTTGTTGTTGAAAGCTGTCTAGCTCTTTTTGAAGCCATTAGAATTAAATCAAATCTACTTGGTATCTTTTCTAAACAATCTTCTACTGTAATTCTAGCCATTTAATACTCTCCTGGGTGAACTATTCTAATTCTAAATATGTTATTAATCCAATAAATCTTTTAATAAATTAAGGTTTATTTGTTTATTGCTTTCATATGTCTTGTCAAATATTATTGATTTTAATTCACTCAACACCTTATTAAACTCATCATTTAAAACAATATAATCATATAATTTCGCATATTTGAGTTCAGTTTTTACATTCATTAATCTTTTTTCAATAACCTCATTTGAATCAAGCCCTCTTAACTTAAGTCTTTTCTCTAACTCAGCTAGAGAGGGAGGAATTATAAATATTGAAATGCTGTTTTTAATAGAATCTTTAATTAAATCAAAGCCTTGAACATCTATATCCAATATTACATCTATACCACTTATAGTTTTTTCATCTACAAATGATTTTAAAGTCCCATATTGATGGCCATAAACATTTGCATGCTCCACAAAAGAATCTTTCTTCTTTAAATCATCAAATTCTCTATCTGAAATAAAAAAATAATCTTTACCATGCACCTCGCCATCTCTAGGCAATCTTGTTGTTGCAGAAACAGAAAGTTGAATAGCTCCAGAACTTTGCGAAATAATTTCTTTGATTAAAGAAGATTTTCCAGCTCCTGATGGAGCGGAAAATACAATTAATTTACCTATTTTATTCGACATTTTGAGTTTGCTCTCTCATTTCTTCAATTAATAATTTAATATCAAGAGCATGATTTTTTAAATATGGGTCATCGAGCTTTACTGATAAAGTATTTGCCTCCCTAAACAGCTCTTGTAGAACGAAATCAATTTTCTTTCCACTGCAAATTTTCTTTACAAGTTCATTATTTAATGAATCTGTATGAAAGGATATTCTATCTATTTCCTCATTGACATCATGCTTCAATGCTAAAAGTGCGACTTCTTGCTCAATTCGGCTTTCATCAATACTAGATGTAATTTGCATTATCTTTTCTTTATATAGCTTTGCTCTTTTCTTAAAGTTTTTATTATTTAAGTTATTCACCTTTGATATTAATGACTCAATTTGTTTTACTTTTTTTAATAAAACTTTTTTTATCTTGATTCCTTCTTCGTTTCTAGAGCTAATAAACTCATCCATCGCTGCATTAAAAACCTTCTTTATTAAACTATTATTAACTTTTTGTACTATTTCTGAGTTAAAGATGCCTGGTACATCTTTAATATCTCTAAATTGTAAATTATCAGATAATTTAATATCTTTTCTTATAGACTTTTCAAATTTCTTCAAAAGATTTGAATCTATTGAATAAGATATTTTAGATTCAGCTTTGAATTTAACTCTAATATCGACCCTGCCTCTAACTATTTTCTTTGAGACTAAATTTCTGATGTATTCCTCAAGATCGTTGGTAAGATCATTCGGTTTGATAGATATATCTAGGAACTTATGATTTACTCCTTTAATTTCAACATAAACTTCTGATTCTTTACCAATAGACCTCGATAGCCCAAAACCTGTCATGCTTTTAATCATATATTTATTGTATTTTGCAATAGGTCTAAGTTCTAGTCATATCAGCTAAAAATAAAACCAGCTTTCTTTAATTTTTTATTAGAAATGCTTACAGACTTATCTTCAGAACAATTAAATATCTCGGGAGAGGAATAATTAAAATCATTTTCAATAAAAAATCTAATAATCTTTGCTGCGTTATCTCTATGGAGATGATTTTCAGGTTTTTTATTAGTTAAAGAATCGTATAAGCCAGAGAATCTCAGAATTATTAATTTTTTAGCATACCTTTCTTTTTGACTATTCTCATACTGAAGGATAATGTTTCCTCTAAATTCATTTGGAATTGATTCATGTTCTGAAAGATATTTCTTTTCTTTTTCTCCATATACTCTGGTAGAAGATATTGTTATAAATCTGTTATATGAAACTTCTTTAGTAAGATTGAAGATATTTTTTGACGATTTGATAAAGCCATCTATATACCCATCTTCATTAAAAGAACTAGGTTTAGGTATAAAAACTATACATTCATAATCTACGGATTCTAACTTTGGAAGATCTTCAGACAACCAATCCCATGATATAAAGTTTTCAATGTTGTTGTGATTATTTCTTGATACTCCATATATCTTATAATCATCATTATTTAATTTACTAGAAAGTCTGTTTGCGATATCTCCATAGCCGATTATTAAAATTTTTTTCATAATTAACTTTTATTTAGTCAAAAAAAATCCAGGGATGCAACCCTGGATTCTTAATTTTCAATATTTTGATTAAATATTTAAAAGCGGTGCTATAACTAAACTAACTATAGCCATTACATTTATAAGGATATTCATTGATGGTCCTGAGGTATCCTTAAATGGATCTCCTACAGTATCGCCTACCACTGCAGCAGAATGTGTGTCTGAACCTTTGCCACCCAGATTTCCTTTTTCAACATATTTCTTAGCATTATCCCAAGCACCTCCAGCATTTGCCATCATTAGTGCTAGCGAAACACAACCTAACAATCCACCAGCAAGCATTCCGCCTAAAGCCTGAGCTCCGAGTCCAAAACCAACAATTGCTGGCATTGATACAGCAATTACGCCAGGTAACATCATTTTCTTAAGAGCAGCTTTTGTTGCAATTTCAACGCATTTTTCAGAATCTGGTTCTGCTGTGCCTTCCATTAATCCTGGGATCTCTTTAAATTGTCTTCGTATTTCATTAATCATTTCAAAAGCTGCATCACCAACTGCTGTCATAGTAATTGATGAAACTAAGAAAGGTATACAGACTCCTATAAACATTCCAACTAAAACAATTGGTTCTGTAAGAGCTAATGAAAATTCAGGAAATTTAACAGCAACCACAGCTGAAAATGCTGAAATTATTGCTAGAGCAGCCAATGCTGCAGCCCCAATTGCAAAGCCTTTTCCAATTGCAGCAGTAGTATTCCCTAGCTCATCTAGAGAATCAGTAATTTCTCTTACTTCTTCACCCATACCAGACATTTCAGCAATACCACCGGCATTATCTGCAACTGGTCCATATGCATCTATAGCCATTGTTATTCCAACAGTTGCTAGCATGCCTACTGCAGCAATCCCAACACCATAAATATCTGCTAATTTAGTTGATACAAGAATTATTCCAGCCAGAATAACAATAGGTATTACAACCGATTGCATGCCAACTGATAGTCCTGAAATCATAACTGTTGCTGATCCTGTTTCTCCTGATTCAGCAATCTTCTTAACTGGTTTGCCGCCGGTATAATATTCTGTAATTAGGCCTATTAGAACTCCTCCAACTGCCCCAGAAATAACACACCACCAAACATTTATATCAACATCCTCAAGCGAATCAACTATAAAATAAGCCATAACAACAAATATGACTGGTGCAAGTAAAGTTCCAGATCTGAGAGCACTAGCTGGCGATTTAGCAGCCTGCATTTTTACAATAAAAATACCTAGAATAGATGCTATTAATCCAGCTGATGCTAAGACAAGTGGCAAAATCATCATATCTGTATTTTTCATGGTATAAGCAATAGCTATAGATGCAATCATAGAGCCACAATATGATTCAAATATGTCTGAACCCATCCCAGCAACATCACCAACATTATCACCAACATTATCGGCTATAACACCAGGATTTCTTGGGTCATCTTCAGGAATGCCTGCTTCAATCTTACCAACAAGATCAGCTCCAACATCTGCACTTTTTGTAAAAATTCCTCCGCCTACTCTGGAAAAGAGAGCTACTACTGATGCTCCCATAGCAAAACCTTCAAGCTTGTGAGGATCAATTTCAGCTGGTATGTAGAAAAAATATAAGCCTCCCAAACCTATTAAGCCCAATGATGCAACACATAGACCCATAATAGAGCCGCCGTAAAAAGAAACTGACAATGCGGCTGGTGCTCCATCCTTTTGAGCTGCAGTTGCTGTCCTAACATTTGCCTTAGTTGCAGCGTACATACCTATAAAACCTGCTATTGATGAACATATAGCACCAGCAATAACTGATATTGCTGTATATGGGCCCAATCCTTCAGTCATCCAAACTAATACAACTAATACAACAATAAAAACAAATAAATATTTATATTCTGTTTTCATAAAAGCTAAGGCGCCAGAATGAATCTGATCACCGATTTTCTTTACCTTATCTTCACCATCAGGATATTTCATGACAAGCATATAAACTACAAATGCCATAGCCATTCCTAATAGACCTAAAACTGGTGGAATTAAAAAATTATCCATATAAAGACCCCTTTTTTTAATAAAGCATTCTAGCAAATTATTTGAAATAAAAGCGTATTTTTTACCTATTTATTAAATAAGTTTTTATCTAGCAAGCCTTCAAAGTTAGCAACAACACAAGCAACTGCCGCATCACCAGAAACATTTACAGAAGTCCTTATCATATCTAGAATTCTATCAACAGCTAAGATTAAACCAATAGCATCTAGTGGCAGCCCCAGAGAACTCAAAATCAAAGCTAATGTAATTGTTCCAGCAGAAGGAACAGCAGCTGCTCCTATAGAAGCTACCATTGCAAGCAAAACTATCTGAATATACTCAATCATAGAGAGATCTACGCCAACAGTACTTGCAATAAACATAGTTGCTAGGCCCTGCATAATAGCAGTTCCATCCATATTTATTGTCGCTCCAACAGGAATTACAAATGATGAAACATCTTTTTTGACTCCGAGTTCGTCAGTTACTGTTTTAAGCGTTACTGGAATGGTTGCTGCACTCGATGATGTAGTAAATGCAAATAAAGCGACATTTCTCATCTTATTAAAGAAAATAATTGGATTTAAATTAGCAAATATTTTTAATACTAACGAATATGTAAAAAATAAATGAAACAGTAAAACAAAAATAAGTATAAGAACATACTGAATTAAATCTCCAAAGATATTTAAGCCATGGTCCATTACATAACTTCCCATCAAGCAAAAAACTCCAATAGGTGCAAAACTCATTATTATTAGAACTATTTTCATGAAAACAATATTTAATCTTTCGAAATTTTTAGAGAGATTGTCGGTAAGGTTATCAGTAAGATTTAAAGCAATTCCAAATAAAATACTAATAAAAACAATTCCCAACATATTATTTTCAACAAAAGCTCCAAAAATATTATTAGGAAAAACCCTTAGCACAGTGTCATATAAACTTGCTTCGCCAGGAGGTGCATTAAATGATGCAACTTCACCCTCATAACCAGAAATGTTAAAAACCCATCCAAAAAATATGGCAATCATGACAGCAAAAGCGGTAGTTAATAGATAAAGTAAAATTGTTTTTGAAGCTATTGAGCCTAGCTTCACCATATTTGATAAAGAAGATATACCAGAGACTAAAGAAAAGAAAACAAGGGGCACTACAATTAATAAAAGTAAGTTTTTAAATATCTGTCCGCCTAAGTTGAATAAATACTTTTCAATACCAGTAAAAACTGATTGAGTGATGAAATCTTGAAAATAAAAGCAAAGTGATCCTATAAAAACACCAGCAAACATTCCTACCAAAACATTTCTAGTAAGGTTTTTTGGAGGATCTAATTGACTCATGTTATTTCTATCATATCAAAATCTTCTTTGCCAACCCCACATTCTGGGCATAACCAATCCTCAGGAACTTCATCCCATGCTGTGCCTGGCTCAATGCCATCCTCAGGCCAACCTAATTCTTCATCGTATATAAGTCCGCAGACAATACATTCCCATTTCTTATATTTCATATAACTTAACTTAAAATTAACTTATTTGGTTTAACGCAACGAGGCTATAATATCAGATTTAGAAAGTTTAATTAATGAAGCTCAAACAAATATCACCATGGATTTCTAATAAAGCTATGCAAAATAAGCTTCAAAATAAACTTATAAAATCTTGGTTATTAGAAGAAGGTCCTATAACTTCAAGAATTAAATCAAATGAAACATTTAAATTAAATTTATTAAAAGAACAGATAGAAAAAGTAGAGCAAATAGAAATGGATTTTCTTGGAAAAAATTTAGGACAAATAAAAATAAGGGAAGTAATATTATTCGGTGATGAAGAGCCTAGGGTATTTGCAAGATCTCTAATCCCAGTAAAGACAATAGACCAAGGCTTATCAAAACTTGGTGAACTTGGCACAAAACCGCTTGGAGATATTCTTTTTGAAAAAGAAATTTTTAAAAAAATTGATATTGTATTTGCAAAATTTGAAAATTCTAAAAATATCTTTTGGGGCAGGAAAACTAAATACCTAGTAAAAACTTTACCACTTTCCGTTATGGAAGTATTTTTAATAAATTCAAATGAATAAAAAAATAAATGGGTTTATAGAGCTAGCAAGATTAGATAAACCAATAGGCATATATCTATTACTTTGGCCTTCACTATTAGGTCTATTATTAGCTGGTATTGAATCTGGATCTATAGACTATGAAAATTACATGATTGTGATTCTAGGTTCTGTGCTTGTAAGGTCATGTGGTTGTGTAATAAATGATATTAGTGATTTCAAAATTGATAAACTTGTATCCAGAACAGTTGGCAGACCTCTTGCAACAGGCTATATAACAATTTTTGAGGCTTGGATATTTTTTATTATTCTAGGTTTGTTTTCAATTGCTTTGCTTGTTTTTACAAACGCCCTTACATTAAAAATATCTCTTATTTTTGCTTTATTAATTACGCTATATCCTTTAACTAAAAGATTCTTCCCTGCACCTCAATTCATTCTTGGGATAACATTTGGTTCAGGATCGTTAATAGCTTACTCATTGCAATCAGATATTTTTTCATCTTCATTGGTTATTCTTTATTTGGGAATAGTCGCATGGATAATTGGTTTTGATACTCTATACGCTCTAGAAGACAAGGATGATGATATTAAAATTAACATCAACTCTACTGCTATTTTATGGGGAGATAACGCTATAAAGTATGCTCAAATACTTCATTTGGTCTTTTTTGCATCATTATTAATAATCGCAGCGCTCAACCAGTTCTCATATTATTTCTTATTTGTTTTTGTTGGACAAATGATTCTTTATTTTTATAAAAAAAGCCTAACAAGGAAGCTTAAATTTTTGCAAGCCTTTAAAGTAAATAATTGGATTGGGATTATTGCTGTAACAGGTTTTCTATTTGAATTTTTAAATTAGCATAATATGAATCAAAATCTTAGATTCATTGACAGCATCTCATCAATTAAAAAATCAGAATTTGATAAATTAGCTCAAAATTTAGGATCTCCATTTTTAAATTATGATTTCCTATCTGCTTTAGAGCTTTCAAAATGCGTGACTTCTGATAATGGTTGGCGCCCTATGCATCTTGCTTCAAATGAAGACAAAAAGTTAAATGGTTTCATGCCGTTATATGTTAAAGAAAATAGCCAAGGAGAATTTGTATTTGATCATTCCTGGTCATATGCGCTTAATAGAGCTGGTCGAAGTTACTACCCCAAATTATTATCTGCCATTCCTTTCACTCCGTGCGAAACCAAAAAAATCATTGGAGATGGGGTTAATGAGTCTTTTATAAATGAAGTGATTCATTTCATGAACAAAAAAAATATTGAAACTTGGCATATTCTTTTTCCTGATAGCAGTCTTGAAAAAGATTTAATAAAAAATAATTTTATAAAAAGAAGTGGTTATAAATTTATCTGGAAAAATAAGAATTATTTGAATTTTGAAGATTATTTAAATATTTTTAAATCTAGGCAAAGAAAGAATATAAAGAATGAAAGAAAAAAAATATCACAGCTTAATATTACATTTGAAATAAAAGAATCTAGAAACTTGAATAAAAATGATTGGGATGATTTCTATATATTTTATAAGAATACTTACCAACAGAGATTTCAAGCTCCATACCTCAATAAAGAATTCTTTAGAATCATTCATGAGAAAAGATATTCTGTAAATCCTGTAATATTTTTTGCAATAATTGATAATAAAAGGATTGCGGGTTCTTTGTGCTTTAGAGGTAAAGATATTCTCTATGGAAGGCACTGGGGCTCAATTTATAATATAGATTCTCTCCACTTTGAATGCTGTTACTATCAAGGAATAGAATATTGTATAAAAAATAAGCTAAGCAGCTTTGATCCTGGAGTGCAGGGCGAGCATAAGCTTAGAAGAGGATTTGAGCCTCAATTAACAAGCTCCTATCATTTTATTAAAGAAAAAGATTTCTATGGTGCGATAAGCGATTTTTGCAAAAAGGAAAGGCAGGAAATTAAATCTTATCTTGCTGCTTGTCAAAGATATACACCCTTTAAGAAAGAATATAAAATTTAGTAATGCTTAAGGAATTGCCTAAAACAAGTCATCAACTTTCTGTATGCGAAGCAAATTTTTTGCGCCTTAAAAAAATACTACAAAACTTTACAAAGGATGATTATTATTTTGAAACAATAAATCCGGATTCTTCTTCAAACAAGATATCGATTAGAGTCATACAAAGATCAAAACATACTCTAATAATTGAAGCAAAACAGAATTTTTATTCTAAAATTTTTAGTAGTTTTATTATGAGGTTGCAAGTTTGTATTGATGCAAGCTTGGCTGAGGTTGTTTCTTACCAAGGTGAAAAGGCAATACCATATTTTATAGGTGGCTCTGAATCACAATCAAAAGATGAAAAACATCAACAAAATAGATTCTTAACTGAATGGCTGGAAAATATTTTTATATCCGGGGTGAATCCAGATATTAAGGTTTAATGATTAAAACTATAATTTATTTTCATGGTTTTGCATCTTCTTCAGATTCTAATAAAGCAAAAATATTTAAAAAATATATTTCATCTTTAAAAAATAATATTGAATTAATA
>Ga0115012_10000204_pt1 | contig 33889 bp, 31 predicted proteins | sample TroAtlMetagenome_FD_88706 | JGI IMG/M metagenome (GOLD analysis project Ga0115012, IMG submission 88706) | Marine eukaryotic phytoplankton communities from Atlantic Ocean - Tropical Atlantic ANT10 Metagenome | ecosystem: Environmental > Aquatic > Marine > Oceanic | place: Tropical Atlantic... | reverse complement strand
GTCTCAAGCAGGTGCGTGTTTGGACTAGCTCAACCTAGGTTCTTAGTTGTCACATTGACAAGCTCTGTGGCGGGGGCGAGACCGTCTACGTGACCGCTGTCGACATTTGCTTTGACTGTGAGAATTAGGGGTTGAAGCCAGAGCTCGTCGTTGCGACATTGACCGAGGGTGGACGCTTCCAGGCTGAGGTGACTGCAGCGATGGGCCGTGGCTTTGTTCTCGGCGCGATGACCGAAGAGACTGAGACTCACATCGGCACCATTCCTGTCGATGCGCTCCACACACCGATCCAAAAGGTCAAGTACACCGTGACCAACGCACGTGTTGGCCATCGTACGGACTTCGACCAGCTGACTCTCGAAGTGTGGACCGATGGGTCTGTTAGCCCTGAGGACGCTGTGGCTTACGCCGCGAAGATTCTCAAGGAGCAGGTACAGATCTTCATCAACTTCGTTGAGGAGCCTGAGCCCATTCTTGCTGAGGAGACTGCACCAGAAGAAGAGTGGAATGAGAACTTGTTCAAGCGCGTCGACGAGCTTGAGCTCTCAGTCCGTTCGGCGAACTGCCTGCAGAACGCTGGCATCGAGTACATCTGGCAGCTCGTTGAGCGCAGCGTGCCCGAGATGCTGAAGACCAAGAACTTTGGTCGTAAGTCTCTGAACGAAATCCAAGAGATCCTGGCTGAGCTGGGCTTGTCTCTTGGAATGAAACTTCCCAACTTTCCTAAGGATCGCACCAAGTAGTGACGGGTAAAGTCCCGCTCACTCAAGGAGTCAATCATGCGACACCGTAAAGCAGGCCGTCGACTCGGACGGAACAGCGCACACCGGAAGGCGATGTATCGCAACATGGTCACATCGCTGATGGTTCACGGCCAAATTCAGACTACAGAAGCAAAGGCGAAAGAACTTCGTCGCATCGCCGACAAGGTGATCACCATGGGTAAGCGGGTACCACCGTCCACCATGGAAGATCTGTCTGGCGACGCGTTGAAGGCTGCCCAAGCACGGCGTCTTCACTTCATCCGGCGAGCACGTCGGTGGGTAAACAACCCAGAGGCACTTGAGCGCCTGTTCGGTGAGTACGCCGAGCGGTACAAGCTTCGTCCTGGTGGGTACACTCGCATTCGTAAGGTCGGCTTCCGGGCCGGTGATCAGGCGCCGATGGCTCTGATCGAGCTTGTTGGCGATTACGATCCCAGCGATGCCAAGGTGAAGGCCCCAAAGAAGGAGGCTGCACCAGCGGCCCCTGAGGCCACTGAGGAGGCTGAGCCTTCTGAGGAGGCCGCTGTTGAGGCCGCTCCAGAGACCGCTGATGAGGCGGCCACTGAAGAATCTGCAGCAGCAGATGAGGCACCTGCTGCCGATGAGGCTCCCTCAGAGGAGTAGATCGATGGCAACCTTCCCGCATCCCGTGCTACCAGGCTATGGAGTATAAGCTTGGAGGCACGGGATGCAGGAACGCTCCGACGAGTTGCGAGAGCTACTCGCAACACACATTCGTGAGAACAACCTCAAGAACACCCGTCAACGGGATGCGATCTTGGAGGCATTCCTTTCAACGGATGGCCACACATCCATTGACGCGCTCCTGGCTACGGTGCAGCGAGACCAACCAGCGGTTGGCTACGCCACTGTCTATCGGGCGCTAAAGCTCTTTGTAGAGGCAGGGGTTGCCTCTGAACGTCGATTTGGCGATGGCCCTGCATTGTATGAGCCGGCTGAAATCGGGGATCACCACGACCATCTCATTTGCACCATTTGCGGTCGCATCTTTGAATTTGAGGACCAGCTCATCGAGGACCGACAAGAAGAGGTCGCGAAGAGCCTCGGACTCAAGCTCACGAACCATCGAATGACGTTGTGGGGTGAGTGTATAGACCGAAGAGAATGTGAGGCCCAGCTCAAAGCGCAGGCCAAAGCATAAAGAAAAACGGGTCCCGAGGGACCCGTTTTTAGATGGTGCGAAGGGGGGGAATCGAACCCCCACAGCCTATGGCCACTGGATCCTTAATCCAGCGCGTCTACCAATTCCGCCACCCTCGCTTGAGTGAACACCCGCATCTATGGCTTCTTTGCAGTCGTGTCAACTGCGCTACTCTCCTGTTTCGGCATCGACAGGTGGAGTCGCTTCAGTTTCGGTTGCTTCACCTGCGGGGGTGCCCACAGGTGCCTCCACGGCATCCTCTGTTGCGGGCTCTGACGGTGTGTCGGATGATTCAGTGCCGAGGGCATCCAAGACGTCAGGAACCGCAGGAGCCGAAGGCATTGGGATGCCGAAACCTTCGTCATCGTCACCTTGGACACGCTTGATGGCGTCCTCGATGTTTGACCCAGCCTGAATCTTGTCGGAACTGTACCAAGCCAGAGAGATACTCGTGAACATGAACAGTGTGGCCACGATGGTTGTGGCCTTTCCGAGGAAGTTTCCGGCGCCGCGGGGCCCGTACATCTGGTTACCGCTGGACCCACCGGCGAGGGCTGCTCCGCCTTCTTTGCCGGGTTGCAGCAGAATGATCAGGATCATGAAGATGGCCAGAACAATGTGCAGAATTGTGATGAAGAGTTGCATGGCTACCCCTTTAGGTTCCAGCGCGGACGATTGCAACAAAGCTGTCCGCTGCCAGTGATGCTCCGCCCACCAATGCCCCGTCAATATCGGGTTGGTTGAGAAGCTCAGCGGCGTTTCCAGGTTTGACGCTGCCGCCGTATTGAATTCGAGTCTGCTTGGGTACGAAAGGCGGGTAGTGCGTTGTGAGCCATTCACGAATGGCTGCATGCATCTCTTGAGCCTGCGCTGGGCTGGCTGTCACGCCTGTACCAATGGCCCACACGGGCTCGTAAGCGATGGTCGTTGAGACGACCTGGTCCGGGGCCAAGCCAGCGAGACCTCGCTCCAGCTGCTGGGTCACGACGCTGACGGCCTCTCCTGCTTCACGTTGGGGCAGGGTCTCTCCGATGCAAAGGATCGGAAGCAGGCCGGCCTTGAAGGCGGAGTGGACCTTGGCATTGATCACGACGTCATCATCACCGAAGAGGCTACGTCGCTCTGAGTGCCCAACGAGGACGTACTCGCAGCCGGCCTCTTTGAGCATGCCACCGCTGAGTTGACTCGTGAACGCTCCACTCTCGGCAGGGTGCAGGTCCTGGCCAGCCACCAGAATTCCAGTGTGCTTAAGTCGCTCGGCGACTGCAGGGATGGATATGGCGGGTGGAGCAACGAGTACGTCGACACCCGTATCGTCTGCGAGTGCCTGACGGAGTCCGTTGGCCAGCGCTCGAGCCGCTTCAGGACCCAAGTTCATCTTCCAGTTACCGGCTATGAAAGGGCGTCGACTCATGTGGATCTCCGGTCATTAATGACGCGAATTCCAGGCAGTGTAGTCCCTTCGACGAAGGCGAGAGACGCGCCTCCACCTGTTGAGATGTGCCCGACTTTGTCGTCGAGTTCGAACTGGTTGATGGCAGCCGCGGAGTCACCACCCCCGACAACCGAGTAGCCATTTGCATTGGCAACGGCCTCTGCGACTCCCTTTGTCCCGTTGGAGAAGGCATCCATCTCGAACACGCCCATCGGACCGTTCCAGAAAATTGTGCCGGCCTTGGAGACTGCCTCCGCGTATGCAGCGATCGTCTCTGGCCCGATGTCGAGCCCCATCTTGTCTTCGGGAATGTCGCTCACCACCTCAGTCTCTGCGTCAGCCTTGAGTTCGGTGGCCACCACGTGGTCGACGGGGAGAAGCACTTCAACTCCTCGAGCCTCACAGCGTTCAAGCACGCGCTTGGCGTGGGTCAGCTTACCGTTATCAACGCGACTATTACCAACATCCACACCCTTCGCCTTCAGGAAGGTGTAGGCCATTGCACCGCCGATAATGAGTGTGTCGCAGCGACGCGCGAGTGCATCCACGACACTGATCTTGTCAGACACCTTGGCCCCACCGAGCACGCCGACGAAGGGGCGCTCCGGGCCTTCAATGAGCTTGGTGAGTGCGTCGATTTCCTTCCCAACGAGCAGTCCAACTGCGGCAGTTTCCATCAACGTGGGTACGCCTGCGATGCTGGCATCTTTCCGGTGCATGGTACCGAATGCGTCGTTGACGTAGACCTTACCGAGGCGAGCGAGATCACCAGAGAAGTCCAGCGCTCCTGCTTTTTCGCCTGGATGAAAGCGAAGGTTCTCGAGGACCATGATGCCGCCAGGGGTCATCGAGCGGGCAACTTCTTCAACACCGTCGCCGGTGACTTCAGGGGAGAAGATGATCTCTGTGTCCAAGAGCTCAGCCAGACGGCTTGCAGCGATCTCAAGTGACATGCTGGCATCCGGCCGACCACCTGGACGACCCATGTGGCTGCAGATGACGGTCTTGCATCCTTGGTCCCGCAGATACTCGATCGTCGGCAGCGCACGCTTGATGCGGGTGTCGTCGGCGATTTCTCCGTCCTTTAGAGGGACGTTGAAGTCGACGCGCAGGAGCACCTCGGTGTTCTTGAGGTCGAGGTCTTGAATCGTTGCAGTCATGGTCTATCCGAGCTGTCCAATCTTCTTCGCGAGATCGTTCATGCGGTTTGAGAATCCCCACTCGTTGTCGTACCAGGCGAGCACCTTGGCGAGGTGCTCTCCCATGACTTGGGTGGAGGAGCCATCGATGATGGCAGAGTGAGGGTCGCTCACAAAGTCGCTGGACACCAACGGCAGGTCGGTGAATCCAAGTACGCCTTGCATGCTGGTGTTTGACGCATCTCGGAGTGCAGCGTTGATGGCGTCGACGGTCACTGGCTTCTGAGAACGGAAGACGAGGTCGACCATCGAGACATTGGGGGTCGGCACACGAACGGAGAGCCCGTTGAGCTTTCCAGTCAGTTCCGGTAGGACCAAGCCGACAGCCTTTGCAGCACCAGTTGTCGTGGGCACCATGTTGGCGGCAGCAGCTCGGGCGCGACGGAGGTCCTTATGGGGGGCATCCAGGAGGCGCTGATCCATGGTGTAGCTGTGGATTGTTGTGATCAGTCCATGCTCGATGCCGAAGGTGTTGTGCAGGACCTTGGCGACTGGGGCCAGGCAGTTGGTGGTGCACGATGCATTCGAGATGATGGTGTGGCCGCTGTTTAGCAGTTCGTCGTTTACACCAATGCAGATGGTCGCATCAGGATTGTCGGCGGGAGCAGAGACGATCACGCGCTTGGCCCCGGCACTCAGGTGCTTTCCAGCCCCCTCCCTGTCGCGGAAGACACCGGTACACTCCATCACGATGTCGACATCAAGGTCGCGCCAGGGGAGATTCGCGGGGTCGCGCTCTGCACTGGTCGTGATCAACTGTCCGTTGACCTTCAGGCCACCCTCGACAGACTGGACTTCGCCAGGGAATTTGCCGTGAATAGAGTCGTACGTCAGTAGGTGAGCGAGCACGCTGTCGTCGGCGAGATCGTTGATGTGAACAAACTGGATATCGTCATCATTCAGAGCGGCACGGAGAACGTTCCGACCAATGCGTCCAAAACCGTTGAGGGCGACTCGAGTAGCCATGATTCAAGTTCCTTGAAGATAAAAAGAGAAGGGCCCGATTAAATAGCCCCGACGTCTAACACGCACCCACGTTGGATCCAGGGTGTTAGGGGCGCGCATGGCCTTATTGGTGGCAGAAATTCACTGGCCCGGCTCAGATGCCGATCCGAGCGCCGTGATTGCGGAGCGGCTTGGTGTGTCAGAACACGAGATTGTCGACTGGCAACTGATACGCCGTTCGGTCGATGGCCGTCGCCGTCCCCCCCGTTGGTTGGCCAACTATCAAGTGTCGCTCGCCACCCAGGAAGAGGCCGTTCTCGCCAAGGGGCTGCACGGTGTTCGAGCCACGACTGATCGGGATTTGTTGAGGTTCTCCCTCGAAGATCCACCCAGCCCAGAGCGGCCCAGCTGGCCAGAAGATGTACGGCCGATCGTCATTGGTGCTGGACCCGCAGGCATCTTTGCTGCGCTAAGACTCGCAGAGGCAGGCGCCCGTCCGACGTTGCTCGAGCGTGGGGATGGTGTTCAACGACGGCACTACACTGTTCGAGACTTTTGGCGTCATGGTCAGCTTGATCGCGAGAGCAACGTGGTGTTCGGTGAAGGCGGTGCTGGTGCATTTTCTGACGGAAAAATTTACACGCGCCGGCGAGACGGAGACCTTGGATGGATCTTTCGGCGGCTGGTGGCCGCCGGCGCAGACCGAGAGATCCTTGCTGAAGGGTACGCCCATCTCGGGACAGACAAAATCCGTGAGATTCTTCCACGGCTTCGGCAGCGAATGCTGGACCTTGGTGCTTCGGTGCGCTTTGGGGCCCGAGTTGACGATCTTATCGTGGAGAACGGTCGGGCAGTGGGTGTCAGACTGTCGGATGGAACGACCATGTTGGGTGGACCGGTCATCGTCGCGACGGGTCACTCGGCTCGAGACACGTGGGAGTGGCTCCTCGACGCGGGTGTCGCTGCAGAGGCCCGTCCAGTTCATATCGGTGCGCGGATTGAGCATCCTCAGCGGTTGATCGATCGTGCACGGTACGGGGGTGAGCGAGGGGAGTTCCCCGCTGCGAGCTATCGACTTCGCTCGAACCCGCAGAGCGCACGGTCCGCGCACACGTTTTGTATGTGTCCAGGCGGTACGGTCGTCCCAGCCATGAATCATGAGTCTCGGGTAGTGGTCAATGGGATGAGCTACTCAAAGCGCCAAGCATTTCATGCAAATAGCGCTGTCATTGTTCCAGTCGAGGTCAGCGACTTCGGTGCTGACGATCCGCTCGCAGGCGTGCGGTTTCAGGATGCGATCGAGGCCAAGGCTTTTGAGCTCGCCGGTGAGGACTTCTCGGCGCCGGCACAACGGGTGGACGACTTCCTCGCTGGAAGGCGGAGCGAGTCGCTGCCCAAGACCAGCTACATCCTCGGTGTGAAGCCAGTCGACCTCCGGGATGTATTGCCGGAGTTCATCATTGAGGGGATGAAGGCCGCCATTCTGCACTTCGACAAGCAGATACCCGGGTTCGCGTCCTCGGAAGGGGTCATCATCGCCCCCGAGACTCGAACCACTGCGCCGCTGCGATTCCTGCGAGACGACAAGATGACGTCGACGACAGTCGATGACGTCATGCCGATCGGTGAGGGTGCCGGATATGCTGGCGGCATCATATCGGCCGCCCTCGAGGGCTTTCGGGCAGCCGAGGTTCTGGTCGGCCGTTTTACGCCTACCGGAACATCGCCGAGCTGATTCCGCTGGTTCCAGCGGTGACTTGTGCTCGAGTCGAGCTTCCCTTGTCACGGCCCACGCAGTTCGTGTCATCCACCGTCCACGCAATGGTGGCGACGGTTTTACTGGTGACTTCCTCGACTGACCACATCCCCGATTCTGCGCACTCCATGCGCTCGTCCATGGCCTCAACATATCCTTGAGCCATCCATGTTCCGTCGCCTCTGAACTGGAGCTCGGTGTACATGAAGGACGCACCATCAGCGTCGGTTGGCTCAAAGTTCTTGGTTACCGAACCGGTGAGCGTGGTGACGAATGCCTTGCCACCATCAGGGACGGACATCGTGATCTTTGGACCGCTATCGGCTGCGGCTGTGGGGGTGGCAGCGGACTTGTCGCCGCACCCTGTGAGCAAAGACGAGAAGAAAACGAATGATGTGAGCATGATGCCTCCTGGGTGGGGCTTATCGTGGCTGAGCGTTAGGCACACGCAATGCGAAAGTGGTTCTATCTAGCGCTGTTCTATGCGGCCTTGGCGGTCTTGTTGACCTGGCCTGCCACAGGTCAGCTGGGTGAGGTGATCCCCGGTGCAGATCGAACCGATACCTGGAACAGCCTGTGGTCGCTGAACTTATGGGCGGATCAGGTCGGGGCGGGACGAGTCCCCTGGGAGATCGAACGCTTGAACTTTCCGGCGGGTGGGTCGCTCTTGATTGCAGATCCGCTCGGCGCGACAATCGCGGCCCCCTTTGTCTGGGTGTTTGGGCCTCACGTGGCCTTCTCCCTCCTGGCCTTGATGCAGTTGATGTTCTCTGGCTTGGTCATGCACGGCTTTGCAGAAGCGTTCTTGACGTGGCGTAGGGGTAGCGGGAGAACCGGAGCGGGTCCCCTAATCAGCGGCGTTGCCTTCATGTCAGCACCTTTACTCGCCAGTCACCTTCACAACGGCGCATCGGAGGCATGGTCAGCCGGGTGGACGGTCTTGGCCGTCTGGATGGTGTGGGCTGATGCGACTCAGCCAAGTCGACGTCGATTACTCGCCGCTGGTGTGTCCCTGTTCTTCGCAAGTCTGGCCCACTGGTACGGCGGTATTGTGGCCTTTGTCTTTGCGGTGTGCCTGGTCATCTTTGGCGTAGGTGAGCGTCCTCAGCAAGCATGGATTCGTCGGCTCGCTCCACTCCTGCTGGGCTTGATTCTCTCGGGTACGCTCGCCGCTGGTACCGCCCAAATCCACCGTGCTGACGACAACATCATCGAGATCAAGAGCTCGGAGATGGTTCGTTTTACGACCCGCTCGACGGGTTCTGCTGATCCACTGACGTATGTCTTGCCCGGAGACCATCGCTCCCCCGACTTTCGGAAGATGTCGGCCAACAATGAGCGCTATTTGCATGGTCACTACATTGGTCTCGTCGTGCTCGGACTTGGCATCTGGGGGTGGGTGCGTCGGCGAAGGCACACGGGATTCTTGGTCTGGGGCGGAACGATGTGTCTGTTCTTGTCGCTGGGGCCGGTACTGATGCACGCCGCTCGTCCTGTGTTGATTTTGGGGGACTTGGGTGTGCCTCTCCCGTTTCTACTCTTAGAAGCGCTCCCTGGTTTTGGTGCGTTGTCGCTCCCTTGGAAGTTCGCGCTTGGGCCAGTCATCAGTGTGAGCTTGTTGGCCGGACTGGCTCTCGATCAGCGCGGCTTGCGTGCCACCGTATTGGCGCTCTCGCTCATGGCCATCGATGCCCTCGTGATGGCGCCCACAGCCGAGCGCCCACGTGTCCTTAGCATCGACCGACCGTCATCCCTTGAGGGGCTCAGGGAGGCGCCTCCTGGGGCTGTGATCAACTATCCCCTCGCGCCTGGCCGGGGATATCTTGCTGAGCAGATTGTGCATGGGAAGCCCATTGCCGGCATGCTCAACCGGGTCGGTAATGAGCCGGCCGCCCGCCTTTGGAAGCGAATTCTTGTCGAGAGTCGTAAGGACCCAGACACCTTCCATCGCGCGGTCTCGTCCACAGCAGAGCGTCTCGGGATACGGTACCTCGTGATCCACACCGACCCGGACGCCGAGCCCGATATGTACACTTCAGTCGTGACTCAGATGGAGCGCCTCTTCGGGGTGCCAGATTGGGGTCAAGGTCAGACAAGGGTGGTTCAGCTGTGGTGATGAAACGACGAGGGGGAGTGGTGGGCGCCACATTTGAGTGTCCCCGTGAGCTGCACGGCCTCAGCGGACCAGCGGGTTCGCGGACCTGGCTGGGGCGATCGATCGCTGAGCGTGTCGAGTGGGCCTTTCTCGAGGTCGGCATCGCCTTTGTCGGTGCCGAGACACCCGACGAGACCCTCGGACGCTTCATGGTTCGAGAGGATGTGGTCCTGACGCGCGACGCCGTAGACGCATTTGCAGACCTTGTGGGACACGAGGATGTGTCGTTCGAACCTCAGGGTCGCTTGGCGAACTTCATCGCTGAGTTGGCCTTTGGCGATGATGGACCTTGGCTCGTTTACCTCGCGCCTGGCGGCCCCGTGACCGAGGAGCGTCTGCGCCAGGCCAAGCCAGTCGCAGTGGATTCTAAGGAGCGCATGCTGTCCTTCCCGCTCTCAGAAGAGCATCACGGTGCCTCTGCTGTTGAGCTCCCCATCTCGGATCGTTTGGTCATGCCGACCTGGCATTGGCTCCAGCTAATCTGGGCGAATCTACTTGGGCTGGGGCCGTTTCTCTGGCGAGGCTTGATGGGTCGAAACATCATCGAGGTCCTGTTCCGAGGGGTGTTTGCTGTCCTTCGAGCAGGCTCACTCAAGCCCCAGAAGATTGGTGCAAAGCTCGGGCGCAGAGGCAAGAGGTGTCGCATCCATCCATCCGCTGTCGTGGAGGGCTGTTGGCTTGAAGATGATGTTGAAATCGGCGCCAATGCGGTTGTCCGAGGCTGCATCCTTGGACATGGTGTGGTCATCGAAGACTTGGCCATGGTGGAGTTCAGCGTATTGGATTCCGGAGCCCGTGTTCAGCGACAAGCGATGGTGAAGTTCTCCACACTCGGTCGGGGCGCTGCTGTGGGTGGATTGATGCAGCTGGGCACCTTGGACCGACACGCGGCGCTCAAGCGGACGGGCGTACTGATGGATGTGTCTTTCGGGCAGGGCGTGAGTGTCGTGGTCGATGACGGCCGTCAACCCGCGCCACTCGCCATGGCTGGATGCTGTGTTGGTGAGCGCTCGACCGTCGGGGCTGGGGTCCAGGTGGCTGCTGGACGCAGTGTGCCCAGTGGGGTCACGATTGTCGCTGGTCCGAGCAGCACGGTCACGCGCATTCCGGACGGGATTGAAGGCCTGGCACGGGTTGTTGATGGCGCCCTCGAGCGCGCCTGAGCTGATGGCGGTACGGTGAGCACGTCTGTTCTACTCTTGGGGGGCTATTTTGGCCTGCTGAGTCTCGTCTGGGGCAGCCTGATCTGGGGTTCGCAGCGATGGGGTGAGAAGTGGCGAATCAAGCGTCCGTCACTGGGCAGTGAGCCCGAAACCTCGATCCTCGTCAGCATTTGTATTCCCGCTCGGGATGAGGCCAGGAACATCCGTTCATGTGTGGAGGCGGCACTTGCGAGCCGATGGCCTGCTCTGGAGGTCATCGTGGTGGATGATCGCTCAACTGACGGGACAGCGGAGGCCGCAAGGGCTGGCGGCGAAGGCGACGATCGCTTGTTTATTGTCGAGGGATCCGAGCCGCCCCCAGGTTGGGCGGGGAAGCCTTGGGCTTGCCGCCGCGCCGCGGGAGAGGCCCAGGGTCAGATCCTCTGTTTCGTCGATGCCGACGTTCGGTTGGCCCCAGATACGGTGGCTGCGTTGGTCGACACGATGGTGTCGGAGGACCTCAGACTCTTGAGTGCCTACGGGACCTGGGACCTCCGAGGGTTCTGGGAGCGAACCCTGATTCCGGCTGTCGGCTGGCTTATTCGGGGGGCCGTGGATCTCGACCAAGTAAACGATCCAGGACAGCCCGTGGCCTTCGCTAACGGACAGCTGATCGCTGTGGAGCGGAACGCTTACGATGCCTTGGATGGTCACGGTAGCGTCAGAACGGAAGTGCTCGAGGATGTTCGCTTGGCCGAACAGTTCAAGTGTCGTGGTCACCGTGTGGGCATGAGGGTCGCCCCCTGGGCTTTTCAGGTCCGACTGTATGAGAGTCTCGGGGAAATCCTTCAGGGCTATACGAAGAACCTCTACGAGGGCATGGGACGCAGACCCAGCCTCGCTCTGGGAGCGATTTTATTCATCTTTGTGGGTGCGTTGCTGCCGTGGGTATTGCTGGTGCTGGGGCTGTTCGTGCGTGGATTGCTCGGCTGGGCCGTACCCCAGACACCGTGGCTTTTGTGGTGTGCCATCGTGTGTGGGCTCCAGTTCATCTTTCGTTGGATGCTTGAGTCTCGAGATGGACGCTCAGGGTGGACTGCCATCGTTCACCCCCTGGCCAATGTGATGTTGTCCTGGATTCTTTTCCGTTCGATGTTTGTGATGGAGACGATGTGGAAAGGGCGTGTCTTTGTTGACGGGAAGGCTGCCGATCCAACAAAAAACGCCGACCGGTGAGGTCGGCGTCTAAGTGGAGCGGGAGACGGGATTCGAACCCGCGACATCCAGCATGGCAAGCTGATGCTCTACCAACTGAGCTACTCCCGCGCGGCAGCGTTTCTAACAAGCGTCCCGAGGGTGTCAAGGCCATGACGAGGCAGATCGCCTCAGTCGCTGGCCAGTTTCTTCTTTATCCGGTCGTGTAGGCGCCCCATCATGTCGTTGATCGATGGTGGAAGATCGCCGCTCATGGCCTGGTCACATCGTTGCTCAAGGAGGCCTGTGACGGCGAGAATCGTGTTCTCTCTTGTGGTTTGTGGCACGCCTGAAGACAACTGAGAGAGTGCGGCAAGGAGCACGGGGTTTTCGGTTCGGTGCCGGAGCCATGGCAGCTGAATGGGGGCACCACGCACTCCAGCGATGGCCTCGAATACCTGTGGCAGGCGACGGTGAAGAATCGGCTGATCCAGGGCAAGGCTCAAGGTGTCCAAGGCCTCCTTCAGTGCAATGACCTCCCACACAGTGGCCAGTTGGCCCGACATCGGTCCCCAGACTCTGGCGTCGTGAATACTTCTGACCCGATCGAGTCCGTCACACGGTGGGTCAGCACATACTCGATTCAGCCGTGCGGCTTCAATTGCTATCAATGCCATGCCTGTGTTGTCGTCATCGCTCGCATTTTGGCTCAGGCCTTGGAACGCGGCGCTCAGCTTGGCTGACACGAGATCCTCTTGGTGTGCGGTGCGGTAGTTACGCCTACGCTCGAGCTCAGTTTGCTTGGCCCGCTGACCATCCGCCATCGCCCAACTCAGTGCGGCCTCTGTCGCTGTCCAGAGTGCGCGCTTTGCGTCGCTGCTGTCGGCCTGGCTACCAGAGGCCCGCGCGTGAATCAGGCGGCCGTAGGGGCTGTCTGACAGTGCTGTATAGGCGCTGCCTTCGAGTGCCTCTGCGACGGCATCAAGCTCGATATCGGGGCCATCAAGCCAGCCTCTAAGTACCCAACGCCTGGCGATGTGATGGGCGGTATCCATCTTCTCGTTGATGGTGCGACCGGGTAGCCAGTCGATGGGCGGTGATGGCCGCTGTGTCGCGGGACGGGCAGCGACACGCGTGAGTCCGAGCCAGGCTGCGATGTCTTGCTGGTGCTCCACGCCACCATCACCCTGTGCGAATTCCAGGCCGGCCAAGAGGCCTCCTCGGGATAGCGGCACGGCGATGGTCCCGCGGTTCAGTGCCTCGACCTCTGCCCAGTGGGTTGGCTGGGGTCGAGCCTGTCTGGCCACGTCGGCCCATGCTGCGATGGCTTGACCTTGGTGCAGGCCAGACCATGCGCCGACGGGCCCTGGATCCGGTCTACGAACCAGCGGATCCCGACCAACCAATCCTGAACGGCTGGCCTCGAATGCCGTCGGAGGCGTGGTGTCGACACGAAGATGTGGGGGAATCTCCTTGGCACATGACAGGGCCAGGAGCAGGAACCACATCACTGAAGCCGGTCGTTGATTCTGTGAATGAGTCCTGGCCCCTCAAAGATCATGCCGCTGTACAGCTGCACGGCCACACACCCCATATTGAGGAGTTCTTGAGCTTGCTCTGGGCTCCGTACACCCCCTGCACCAATCACAGGAATGCGTCCATCAGCCTGGTCCAGGATGCGCTGAATCCTGGCCTTGGAGAGGGGCCAGATCGGAGCCCCCGACAGTCCACCAGTCTCTTGAAGACGCCCTGTGTTGTCCGGACGGGTATTTGTGGTGTTGGTTGCGATGATGCCGGTGCATCCGGTATCGATGGCAATCTTCACTGCGTCATCGAGTGACTCGTCATCCAGGTCAGGAGAAAACTTCACAAATACCGGTAAATCACCACATGCCGGAACAACCGCACTGAGCAAGCTGGAGAGGGCGTCAGATTGTTGAAGCGCGCGCAGACCAGGCGTGTTCGGCGAACTCACATTGACGGTAAAGTAATCAGCGTAGGGCTTGAGGCGCTCTACGGACTGCAGGTAGTCCTCGTGAGCCTTGTCGAGTGGCGTCACCTTTGATTTACCGATGTTCGCGCCGACGGGGATGTTCGGCCAACGTCCTGAGGCCCTCAACTCACGCAGTGTCTCCGCAAGCGCCTCGCTGCCCTCGTTATTAAATCCCATCCTGTTGATGAGGGCTCGCTCTGGCTTCAACCGGAAGAGGCGAGGGGTGGGGTTTCCCGGCTGAGGGTGGGCGGTCACTGTGCCGACTTCGATGAAGCCAAATCCAAGCGATGGCCAGAAGGGGATTGCTTCGCCGTCCTTATCCAAGCCTGCGGCCAGACCAACGGGTCCAGCGAGGGTCAGTCCACCAACCTTGATGGGCTCAAAACGACGAGTTCCGCCTCCGAGCAGTCGCACGAACACGGCGTGTGCTCTCGGGTAGGCACCGAGCGTACCCAGGATGAGACGATGGGCGCGCTCAGCACTCATTAAAAACAGAAGTGGGCGTGTGAGCCACCAGAACATGTTCAGGAAAACACGGCGCATGGCCGTCCTTTAGCACGGCGGGTGAGAAAGCGGAGGCTCGGCGTGATACCCGATACCATGCTTCGTGTGCTGATCATGACTGTCCTCCTGGGTTCATCGGCTGGCTGCGAGAAGTCACCTGTGGGTCCGCAGGAAGGCCAGCGTGCGCCGATATTCGAGGCCGTCACGGCTGATCGCGGCCAGGTGCGCCTCGGGGACTACGCAGGCAAGCCCGTCATGCTCGTGTTCTGGGCATCGTGGTGTGGACCCTGTCGAATCGAGGCGCCGCAGGTTCAGCGGGTGGCCCAGAGCTACGGTGACCGGGTTCAGGTTCTGGGTGTGAATGCTGGAGAAGACCTCAGTACAGCACGGCGGGCTGCGGCTGAGCTCGGCATGACGTGGCCCGTGGCCATGGACGCGGATGGGACGATTCGTGGTGCGTACGCAGTCAACGCCATTCCCATGGTGTTGATCATCGATAAGAATGGGGTGGTTCGACACAGGAACAATGGTGTACCGTCCGATGTACACCGCTTGCTGGATGGATTGTTGGGATGAGTAGAGGCTTGATGACGGCAGTGCTGTGGCTGACCTCCAGCATGTGCTCGGTGGCTCACGGTGCAGACTTGGCGATTGTGGGTGCGACCGTACTGCCGATCTCGTCTCCACCGATTTCCGACGGCACGGTCTTGATCGCTGACGGGAAGATTGTCGCGGTTGGCTCAGACCTGACGGTCCCGGAAGGGACCCAGGTGGTGGAGGCACAAGGCAGCTTCCTCATGCCTGGCATCATCGATGTTCACTCGCACATGGGTGTGTATGCTTGGCCTTCTGCGCGGGCGCACGGCGATGGCAACGAAGCCATCGACCCCGTGACGGCCCGGGTTCGGGCTGAGGACTCCGTGCACGTGTCTGACCCGGCATTCGGTCGCGCCCGAGCCGGTGGCGTGACGACTGTTCAGATCTTGCCGGGTAGCGCAAACCTGGTCGGTGGGGAATCCGCGATACTGAAGCTCAGACCTTCCCGCACCCTCGAGGCCATGCGCTTTGTCGGTGCGCCGAGGGGCATCAAGATGGCGTGCGGTGAGAACCCCAAGCGCGTCTATGGTGAAGACATTCACGGGCCATCCACACGAATGGGTAGCCTGGCGTCGATGCGCGCTGCCTTTCAGGCGGCGTTGGACTATCGGAAGGCCCGCAGCAGTCATCGGGATCCGCCACCAACGGACTCCAACCTTGAGACCCTGCTCGACGTCATGGATGGCCAAGTTCGACTGCATGTTCATTGCTACAGACACGATGACATCGAGGGCATCTACCGCGTAATGGATGAGTTCGGTGTTCAGGTCGCGAGCATTCAGCATGCGCTCGAGGCCTACAAGGTACGTGACCTCATCATCGCGCACGGTACAGGCATCGCCACATGGGCGGACTGGTGGGGATTCAAGATGGAGGCCTACGATGGCATTCCGCACAACGCCGCGTTGTTCAAGAATGACGGAGGTGTAGTGGCGATTCATTCCGACTCCTCCAACCAGGTTCAGCGCCTCAACATCCAAGCGGCGAAGACCCTCCGCTACGGGATGTCCGAAGCCGCCGCTCTCGAGACGATCACGCTCGATCCCGCGAGGATGCTCGGCATTGAGGCGCAAGTGGGCACCATTTCGGTGGGTAAGGATGCCGATCTGGCACTGTTCAATGCCCACCCCCTCGACATGTACAGCCTAAACACGCACACATGGATCGATGGACAGTTGGTCTTTGATCGGTCGAAGGAGGGTACACCTGATGCAAGACCATAAGCTGTGGACCCGACGTTCATTCTTGGCATCTGCGACATCCGTTGCGCTGCTTCCGTCTGTCGGATGGGCGGGCACCGAGCAGACGTTCTCCAACGCGACACTGGTGATGCCGGATGGCTCGACCCAGACAGGAGGAATTCGTTGGGAGCGTGGTCGAATCACCGGGCTCGGTGCGAAGGTCGAGGGCGGAACCGACCTCGGAGGCCAGTGGGTCGTCCCCGGCTTCACGGATGCAGGCTGCCGCCTCGGTCTCCTGGAGATTGGTCTTGAGTCGAGTACACACGACACCAGTGCCTCAAAGAGCATCGCACTCACTGCCCGGGCGATCGATGGCTACAATCCCCGCTCGGCGCTGATTCCTGTTGCCCGAGTCAACGGCATCACGCAGGTGCTCGTGATGCCTGCGCTGTCCGGGATGGTGCCCGGCTCCGCCGCGCTCGTACGCACAGACCGTACCGCGCTCTCCGATGTCACTGTCCAGTCAGAAGCGGGCTTGTGTCTGAATTTCGGACGTGCAGGTCAAGGACACGAGGGACCCAAGAGTCGGATTGCCCTGATGGCGGCATGGCGACAGTTTTTGAACGATCATCCGCGCCCCAAGGGCAAACCCAAGAAAGGCGACGAGAAGCCCGACAAGAAGGTGGCGCAGGAGCTGCGTCTCGGTAAACGACGCGCGTTTGTCTACGCAAACCGAGCCGATGACATTGAGCGTGCCCTGGACTTCATCGACAGTGCTGAGCTGGATGCAGTCCTCGTTGGCTGCGTTGAGGGCCACCTGGTCGCCAAGTCCATCGCCGATGCCGGGTTGGGTGTGATGATGGGACCGATTGATGCACAGCCGAGCAATTTCCAGCACCCCCACGCTGTCTACGAGAATGCGGCCATCCTCAATGAGGCTGGCGTGAAACTGGCCTTTCGTACTGGCGACGCCCACGGCGTCCGAAACTTACCGACCCTTGCAGGCCTTGCAGTGGCTCACGGCTTGCCCTGGGATGCGGCGATTCGAGCACTCACTGTCAACCCGATGGACATGCTGGGTGAGAGCGGCATGGGGCGTCTTGCTGTTGGCGCAGAGGCCACCTTCTTTGTTGTCGAAGGGGACCCGCTTCAGCCACGTCATGCTGTGTCGTCGCTCTACATGCAGGGCAAACCGTCGTCCATGGAGACACGCCAGACGCGCCTTTATGAGCAGTTCAGGGAGCTGGATTGAGAGTCCTCGTTACTGGTGGCGCTGGATTCATCGGATCACACTTGATCCGTGCGCTCCTTGAGCGTGGTGATGCGGTCACCGTCCTCGACAACTTCGACCCCGCCTACGACACCGACCTCAAACTCGCCAACATTGCCGACCTACCGATTGAGATGGTCGAGGGTGATGTTCGTGACCGTGCTGCAGTTGAGCAGGCATTACGTGGGGTTGATTCGGTTGTTCACCTCGCGGCCAAGGCCGGGGTCAGAGAGTCCTTGGTCCAACCGACGGAGTACGCCAGTGTGAATGTCGGCGGGACGGTCAATCTCCTCGAGGCTGTGCGAGAGCGGGATCGAATTCCTGTTGTCTTCGCGGGCTCCAGCAGTGTGTATGGAGAGCGTGAGCTTGGACCGTTCAGGGAGACTGACTCGCTCGGTTTACCAGCCAGCCCTTATGCGGGGACCAAACGAGCTGCCGAGCAGATGTGTCACAACGCACACCTCGGCTGGGGGCAGCCCGTGACGGTGTTGCGTTTCTTTACGGTCTACGGCCCCCGTCAGCGACCGACCATGGCGATTTCAAAGTTCATTCGAATGGCCTTGGCGGGGGAGACGATTCCTCTGTTTGGTGAGGGTGAAACCCGCAGAGATTACACCTATGTGGCCGACGTCGTCGGTGCAGTGATGGCCTCGATCGACCACCCGCTGGGATTCGGACTGTTCAATGTTGGCGGCGGCCGCCCCGTCGCATTGAGTGCGCTCGTCGAGGCGATTGGGGTGGCGACTGGCTGCGCCATCAAGGTCGAGCATCTTGAGCGTCAGCCGGGTGATGTCTCCTTGACGTGGGCAGACGCGAGCGCGATCAAGTCTGCACTGGGCTGGGAGGCCGACACGCTACTCGTTGATGGACTGCGGAAGACTGTCGCGGCTGTGCGGGACTGAGTCTCAGGCCACCAGCTTGGTGTTCTTCACGAATTCCTTGAAGTAGTGGAGACCACTAAACAGGGAGCAGAAGGTGGCGATGTAGAGGAGGACGATTCCCGCTGAGTGGGCATCGCAGCCCCATGCTGTGTAGTGATACAGCAAGAAGCCGATGGCGGCGCCAAGGTAGGCGGTTTTGAGCTTACCGAGCGAGCTCGCTGCGATGACCATGCCCTCTTGGCTTGCGATCCCACGAAGGCCAGTGATGGCCACCTCGCGGCACAGGAGGAGGGCAACAATCCAGGCGGGCGCTCGGCCCAGCGGCACCAGCATGACCAGCACCGTGATCGTCATCAGCTTGTCTGCCAAGGGATCCAGGAAGGCGCCCACAGGGCTGACCAAGTCCCATTTTCGGGCCAGCCAGCCATCGACGATGTCTGTGATCATGGCTGCCACAAAGATGACCACTGAGACCAGGCTCTCTGTCTTGGTGGGTTCCTCAATCAAGAGCCACACCATGATGGGGATCACGGCAATGCGCAGCACCGTCAGAATATTAGGCAGATTCCAGAATCCTTTGCTCTTCACCGCTGCTCCGAAATGCTCGAGATGGGCCTTGTCTGCCTGAAGTAACGCCTCAGGGCCTCTACGCGCTTCACATAAGTTTGTGTTTCAGGAATGTTGGGCACCGTCATGGTTTTCTTCACACGGTTCGGACCTGCGTTGTAGCCAGCAAGTGCGAGGCGTCTGTCACCCCTGAAGATGCGAAGCATCTGTGCCAAGTAGCGAGTTCCGCCGTCGATGCACTGAGCCGGATCGAAGGCATCCGTCACACCGAGGTCCGATGCGGTCGGGGGCATGAGTTGCATGAGCCCTTGGGCACCAGAGCGCGAGACTGCATCTGGATTCATTCCGCTCTCGGCGAGTACAACTGCCTTGACCAGTGCTGGATCGACCCCGTAGCGGGACGCTGCGTCAACGATCAGCCCGTCGTAGGTGTCGAGACCAGGAAACGAGCGCAGGTTGACCTTGCCGACCTTCGGAGGAGGCCCGTCCACGTTGAATCGTTCGTAGTCGCCGGTAGTACTGGGGGAGTCAGTGAAAGACACCGTCCCGTTCTCCAATTCTGCTCGCCAGACTTCATTTGCGAAGCCAACCGTCGTCAACAAAATCAACCACATGCCAGTCCCATATGGGTGGATACCTCCTCTCGCAAGATGGGATAGAGGGCTGGTTATGATTGCGCGCTCAGACTCCCTTGTGGTTGGTTCAGGCATCGCGGGCCTGCTCTTTGCCTTGAAGATGGCGGATCGAGGCTCGGTCACGGTCCTCACTAAGGCGGCCAGGCGTAAGTCGAATACACGCTGGGCACAGGGTGGAATCGCTGCTGCGTGGCTCGACGACGACTCGTGGGAAGCGCATGTGGAAGACACGCTCATCGCCGGTGCTGGCCTCTGCCGTCGCCCTGTAGTCGAGCATGTGGCGCGGTCTGCCCGGGATGCTGTCGAAGAGCTCATTGGTCACGGGTGCGCATTCGATCGACGCGATGATGGGTATGACCTGCACCGCGAGGGGGGGCACTCGGCCCGGCGTATTTTGCACAGCAAGGACAATACTGGCGCAGAGATCATTCGAGCGCTCCTGGCTGCAGTCGATGCGCATCCCGCCATCACCGTGCTGGAGAACCGCATGGTGGTTGATTTGATCACCGAAGGAAGCCTGGCCCGGCGATCAGGCGGACTGCCTCCCACACCTGATCGGGTCTTGGGTCTGTATGCACTCAATCTCGAGACAGAACTCGTCGAGACCTACAGCGCCAAGATGGTCGGGCTCTGTACAGGCGGCGCAGGCAAGGTTTACTTGTACACCTCCAATCCGGACATCGCCTCGGGTGATGGTGTGGCCATCGCCTGGCGTGCAGGTGCGAGGGTCGCCAACATGGAGTTTGTCCAGTTCCATCCAACTGGGCTGTACCATCCTGATGCCCGAAATTTTCTCATCAGTGAGGCCCTTCGAGGAGAAGGAGGCATCCTCAGAAACGGAAGCGGCGAGGCCTTCATGGCGCGCTATGACGACCGGAAGGAATTGGCGCCTCGTGATGTCGTCGCGCGCGCCATTGATGCGGAGATCAAGAGGCGAGGGGAGGACTGTGCTTGGCTCGATATGAGTCACATGGACAGGCGCTCAATCGAACATCACTTTCCCACGATCGATGCGAAGTGTCGGTCTCTGGGCATCGACATGGCGTGTTCATCAATTCCTGTCGTGCCCGCCGCGCACTATTTCTGCGGCGGCGTAATGACGGATCTCAATGGTGAGAGCGACATTCAGAATCTATTTGCCATCGGAGAGGTCGCATCGACTGGGCTGCATGGTGCGAATCGTCTTGCATCGAACAGTCTCTTGGAGGGGGCGGTCTTCGCATCCTCTGCGGCCCAGGTGGCGGGTGATCGTCTTGATTCAGCGTCTGATGTCGACGATCTTCCTCCCTGGGATGCGGGTACGGCGAGCGAACCAGACGAGCAGGTGGTCATCAATCAAATCTGGGATGAAGTTCGGCGCTTCATGTGGAACTACGTCGGAATTGTTCGAACGAACCGCCGTCTCCAGCGCGCAAGAAAGCGAATCGACTTGGTTCAAGAAGAAATTCAGACTCACTACTGGGATTTCAAGCTCACCGGAGATCTGGTCGAGCTCCGAAACCTCGCGACAGTGGCTGAGTTGGTTGTGGAGTGTGCCCTTCGTCGGCGGGAGAGCCGTGGTCTACACACCAACACCGACTATCCAGAAGCTGACGAGCGGTTCCTGGCTGACACGATCCTCCAGCGGCGCTGGTGATCAGCCGCCGACGGCAGCGCACACCGCGTCGACATCCTTGGGGATGCCTGCAGTGAGGACCTCTGGACTTCCTTCGGTCACGACCACGTCGTCCTCGATGCGAATCCCGCCGAAGCCTGCCCAATCAGCCGCCTGTTCGAAGTCGACCAACTCGGAGAATTGTGACCGCAACATGGTGTCTTCCAGGATCGCTGGAACGACGTAGAAGCCTGGCTCAACCGTGACCACCATGCCGGGTTCGAGGTCGAGATCAAGTCGCAGGTAGCCGGTCCCAAATTGAGACGAACGGGTTCGGCCCTCTGGGTAGGCTGCACGGTCGCCAAAGTTCTCGAGGTCGTGTACATCGAGCCCAAGCAGGTGGCCGACACCGTGTGGAAAGAAGAGCGCGTGGGCCCCGGTCTCGACAGCGGTTTGTGCATCACACCGCAGGAGACCCTCGTCACACAGGAACGTGGCGAGGATGTGGCTGCTCTTTGTGTGTACATCTCGGTAGCGTGTACCCGCACGGACGAGGGCGATGCTCTCGCGCTGAGCCTCGAGTACAGCCTCGTATGCTGCACGCTGTCGAGGGGTAAACTGTCCACTTACAGGCCAGGTTCGTGTCACGTCAGTGGCGTATCCAGAGGTCGCCTCCGCACCGCCATCGAGCAACATGAGCTGCCCTTCTTTGAGGGTGTTCACGTACTCGAAGTTGTGCAGGACTTCGCCTCGGACGGTGACAATGGAGGGGTAGGCGAGGCTCAGTCCAGCTCGGCTGACCTCGTACTGGAAGGCGGCGGCGATCTCGCGCTCGTGGACACCGGGCCTGGTGGCAGCCATGGCTGCGAGGTGGGCGGCCTGCGTGACCTTTGCCGTTTCTCGCATCTCATCGAGCTCGACCGGTGACAGTTGTCGTCGCATCTGGATGATGGATGAGATGAGCCCATCGTCTCCATTGTCTGCACCAAAACTCAGTGGCAGGCCACAAATCCGAGACGCCCGCTGAGTCTGAGCGAGATCAGGAATGGCGATGGTCGCGATTCCGGTCAATGCTCGGGTGTCGGACTCAAGCGCGGTGCTTGGCCTCACGTGGTCGAAGCCGAGAGCGGCGCCGAGTTCTTCGATGGTGTGGGACACACCGTGCCAGAGTGCGTCGTCTTCGGCAGGCTCCGGGAGGTAGAGGATCTCGCGTCCATCGATCAGGGTGAGCGCTGCTCCGCTGTGGGTGCAGCCTGTGAAGTAGAGAAAGCTGGAGTCCTGACGGAAGGCAACCGTGGACATTGGGAGGTTCCTGGGCCGGTCGCCGCTGCCCATCAGGAGGATGGGACCCTTGACGGCCTCAGCGAGTTTGGCGCGGCGCTCGGCATGAATCTTCGGGCTCAGCATGGTGGTCGACCTCAGGTGATGTCTTCGCGTGTCACCAAGGCCTCCAGCGTATAGCCAGCAGCCTCGAAGATGTCGGCGGCCCCTTCGCAGCGATCCACTACGCACAGCACCTGGACGACCTTAAGACCAGCAGCCTCCACCGCATTGATGGCCTTCAAGAGGCTTCCACCAGTGGTGACAGTGTCTTCGATCATCGTGACCTTAGAGCCATCGGGCAAGCCGAAGCGTCCCTCGACTTGGTTACCCGCGCCGTGCCCCTTGGCCTCCTTACGAACCATGAATCCATGAAGTGGTCGTCCAGCCTGCCAGCTGTGTGTGATGACTGCGCCTGTAATGGGGTCTGCCCCGGTGACGGGTCCGCCGATGCCGACGGCATCAGGGTGGAGGCGCTCGAGGATCAACTGTGCCAGCACAGTCGAGCCCTCAGGGCTCAGGGTCGTCTGGCGGGCATCAACATACAGGTCGCTGGTCTTGCCGCTTGCCAGTGTGAACGTTCCGGTGCGGACAGACCGCTCCTTGAGGATCTCAATCAGTCGTTCTCTCATGCGTCTCTCTCTAGCCACTCGAGCATGTCTCTGATGACCTGCTCTCCCTCGACCTCGTTGAAGATCTCGTGGAACAGCTCAGGGTAGGTGATGGTGTTTGCTTCTCCACCCCAGTTTCTGGCGAGGGCTGCGGAGGCCTTCCAGTCACAGATGGCGTCGCCTTCGCCCAGTAGCATGAGCAGAGGTGTCTCGTACTTGGTGGCGTTGGCCACAACCCGCTTTTGAGAGCCAATCATCTCGGTGAACCAGCGAGGGGTGATTGTGGAGTAGACGAGTGGATCTTCCCGATACTTATCGACCACGGGCTGATGGCTGCAGATCAGGCTGGCATCCAACTCATTCGAGAGGGAGAGCCTGGGCAGAAGCTTAGAGAGGACCTTCGCACCCATGACCTTGAGGGCTGGTGCCTCGATCGCCACCGCCACATTGGGGTCGGAGAGCACCAGGGCATCGATACCATTGGGCAGGCCGTCGATGGCCAGGTCGAGTGCAACCAGGCCTCCCATCGAGTGTCCGAGCAACACAACCGGACCATCGATGGTGGCCGCGGCGGCTCGAACATCATCCAGGTATTGCGCCCAGCGATCGACATGACCCCTCTTTCCCTCGGACTCTCCATGCCCTCGAAGCTCGACGGCAGTCACCGCCCAGCCGGCACCGTTGAGGGCTTCGACGACGTGGGCGTATCGGCCCATGTGTTCGGCCAGACCGTGGACCAAGAGCACGTGACGCGTGCCCTCACCAGCCTTTCCGATGCGGAGTCGCGTGCCGTCCTGAGATTGAATGAACGAGGTCTGCATGTGATCTCCTTAGCGCAAGAGGAAGAGCGAGAGCTCCTCGAACCATGCGATCACACCCAAGCAGAAGAGCATCATCAGCAAGAACGGTACTGTGGCTTTGATGACCTGTACGATGTTCCGGTTGAACACTGTCGAGGACACAAAGAGGTTTACCCCCATGGGTGGGGTCAGGTAGCCGAGCTCCAGGTTCACAATGAACATGATGCCAAAGTGAATGGGATCCATGCCGTATTGAACAGCGATGGGTGCCAGGAGCGGAGCCACAATCAAGATGGCGCTGATGATCTCCATCACGCAGCCGAGGGCGAGCAAGAAGAGGTTGCAGAGGATGAGGAACTGCCACTTGGAGTCCACGACCGTCTGCAGCCACTCAGCTGCATGTTGTGGGATCATTTGCTCAGAGAGGAACTTGTTGAAGGCTATCGCGAGGACGATGATCAAGAACAATGAGCCCATCATCACGCCCGAGTCGGCCAACACCTTCGGCAGTTTTCGGATCGGCATCTCCCGGTGAATAAATAGCTCAACGAAGAGGGCATAGACTACTGCGACCGCTGCAGCCTCAGTCACCGTGAACTTGAGCACGGGGAGGATGCCGTAGATACCACCCAGAATGAGGACGGGGAGCATCAGCGAGAAGCCTGAACGCCACAGTTGCTTGAGGACGTTGGGCCAATAGCCACCGTCATACTCTACAGGCCGGATCTGAAGTCCTGGTGCGCCGGGACGGGTCTGGTACATCGTGTAGAGAACAAGAACGGTCGCAATGAACAGTCCGGGCAAGATGCCTGCGATGAAGAGATCGTTGGGCGAGACCTGGAAGTCGGCATTGGACACCATGATGGCAAAGATGATCATGGGGACCGAGGGCGGGATGATGATACCGAGCGATCCTGCGGAGGTCAGCACTCCCAGGGAGTAGTTCTCCGGGTAGCGCTCCTCGAGAAGCATCGGGAACATGATGGCGCCCACAGCAATTACCGTCACGGGGGACGACCCCGAGATGGCCGCGAAGATGACGCAGGCGAAGATGGTCGCGATGCCCAGTCCGCCGGGTGTCTTGCCCATGATGGCGCGTGCGAGACCCACGAGACGATCCGCGATCGTTCCCTGGGTCATGATGTTGCCGGCGAGGACAAAGAACGGGATCGCGAGGAGTTCTTCCTTCTTCACGGCCTCGTACATGTCCTTGGCCACCACGTAGCCGGAGATGTCCTGAATCATTGTGACGCAGGCCACGGAGGCCACACCCACGGTGAGGAAGAGCGGCGCTCCCACGAGGATGAGCAGTATGGCCGCCATGAAAATCAGCGTCGGCATACTCATGCCGACTGTGGCCACCAAGCCGATGAGGATGCCAGGGAAGAGACCAGCAATGATGAGGTCTCGCGCACCCCGCTTGTTGGGCGGTGCGAGCTCAACCGTCTCGCCGTCCTTCCCAGGGGCAGCCAGCGCGTAGGTCTCCTCAAATCGTCCCGAGAGGGCAAGCCCCAAGAATCGCAGTGCCATGATGACGAACGAGAGCGGGATGACGGCCTGAGCCAGCCACAGCGGGAATTTTTGACCGCCAGCGCTGTCCTTCTGGAGGTCTTCTACCGATGGACCTCCTTCAAGTCCGAGCAATGCATCGAGCTCCGCGTCCAGGGAGTCGCCTCCAGCATCGGTGTCCTCGACAATCTGCTCAGCACTCGTCTGTAGCGTCGACCACACATGCGCTTCGCCGGCGGTGTTCGTTGGATTCCACCATGCACCCAGCATGACCAAGGCCAGCAGGAATAGACTGATTGAACCCGCCAGAGAGAGGGCCGCTCGGTCCCAGATGATCGGGGGAAGCGGCTTGTCTTTGTCGTCGTCGTCTTCGGGCGCCTCAGGAGGGTCCATTCTCTTCATTCGCCGCAGGACGAGTGTCACGCCGAAGAAGGTGGCAGCAGAGATGAAGGCCAGGGGTGTGCCCAGACCACCTGCTCCGACGACCGCCTCGCCCACCCAGTTTACTGGCCAGACAAGCCAATCCCAGAGTGGCAGCGCGTCCTGACCTGCGCCTTGTACGAGGCTCTCGTCTACGAGCTCGATCGCGTAGTCAGCGAAGTACCAGCAGAAGGCTGCTGCTGCGAAGGCCGAGAAGCGCTTGGCGAGTCGAGCAGCCTTACCCGAGAGAAGTCGCTCCGTGGCATCAACAGAGAGGTGCTTGCGGTCTCGGGCGGCCAAGGAGGCGCCCAAGAAGCCCACCCACACCATCAGGACGACCGCCATGTTCGGGCCGCCTTGAATCTCGAACTCGAAGAACGGGACCTCGCGTCGCATGTAGTCCATGAAGGACAACGCCGTCATGGCCAGCATGGCCACGCCGATGAAGGCTTTCTCGACGTTGGCCCACATCCGGTCGGCCTCAGACAGCGTTCCCTTCAAGAGGGCAATGCAGCCTGAGATCAGGATGATGAGGACGAAGAGAAAGTCTTGGAATGGGCCATCAATGAAGGCCCTCCAGACTCGGCGGATACCGGAGTCGATCGTGGTGACGACCTTCTCAACCGGTTTGAAGACAGCGTTTAGCGGCGATCCCATACGGGCTTAGCCTCCCAGCTTGCCCAACACCTGCTTGTACACGGGGATGAGCTCGCGGTTAGTCGCCAAGAAGCTCTTGTGAACAGGACGGGTCTTGTCTTTGAGTGCAGCACGCTGCTCGGGTGTCAGCTCGACCACTTGCTTGCCCATGCTTCGGATGGTGTCGAGAAGCTCCCCCTCGAGTGCGCGTACAGCAGATCGACCACGTGCAGACTCAGCCATCGGATCGCCGATGACGACTTTCTGAAGATCGGGTGGAAGGCTGTCGACGAACGTCTTGGAGTAGACGACTGCTGCAGGCTGGTAGATGTGACGAGACAGCGTGTAGTGGGACACGGGCTCCAGCCAGCCAGCCGCAAGTGAGAACAGGGCAGTGTTGTCGAAACCGTCGACGATTCCCGTGTTTAGAGCCGGGATGACCTCGGATACTGGCTTGGCGACAGCTTGAACGCCCAGCATTTTGTACATGTCCATGTGGACCGGGTTCTCTTGTGCCCGCATCTTGTAGTTGGCGAGGTCTTCAGCGGTGGATGCAGGGCCGTTTGTTGCGAAGTTTCGCCAGCCGTTCTCTGCCCAGCCACCAAGCACGAAGCCCTTGGCTTCAAGCGCAGTCTTGGTCGGTGCAAAGAGCACCTCATCGAGAACCGTATCGGCCTGACTGTTGGTGGAAAACAGGTAGGGGAGCTCAATCATGGAGAGGATCGGCACATCCATGGCCTCACCCATCGCGCCGGTCGAGAAACCACCGCCCTGGATGCGCTCGCCTCGGGCGACATCTTGAATGCACTCGATCTCAGAGCCGAGGCTGCCGCCCAAGAAGAGCTTGACCTGGATGCGGCCACCGCTCTCTTTCTCGATTCGCTTCTCGACCGCGCGGAGCTGGTCGGCCCATGGCGTGTTGTCGGGAGCAACTGTGGCGAAGTTCATCACGAACTCGGCCTCGGAGTGTGCGGTCTGCTCAGGGGAGAACATGACGGCTGCGGCCACGACTGCGGTGGCGGCGAAAATACTGGTGCGCATGATGTGCTCCTTTTTAGTTGGCGAAGAAGTCTGACTTTTGGGCCTTGAGGGCCTTCGCCTTCGCTTGCTCGGCACGATTCTCCGGTCCGAGGTCAGCAATGGCATCAGGATCGGCGGCAAGGACCTCGTCGAGCAGCTTGTCGAAGAGGGCTTCATCTTGGCGCTTGGTGGCATAGTAGGCGGCCTTCAGCACCTTGGTGCCGAGGTACCCTGGCTGCTTCTCGATCGACTGGTCGAAGCGCTCTTGGGCCTTGTCGAGGTCACCGCCTGCGAAGGATGGTGCCACTGCGTAGACGGCGCCAAAGTAGCGATCCGGTCCCGCATAGAAGTAGTTGGCATCGAGCTCTTCGACCTTCGTGACGTATGCCTTGGCGGTGTCCTTGTGCTTGAGCAGCGTGGCGAAGCCCTTCAGCTTGGCCCACTTACCCAGTGCAGAGGCTGCCCAGTACAGACAACCGGCGTCCTCGACCGTCATCACACGGATGGCCGTACGCTCGGTCTCATTTCCTTGGCTCATGAGGTCACGGAAGTCCTTGTTTACAGCCATACAGCGACCGCCCCACTGAACTGCCTTGTCCCACGACTCGAGCTTCTCTTCTGGGTTGTCCGTCTTGGCATCGCCCCAGAAGTACCAGCCACGTGTGAGCAGTGTTGCTGCTTCGCGGTTGGATGGGTCTGCATTGTATGCAGCCTCGAACTTGGCGAGTGCTGCAGTCAGCTTGTCTGCATCATCGCGTCCCTCCCACAAGGCAAGGCCCTCATTGAAGAGCGTCTGGGATTGTTCCGCGGTACCCGACGCGGCTGACTGCTCATAGGTGGCTGAGTGCTTTGCGCATCCAAGCAGCAGACTGAGGGAGAAGACGATGGGGGTGATCGTTCGCATGGTTACTCCAAAATCGTGGATTCGAGTCCGTCAAGTAGTGGGCGCCCTGCTTCGTGTCAACCGATGTACGCGGCTCATATTTTCAGTCCTCACACCCCCGTCACATGACAGGCTTGCCGCGGACTGAGTCAAGGGCTACAACCGGCCTCCCGGCCACGGTCCAAGCGGGGGGTGGAGGAACCCATGCTCACCCCCGATACACCGATCGCACTGACTTTTGATGACGTCCTGTTGCAGCCTGCATATTCAAGCGTGCTGCCGCGTGATGTCTCGCTGACGACTCGTCTTGCGCGCGACCTCACATTGAACATTCCACTGCTCTCATCCGCCATGGATACAGTGACGGAGGCCAATACGGCCATCTCGATGGCGGTAGAGGGTGGTCTCGGTATCATCCATAAAAACCTGAACCCACTGGAACAGGCCAGAGAGGTCAGCAAGGTAAAGCGGGCGATGACTGGTGTGGTCTCTGACCCGATCACCATGGGGCCCAACCAGACCCTTTCGGCGGCCCGTCGTACGATGAAGGAGAACCGAATTTCGGGTGTACCCGTCGTGGACGGACAGAAGCTGGTCGGAATCCTGACCGATCGTGATCTCCGCTTCGAGCGAAACCTGAATCGCGCAATCTCAGAGGTGATGACGCCTCAGGATCAGCTGGTGACCTGTCGACCGGGTGTGGCACTCGATGATGCCAAGGCCCTGATGGCCAGCCACAAGATCGAGAAACTCCTTGTCACGGGTGAAGACGGAGGCCTCGAAGGCCTGATCACCTTCAAGGATGTCCAAGCAGCATCACGACTTCCGAACGCCACACGGGACGCTCGCGGGCGCCTTCGGGTCGGTGCTGCAGTCGGTGTGGGCGCGGACTGTCTCGATCGTGCGGCATTGCTCGTAGAAGCGGGCGTCGACGTATTGGCCATCGACACGGCACATGGTCACTCTCAGGGTGTCCTTGATGCCACCAAGACACTTCGTACCAAGTATCCAGACCTCGCGTTGATTGCGGGGAATGTGGCGACTGGAGCCGCAACTCAGGCCCTCATTGATGCCGGCGCGGACTGCGTAAAGGTTGGTATTGGGCCAGGCTCGATATGCACGACGCGTATTGTTGCAGGTACTGGTGTTCCCCAGCTCACAGCCATCGCGGAGTGCGCCAAGGTCGCTCACGCTGCAGGCATACCGATCATCGCTGACGGTGGCATCAAGTTCTCTGGAGACTTGGCGAAGGCCGTTGCAGCTGGAGCTGATGTGGTCATGGTGGGATCACTGCTTGCAGGCACGGCGGAAGCCCCCGGCGAGATGGTGCTCTACCAAGGCCGGTCCTACAAGGCATACCGCGGCATGGGCTCTGTAGAGGCGATGCGTGCTGGCTCGTCGGACCGCTATTTCCAGGATGGCGCAGAGGAGGGCGGCGGGAAGCTGGTGCCCGAGGGGATTGTGGGTCGGGTACCCTACAAGGGTCCTCTAAAGGACACGGTCTATCAACTCATGGGCGGTCTCAGGGCAGCCATGGGGTACACCGGTAGCGCGGACATCAAGGCCATGCAGGACGACGCTCGATTTGTCCGCATCACCAGTGCAGGGCTTCGAGAGAGCCATGTGCACGACGTGATCATCACTCACGAGGCCCCCAACTACAGTGGGTCAGCCTGATTTACACGCACACAACCCCAAAGAAAAACGCCGGCTGACGCCGGCGTTTCTGTTGGGACTGGGTCCGATGAGGCTACTTGATGGCCTTTCGAACCTCGAGGACTGCGCCGCGGTGTCCGGGAACGCCACCCTTGACGAAGAGCAGGTTGCGATCAGTATCGATCTTGACCAGCTCAACATTTTGGATGGTCACACGCTCAGCACCCATGTGGCCAGGCATCTTCTTACCCTTGAGGACGTGCCCTGGGGTGAGTCGAGTACCGATGGAACCACCATGACGGAAGAACTCGTGTGTACCGTGTGTGCGGATGAAGCCCGCGAAGTTGTACTTCTTCATGACGCCCGCGAAGCCTCGGCCCTTTGAGGTGCCGGAGACGTCGAGCTTGTCGCCATCGTTGAAGAGATCGTTCACGTTCACACCATTACCAACTTCGAAGCTGGTGGTGTCGTCCAGACGGAACTCGCGGACTGTGCCGCGGGGTGTGCTGCCTGCCTTCTTGAAGTTGCCGAGCTCGGCCTTCGAGAAGCTCTTCTCAGTCTTCTCACCAAAGCCCAGCTGGACGGCACTGTAGCCATCCTTGCTGTCCTCGGTCTTGATTCCGAGAACGACGTTGGAAGAAGCGTCGAGGACGGTGACCGGTGTCACGGTTCCGTCTTCGGCAAACAGTCGGGTCATACCCATTTTCTTGGCCAAGAGGCCTTGTGTTGCTGCCATGATGTACCTCGCATTGGACGGCGCTCTGCGCCTTCTTACGGTTGAATCTCAGTTTAGAGACCCCGCGATGTACCCCGGCGAGGGGTAGACAGCAAGCTTATCCGCCGCAGTACAGTGCAGTGGCATCGAGTGCGATGGCTTTGTCCGGGGTGTCGGCATCATTACTGATGATGTGCAGCATGTTCTGGTCCGTGCCCGGGTAGCTCGACTCCATGCATGCCGATGATGCAATGTAGTCCACACCGATGGTGGTGCTCTCGCCTGGTGACAGGGTCGCTTCTCCAGCCCACGAGTGGCTGAACTCGCCACAGGTGCTGATGCTGTCGTTGTTGAGCGTCACCTCGGAAACGATCAGCGGCATGTCGCCGGTGTTGTTCACGATGACGGCCCCGTTGGCGGTGCATCCCATTCCTGACGGAGGTGACAGCGACAGACCATCACTGCCTCCAGAGGAGGTGGAGACCGAGATGATCGGTGCGCAGATCGTGCACGATGAGTCACCGCCGGACCCGGACAGGGGAACGAGTATCCCGCCGCCCTCGATATCAGCGTCAATGTCGAGGATGGCGTCGTATTCCAAGAGCTCGTAGGGACTGAATCCGAGGTTGACGTTCTGTGCCTGCCCAGGACCGAGCAGGTAGGGAACGGAGAAGGCAGGCTCGACTTGGAAGACGAAGGTGTTCGACGAGGTCAGTCGGGTAATCAGGACATCCGCGTCACCCGTGTTGCGGACCTGCAGCGTTTGCCAGGATGTCTCAGCAAGGGCAACTGATCCGAAGTCGACCGCTTCTGGGAAGGTGCTGAGCGCACCCGAACCGGATGGTGTCCCAGTGTCACCACCAGTTTCACCAGTGACTCCACGGCCACGAAGGACGACCTCTGCGTATCCGGCCTCTCCTTCGATACCGATACTCAGCTTGCCAGAGAAGGCGCCCTCTGCTGGAGGCGTGAATGTCACACCGCCGGTGGTGATTCCGCCTCCTGCCAGCTCAACCGGGAAGCTCAGTCCGTCGCCCAGAAAGTATCCTGTGCCATCAACGAATGCTGTGGTGATGGTGACAGCGTCGGCACTGTCGTTATCCACGACCCAGGTGCCTGTTGCAGTCGAGCCGATCTCGACATCGCCGAACTCGAAGGAGGCCGGTTGAACCTCAACACCACCGAAGGTGACGACGGTTGAGGCTCCGCCTCCAGTGTCATCATCAGTCTTCTGGTTGAGGGGTTGCGCACCACAACCGAGAGCCAGCAGGGCCAATACTTTGTAGGGGACGTTCTTCATGCCCAACACCTTAGCGCAAAGGCGATTGGTGTTGGGAGAAAAGGCGGTCTTAGAACGTGTACTTGACCGTTCCGGTCGTCGAGAGCCCAAGGTCGAAGCCGACGGCGTACGATGCGTCAACGTCGATGCCCACAGAGAAGTGGGAGAGCTTGGTGTAGTACTCAATCGTTGGGCCACCGATCACCACGGGGTGTGGCTGATCGTGAACGGTGGGCCGGTTGTTCTGCCACGTATCTTGGACAACGGTGGTTTCATACTCGCCCTCGTCCATCAGGAGGGGCGTGAAGGCCAGTCCACCACCTGCACGAAGTCCGATTCCCAGGCGACGAGTGGGGTAGATACTGATCTCGTAGAGTCCAGCAATCGTGTACACCCGAAGGTCACCCTGGATACAGGTTCCACGCTCGTAGCATCCGAAGACCTCTGCTTGAGTCTCGTAGTCTGCGCCGTTGTTGATGCCCTGGAAGAAGGTCAACTCCCATGCCATTGACATGTTCTCTTGGTCGTAGAAGTCCTGACCGAAGGCCAGCGCCATAGAGGTGCCCGGCTGTAGGGTGTCCTTGTACGTTCCCAGGTAGACGCCCAGGCCAACATTCGTCTTGGCATACATGCCCTTGACGATCTCTCGCACGGCACGCTTCTTGGGCTTCTCCATGTCGGAGTCTTCGTCACCATACTCGTCGTAATCCTGGGCCACCGCGGTGAGCGGTGCCATGGTGACGAGTAGAGAGAGCAATCCAGCTTTTACGGTGGTTGACATGTGTTTCATCCGTTTGCGTTGGGCCTATAACCGTGAGGTCTCAGACCTACGAGGGCTGGAAGATGAAGGGGTAGGAGACGATGACGATTCCGCCGCCCTTGGGCTCAGGGAACTTGAAGCGCATGAAGCGGCTGTTGATGCAGCCTTCCACCGCCGAGTTGCTGAGCGTTGAGGACTTTGTTGATGCCTTCGAAACTGAACCTGTCTTGGAGATGACGAACTTCACCGTGACCTTACCGCCGAGGGTTGGGTTCTTGGGAAGCTCACGCTGGTAGCAGTAGCGAATCTGGTTCATGTGCTTCTTGATGACGGCATCGATGAGTGACTTGTCGAGTGCACCCAGAATGATGGGGTCGCCACCGATGCGGCCGATTCCGCCCTCACCCTTGGCACCGAAGTTACCACCACCGGAGCCGTATCCAGAGGCACCTGAACCGCGTCCCTTGGTTCCGAGACCGCCGAGGCCGGCAGCTGTACCGCCACCACCGAGGCCGGAGCCACGTGCACCGAGTCCGCCGGAGCCGATCTGTGTGCCCTTGGCACCAATCAAGCCACCGATTCCACCGGCCAGGTCAGAACTGAGGTTGGACGAACCGAAGACGCCGTCGAGCTCGCCGCCGTCACGGAGTGCCCCGAGAACACCAGCGTTCTCTGCAACTTCAGTGTCGAGCTTCTTTTTCTGAAGCTCAACCTTGTTGCCTTTGGCTTTCTCCATCTTGGCGTCTTTCTTACCGACCTTGCCCTCTTCTTTCTTGGCCTTAGCGCCTTCACCAGCATCTGGATTCGCGTCAGGCTTGTTCTTCTCTTTCTGCGGCTCGGGCTCGGGCTGCTCAAGGAGCATCTCGACGAAGCGGTCAGGTACTTCCATGATCTCGCTCTCCGACGGGGGAGGGGAGTTGAGGAAGAGGACCAGCACCATTGCGAGGAGGAAGGTCATGAACGACATCAAGCCGAGGAAGACCGGGTCACGGTCCTTACTGCCCTTGGCGATCTTTGCGCCGGGAGCAACCATCTGGCTGAAGAAGATGACGTTGCCGAGATCGGCGACCACGCGGGTGTCGTCATTGACTGGTACCTGGTAGGCGCCGGGTCCGTTCGCAGAGGCCTTGCCGGACTCAATCAAGTCCTGGAATGTGTGGCGCTGGTCACCGATATCGACAAACCCTGACCACTTGTCAGACATGTTGAAGACGAAGTGACCGCCTGAGTTCTCGAACATCACGAAGTCGTCGTGAGGAAGATCCTCGGGTGGCACGTAGAAGTCGTTGCGCCGCTCCTCAGGTGC
>Ga0115012_10000200_pt1 | contig 34132 bp, 17 predicted proteins | sample TroAtlMetagenome_FD_88706 | JGI IMG/M metagenome (GOLD analysis project Ga0115012, IMG submission 88706) | Marine eukaryotic phytoplankton communities from Atlantic Ocean - Tropical Atlantic ANT10 Metagenome | ecosystem: Environmental > Aquatic > Marine > Oceanic | place: Tropical Atlantic... | reverse complement strand
TATAAACTGACGAGAACGTTCACATCCACATCACTATTAGGTTGTTGCATAATTTATACTCAGAAAGTACCTCCGTCTAGTGTAGAAGTCCAACTAGGCTTATTAGTATATATCACACTAACAGAGGATGCTGTTACGGATAAGTTTTCAATTGCACCATTATTACCTTCCTTCCTTAAATTGTTAGTAGTATCAAACGTACCTTCAACACCAACCAAACTTATTGAAGTACCAGATCCACCAGTTTCAACGACACCATAAGCATTAGTGGTATCTTGCCTTACAATATCACCAACAGCAACAGTTACACTACCAGATAAAGCAAGAGTGTTTTTTGTTACAGCAGTCAATATCTGTTTTGAGGTATTAACTGGAGATGCTACAGCATTAGTAGAAGTCTGTAGTCCATTCTCATCAAAATATACAACACCATGAGTATTGTAATCACCAGTTTGATAGTAGATACCTTTAATATCAAGGAATCCTCTAGTTCCAGATACTAAAGCATTAGCAGTACTAGCATCAGGAATGTAAGTCCATGCTCTTGCAGTAGCACTACTATTTGGATTAGTCTGGTCAATATAACCAAAGAATCCTAATTTATTATTACCAGCACCAGTGCTTGTATTGTATCCGAAAGAAATACCACGATCAGTATTTGTATCGTATGCGTGGGTAATAATTAATTGTGTTGTGGTACTAATACCTGGAGCACCAATAGTCTGATCAACAGTAATTATTTTAGTTGCTTCATCATATTGAGTAACTGTTGCTACACCAGATGCTGATAATGCAGAACTTGAAGAAACAACATCACCTGTATTAATACCAATAACTGAATCTAAAGTAATTGTGCTAATACCAGCAAGAACAGGTTGTGTTACTGTTCTTTCACTAGTAAGATCACCTAAATGTAGAATAGGATCATTTAAAGTTGATGTTGTAGAGTTTACAGATGTTGTTGTTCCATCTACCTGTAAACTACCTTTAATAACAACAGTACCTTCATTACTTAAACCATCTGGATATGGGTCAATGAATAAGAGATCACCACATCCTGCTTCAGTTTCAATAACATTAGAACTTATTCCAACACATCCAAACTTACCCTTACCAGTAACTTTAAGATTAGTATCATAAGTCCATTGAGCACCAGTAACCTTTACATCATTATCTCCATCTTCATCATATTCAATCTTAGCATCTTTATCAGTACCAAATGATAAGAAAGTATCATCCACTACATTAATATGACCATCACCATTGGTATCAAATATAATATCACCGTCTACATTGGTTGATGAAATTGTATTTAAATCTATTCTTAGATTATCTACATTCCACTGGTCAACCTTTCTATTATTATCCATGATGGCAACTATACCACCATCAGTATTTCTTGTATTTTGTACACCAGCAACAGAACCTGCTGCATGTTCCATCATAGAGGTGTAAAAATGACCACCTATTGAATGAACATTATTTCCATCATCACCAACAAAAATTCTATCTTTATATTGGTTTATACCAGCGTGACTTCCTATACCAGTCACATAGGCCATTTCACCCCAATTTAGACTGGCAGGTTTATCGGTTCCAGAGGATCGTTTGATCCTGATAATACTAGCCATTTAAAAATTTCCCCCGTTAATGTTTAAATTTTGTTCCGTTCCAGGTGTCAGTTCATGAGTGGCATCCCATTTCTGGGTTGCTCCGTTATAGACTAAAACCATTCCATTTAACAGGTTCGAGGCATTAACATCGCTTAATTCAGCGAGTGATAAGCCCTGAGCACCAGCAAGTGAGGAAACAACCTTCACTGCATTATGTTGCCCAACCCTTACCTTAATATCTGCCATTTATGTATGCAATTCAGAATCTATGTATTATTTATACTTTAAGATGTTATCTGACCTGTAATTTGTTTTAATAGTTCTTTAATTTCTTGGATATCCTTTTTCATATTATCCAATTCAGCTTTTTCATCCATTTTTTTATTTTTTCTAGTAATATAACTAGAATATGAATTAGAATTTGTATCTAATATTGCTCCTGTTTTTTCATCACGAAACAGGTCTTTATGTCCTTCAACTGGTATCATGCTTTTGTAATTGGTAAAACTCCTGTTCCTTTGAGTAAATCAGCCTCAGATGGTTTTTTAGGATTATTAATATCCTTATACCTTATCATAAGTTTATCATCTTTAGAAAGTTTTGCTTTCTTAATTCTCCACCCATATCCAGTCATTCCAGATGGTAAATTGATAGGTGCTTCACGACCACCTTTATATAATTTATGTCCACTGTCTCTAATACCTCTAATAGAATTAGCAGCTTCTTCTAGAAATTGTTTAAAGGTCTTCATATCTGATTAAACGGATATTGTTTTAACTTGTCATCAACAGATCTAAGATCTATTGGAAGATGAAATTTAACTAATTTACCAGATCCACTAGGATCTATAATAAATTTGGTTGCTGGATTTACAGAATTCCTCATGAATAGTGGAAGTCTCTATCCTTTTTCTTATCTTTTAATTTTTTACCACGTTGTCTCTTTTCACCAGTTTCACCATAACCATCTGGATGTGGACCTGGTTTTGCTGATCCTATATTATCAGGAGTTCTTCCACTACCATCAGTATAATGTAATCTAGCATCTTTTCCAGCTTTCTTTGTAATGATAGACTCTTGACCATACTTATTGCCAAGACTTCTCATAAGAGTTCCAAACTTTCGTTTAGACATACTGCTTGGTCTTGTGGTTGCATAAGAAACTTCACGAGCATCAGATCCATCATCGTACTTATATTTTCCAGTAGATTTTCTAAATCCAACACCACTTCGTTTTAAATCATTCTCAAGACTTCTTCTTTTCTTACGATTTTCATTTTCATCATCTCCACGATCAGGTGATATATGACCAGTATCGTGAGTTTCAGACTTACCAAGATATCTTGATAAACCACCTTCACATAATACTAAAAATTCTTGAAATGTTATCATTATGCTAAGGCAATTGCTCTAAAGTCTTTAAGTCTAACTGGTACACACTCATTAGTAGATGACATTACAATCTTAATCGTAAATCCATTAAATTGTTCTAAATCATCAACACTAAATTGATATTCTGAGAAGTCATTTTGACCACTCTTATTCACTTTAGCATCTGCTCTACCATCATTTAATCCAATATCAATAACTTGATCACCGAAACCATCACCATCAGTATCTATTAGATTTTTAAATCCAGGAAATGCTCTATATGATTGAGAAACTTCACTAGAATCAGCAGTAAATAATCTATAATAAACTCTAAAATCTGCTTGTGATTGTACATTAGCAGCAACAAGAACTTTTAATGAACTTGCAGGTTGTGCTAAATTGACCTTTCTTGTTACAAATATAGATCCATGTGGATCACCAGAAACTTTTGATGATCTGTCATCAGTAGCATAATTATCTTCACCAATTGGATTATTAATCTTATTTCTTCCAGCAATAAATGTAGCATTCTGAACATCTAATACTGGTGAAAGATTAACATCGCTAGATGTCATATCAACTTTCAATGTCAATGATTTTTGATTTGGAAGAGTATCTAGTCTAGCAGCTTCATTAACTTTAGAAGAAATTATTCTAGGTGTTGGGAAGAATGTGGTTTCGTTTAAAATAGTTGGTTCAAATCCCTGATCAATAAATGATACCTCATTTCCATTAGCACTAGTACCACTTACAGTTCTAAATGATGAGCTAACTTGTGTCTTACCTGGTGTTATTACATTACACTGTGCAGATAATGAACTAAACTGATGATTTTGGGATATCCCAACAGTATTACCACCTACGGTTTTTTCACTAATAAAGTTTAACTGATTTTTACCAGCAGCTCTATTACCAATTCCTCTATCAATTTCTAAGTAATAATTATCAATATTTGATAAATTTCTTAATGTAGAATTTGTAGGAATTGTATGTGTAGTATTAATTTTAGTTAATGGCATTCCATTAACTTCATATGGTTGGATAGTAGATCCAGTTGGATGAGAGATAGCAAAAGTTTCATCAACACCCCTACCACTTAATGATAGTATATTAGAAGCACCAATTACATATGACACAATTTCAGTGTTTAATAACACTTCACCTCTATCAGTTGTTATACCAGCAAATTTAGAGAATATAGCAGTTGATGCTACTGATACTGCGGTAGCAGAAGCAGATATATCCTGTGTTGTTTCAGACTTAGAAGTATCTGGGTGAATATTTTCAATTTTAATTGTGTTATTGGAACCATGATGAGCATGGTTATGTTGAATAACTTCAATAATATTTCCAGTGTGTATATCATCAATAGCAACTGAATCGGATGCTGCAGTTACTCCAGTGAGAGTTGTTCTTGTATCATTATTAGCACCATAATGAATAATTTGATCACCACTAACAAATTTTTCACCTTGAACATCTGTCAAGTATATTGTATCAATTTCATTTTGTTGAATATCAGTAACAACGAATTTAGAACCTTCTCCACCAGTTAATGTTCCAGTTTGAGAAACATCCAGAGTTAAAATTTCACCAACTCTATATCCAGATCCTTTATTAGTTAAACTACCTACACTCAACGCTCCATTAGTAGCAACAGTAACACTACCACTTAATCCTGTACCATTACCATCTACAGATAGGAATTTTGCAGAAGAATGAGTAGCTACGTCATATCCAGATCCATTTGCTACTGGTTTTAATCCAACAGGTGTTAATGAAACAGGACCACCTCTTTCTTCAATAACAGCAGTAATACTATTATCTTCAATATCACCTACAAGACCTGTACTTATCTTTCTACCTACAGGTATACTTGATACAGTTTCTTCAGCAACCCCAGCTAAACTAACTCTAAGTTTTCTAGGGAAAGATCTAATTGGATTGCTAGGTAACAATTGTGTATTGTTATTACCAGGTTCAATAGAACTATTATAGAAAGTTACTGATCCTTCAGGAACAAATGCTGCCTTTCTAAGTGTGAATTTAAGATCTTGATATTGGCTAGGTGTCCAAATTGTACCGTTTTGAGATTTAAATAAACTACCACCAATATATTGCTTAGTAACAACACCAAATTGAGAATCATCAGTTGTTGCAGGTAATCCTACTGGAGGAGTTACGTTCTTTTGACCCATAGTAGCAACCCACATTTCAAATTCATCAGAACCAGGTGATAGGAATACAAGAGCATATTCTTTACCAGATTCTAAGAATACTGGTGATGGGAAATTAATTGTAGTTGGTACAGATGCATCATCTGAAGTATTAATATTATTTGGATTTAAAGCTACTTGAGCATAATCCTGAACAAGGAAACTTGTAGGTGTTCCTAACTCTACAGTTCTAAGTTCAACAAATACTTTAGCATTTGGATCTTTCTTATAGAAATAAACATCAAATGATGTTAAGAATGCTCCAGTTTCATCAACTGTAAATGATTGTGCTAGAGGATCCCTATAAGGTGCTTCTACTCTCGTTGTAGATGAAGTAGAACTTACACTTATTGTAGATGTAATTTCATTAGGTTTTTGTGCAGGTTCTGGTGGATTTCTAACACCAACAGTACTTGTAGTTACTTCTAATATAGTTCCAGTTCCCGTATAAGTTCCACTAGCATCACTAGCAAGAGCAGTGCTGCCTGGAGGAACAAAAGCACCAGTTGTATTTGCAGTTAATCTAAAGGTTTTAGTTCCACTATAGAATAATACTGATGGTTGTGGTGTTTGATTAGCATTTCTAAAGAAGAATGCTCCTAAAACATCACCCCAATTATCAGACATTAAATCAACATTTGTTACAGTTGCTTCAGTACCAGAAGTCTCTCCAACTAACGTAGCACCCTTAACAACATAACCATAATAGTTTGTTCCATTAGCTAAGGCACTAATATCACAATTAAATAAAACTGACGTTGAAGAATATGTATTTGAAGGTGCAGGTCTAGATCTATCAAAAGGATCGACTGTATATTTTTCAACTGTAACTGCAGGATGTCCCAATCCAGCAGCAAATTCAGGTCTGTTCTCATCACCAAATTTATGGTTTGGTGCTTGTGCTTTAACTTTACCTATAGTATAGAATCCATTCATTACTCTAACATCTTCACCAACTGTAAATCCATTACCAGATCCAGCAGTAGTTGAAATTTCAATCAATTTAGGGAACATATCAGGCACACCACTATCTAACTTGTGGATATGCTTTGTGAATGGTTTTAACCCGTTAGCAGCAAAATAAACATTCCTAGATCTCATAAATGGATCTGTATTACCATTAATCTTTATACTTTCAACATAATCAAATTCTTGGTTATTACCAGTTAATTGATTAGTAAAACTAGTTTCTACAGTTTGAGTTGTAGTTGTAGTGGTTGTTGTAGTGGTATCAATATGATTACCCTCAAACTGTCCATGTGTATCTGGATCATCCTCTCCAGGATCAACTTCAGTTACAGTTACATCTACATCTGTTTGTGTTGTTGTGTTATCAGAAATAACATTTGCTACAGTATTCCATGTATTACCAGTTGATTCTGTTCTCTTATTATCAACATAAATTGTTCTTGTCCAGTTATCTGATGGAGGATCTAACTGAATACCGCCAACATAAACAATAACATTAAATGGGTTAATATTTTCAACACCAGATGCTTGTGGTTGTACAATCCAATCAGTTTCAGTATAATCTAAAGTTACTAAATCTCCAGTTTTCTTAGTATTACTATCTAATAGACTTAGATTAGATGTCATGTCAGCAGTTGTTGCATCAATTCCAGGATCAAGTCCTATTTGTGCTTTCATTGACCAAAAATCAACAGCACTGATTAATTCTTTGTTGACTACATCAACATCACATCTAGATCCATCTTCTACATTAAAATTGATGAAATCTCTATTTTTAAAGTCATTAACTACAAAACCAGATTTAAATCGATCTATACCGTCAGCATCTTTGACTTGAAGTGATTTTGTATCAAGTTCTAGAGCAGTAAGTGAAGTCATTATTTCAAGATTTGAAATCCTCTTTTCGAGTTTTCCAATATCTCTCATAGTAAATCTTCTATTATCATATAATCTAATCTTAGGTCCTTTAATAGGATCATAAAGATATGGTGGGAATGTAATCTGAGCGATTTCCATAGAATCACCAACTTCAGTTGGTGGTGCTGGTTTATCATCAGATACACCTTTAATCAATTTTACTTGCTCATTTTTATTAATTACTAATTTATCAATTCTAGGTAAATAATAACTATACCCAAGAACTGTACTTTCATCTGGTGTTACAACATATCTTGTAATAGTCTCAAATACTCTATTTTCAAATGCAAATGGAGATCCAGCATTACCAGAAGCTACTGTTACATCAGCAAATGCTTTAACTCTTGGTCTAAAGTCAAGAATATCAGAACCTCTATTTCCAGCAACACTTGGAACATCATGTGTATATCTATCCTTAGAATATGAATTTACAGTATAGAAATCACCTATAGTTCCAGCATTTTCATAATAATCAAAAATAACTAATAATCTCTTAGAAGGATTAGAAGAATTTCCTCTCCTTACAAGTCTAGAATAATCACAGAATTGCTTTCTATGACCCTTATCTAATGTATAATTAGATGTTCTATCAATATAATTGCCTTCTATTGACTTCTGTATATTTGCTGTAATTTGAGATTCTTTAAAAGTTACAGATTCTCCAGCAATAAATCTATTTCCATTTAAATATACAAATTCAATTTTATTTCCAACATCTGGTCTGTTTACAACTTGTCCAATAGCTCTACTCTCTGATCCTAGAACCCGTTCACCTACAAAAGTATTTGTATTAAGAGATAATCCAGATACAAATTCTAAAGTATCAAGAGTTGGTTTAGAATTATCAGTCGATTCAAGTACAGCATGAACCTTAACAACATCAGGAACATTTAATGATATTTCCTTATCTTCAACACGCAGACCATAAGCATTGCTCTGTGTAATGAATGTGGAAAGTCCTACAGTCTTTGTTACTTCTAATTGAGAACTTCGAGCATAAGATTTACCTTTACTACTAAGTCCTAACTTTTTCAAAGTGACATTAACAGTTATGTTACTATCTAAAACTCCCGTATTTCCTGGATTAGCAGTATCCCATTCTCCAGGTCTTTGTACATTAAACCTTATAGCAGACCCACCAGATAAAATTTCTACTCTATCTGATGTTAATTTCTCAATAGTACCGTCATTATAATGAATTGAATACCTTTCAGCATCAAATGGTTCAAAGAATGCAGTTGTAATTCCTAAAGCACCATCTGATCCAGAATTTTCAAATACCTGACTAGCTTGAACTACAAGATTTCCATTGTAAGTACCACTTGATTCTAAGGATTTGCCAGAAACCTGTCTTGATATTATCAAATTAGAATCAGATAAGTCTACTGTAGAAATATTTTTCTTAGGCAATCTACTATAAAGTCCAGATCTATTAAAGTTAATTATTTTAGGAGATTTAACAGTAAATGTTGAACTAACTGTTGTACTAGTTGCTGGTACATCCTTATCACATACACCAACAACATCAGCAGGTGCTGCAGTAAGTGTTATAGTACCACCATCATTAGAAATAGCAGAAACTACATTATAAATTGGATCGGTTGAAGTACTATTTGAATAACCAAGTATAGTATCTACTTTTACACCATTAATTCCAGAAAATCTTCTTTGTGCACAGGTTGCAGTGGTAACATTACTTCCATCAGTAGCAACATTTAACGTATCTGTTTTAGAGAAATTAGGTAAAATTCTATCATAAAGGACAGCATCAGCCGTAAATGCCTTTTGAAGAGATCCAACAGTTGTAGGTTGGAAAACTGATTTTATATCATCAATCGTATACTGTGTTACAGCAGATACTGAAGCTGTACATGTATCTAAACCAACATTACTAGTTCTTTCATTAAATACTAATTTTTCACCAGCAACAAAAGTTCCAGTAGTTTGAGCAACATTTATACTACCAGCAGTTGGATGATCAGCAACATATGCTTCTGCACCACTACTCATTCCTCTAACTTTAGATCCAACTGGAGCTAAAGTATTTTGCTGATATGTTAATCCACCAGCACCATTTCCAATATCTAATTTTGTATATGTTTGAAGATCATACATATACAAATCCCATTCTGTTGATGAGTCTTTATAAGTATCATCGGAGGGAGCAAATGTATACACACGAGCTTCACCAACTTTAGTACCAGCACCAGCAGTTGGAACACCAGTTCCCTTTCTTTGACTGAAAAGATCTACATTATTTGCTAATTTACTACCAGTTGATGAATTTCCTAAGTTTATAAGAGGTGTTCCATGTGGATTATTAACCTTTAACAAACTTCCCATCTTAAATGAGACAGAGGAAGATTTTATACTCTTAGTATCTCTTGGTTTTTCTACATCTAAAACGGTAGTTCCTGTTAACGGAACATCAAATCCTCTAACATACGCTGTACCTGGTGATAATTTTATACATGCCAAATCATCATTAGGCACATTAAGTTCGTCAGTTTTTTCACCTTCAACAAATAAACCATTAGATCCTATCTCATCATTTAATGAGTTTTGTACATTAACGGTAAATGGTCTTATAGCATAATTACCAGACTCATCATAAGTTCTCTTAGCAAGATATTTTTTTATCTCAGAATATAAAGTAGTATTCTGTAATTTTTTAACTTGACCTGTTTTTACTTTAACTAATTCTACAAAATTAGTATCATCAAAGTCATCAAGTGCTTTTTTTGCTAACTTAACACTAATTTTAAATCTATCAGCACCTGGAGCAGCGAAATTGGTAAATCCTTTTGCATTATCATTTAAAGTAGAATCATCATTAGAAGATACAACTTCCTCAATAATTTCAAATCCAACTCTATATGATGGTGAACTTGTGTATGGTTCTAGTACTATTAAAGATTTTGATACATCAACAAAAGTACCTCTAATAAAATATACACCATTATCCACACCAACAGCAGATCCAGTTGCTGTTGCATTTTCACTGACTAAAGTTAATACAGTATCACCAGAGTTTAATGTTGTGTTTCCATAAGTAACATTTTCATCAAGAACTAATATTTCTCCATTTGGAAAATGATCACTTGCTCCAACACTATCAGACTCTGTATATTTTACAAAAATTGTAATGTCATCAACACCTTCTGCTGGAGGTAAAACATAATTAACAATCTTAGCAACAATCTGAGAATTTTGACCCCTTACCTTTGTTCCACCATTAGCTATTAATGAATCAAGGTATATACTAACATCTATCCCTAAATGATCATCATTTACCTTACATGAGAAATATGTGCTATCATATGTCACAGATCCAGGTATAACCATAGATCCTTCTCTAAAGATATGATTACCGAAAGATTCTATCTGATTCTGTAATATTGATTGCAGTCCTGTTAATTCTCTTGCTTGAACTGGATATCCAGGCTTAAATAAAACCTTGTAATAGTTCTTCGCCTTATCAAAATCATCGTAATAAGGACTTATATTTAAATTAGTCTTTTGTGGCATTTTACTTTAGAATTCCAGGATGATTTTAACGTCTTCTTTTTGTCGAGTATTTCGAGCAATCAAAGGTCTATGGTCTATATAAACCAAATCCCCTGATCCTTTATTTATCTCTGGTTTTGATAACCCACTTGCGAAGGAGGTATTCAAATTAATTTGCTTAGATCCAGTTGGATTTGTAGTGATTCCAGTATAGTTATTGTTTATATAACCTTTAAATCCAGAGGACTTACCTTCAACTACAGGTCCAGTTGATGAAAAATCATAAAAACGACCTTGAGTCGAAATACCAATGTAATCAGTTTGATCTCTACTACCCTTGTAATTTAATGATCTATCAGTAAAGTATTTTAGAACCTTAGTTTCAGTGTCAAAAGACGCAACATATGCTCTAGCAACTCTAGTATCACCATTAGGAAGAGTTAATTGTTGTTCAATAACTTCACCAACTTCAGGATTTCCTTGAACCTTTTTAGTAACATCATTACTATTTGGTTCATCATGAAATAACATTGCATTTAATGATGAAAACTGACTTCCAGTAAATCCAGTAGAGACTGTACCACCACTACCACCAGAAGTTGGATTCTTTACTATACCAACTACAGCAAATTTGGTATCTGTTGGAAAATCTTTAGTGGAATCATCAAATCTAGCATAAATTAAAACCTTATCAGTACCTAATTCTGTATAAATGTCATATCCATGACCTTTACTTGGAGGAATTATAGGAACTAATTTAGCAGAAGTACCAGAAGATGTATTATTAATCGCTTGTAGATCAACCAATCCATAACTATATCCTTGTCCACCAGCACTAACTGTTATATCAGATATAACACCTTGATTAACATTTACTCTTGCTTTCGCTCCAGATCCATCTCCTACAATATCAACCTCTTGTCCTGTTAATGATTGGTAAGAAGAACCACCATTTTCAATATATACATGTTTAATTTGGTTGTTATTAATAGAAGAATCACCATTCTCCCTTACTGCTCTTATCTGAGGATCAGTACTTGTTGCCCAATTGTTTGGGACAGTAATATATTCTGTAGAATCAAATTTTATGATATCACTAGGAGAAACTGTATATAAGTATTTCCAAACATATCCATCACCAGATCCACCAGCTTTTGATGGTTCTAAATCAGTAAATGTAGGTTCATCCTGAGAAACATTTCCTTTTTCATTATCACCATTAGAACCATTATCAATACAAATATAAACCTTGTAATCAGAGTTCATTACATAATATTGAGCATCATATAATCTGCCAGCACTTTTCAGAGGACTTCTATTATCACTAGCATAATCATCTCTGTATATTTCATATCTAGTACCTGCTGTCCAATCAACTCTCTGTATAACCCTACGAATATTGGCAGAAGTAATCTTCTTACCAAACATCATAGTATCTCCTGCATGAGCATTAGTAGAGAAACTATCAAGCGGTTGTGGTGGGTTAGTATTCCAATTTGCGGATCTACCATAACCAACAACAGTTGATTCTGTTAATTTTGTTGGATTTGGTAAACCAATAAAAACGTAGTAATTATTATTATCAATAGAATCTACGAAATTACTAGCATTTAATATCCTAAATTGGTCGGTGACAATTGCTGGCATTATCTTGTCTTAATTACACTTTTTTTCTTTATTTATAGACATAATCAAACTTGTAATCTAATAGCACCAGTATTCCTCAATCCTTTAAGAGATCCGAGAGAATAATTTCTTCTTTGAAGAACTGGGAATGTAGATAATCCAGAATCAATAGTTAGTCCAGTTACACCAATTGAAATTGGATTTGCTGCTCTAACTGTATCTGCTCCATACAATCTTCCCCATGAAATTGTTCCTAGAGAAGTTGTTATACCAATGTCAGTTTGGTTATACTGTCCAGTGGAAGCCATTCCAACTGTATTGGTTGTACTTAAGATATTACATGTAATTTCACCTGTCTTATCGGCAGTAGTAATCGCATGTACTTTGTATATATTATCTAAGAACTGTGTACCAATACCAATTACTGAAGTATCATGACTGTCAATGGATGTAACACCATCACCAATCTTAGTATCTTTAATAGCAATTGGATATCCAACCCTTAAATCACCTGCCTGATTCCCATCAATAGTCTTGAAGAAGAATTTAACAGCAACAGGATTGTTATTTGTACCTGCAGAAGTTGAAATACCAGTAATTATTCCAGTAAATCCCTGAGCAAATTTAAATAACTCAATTTTTTCTGTCTTATAGGTAGGTCTTTCAATAATAACATTTGGAATTCCTCCCTGATATAATCCAGGATTAGTAATGGTTACTGATGTAACAGAACCATTTGTAATTGTCGTTGTTGCTGTAGCAGTTGTTCCAATACCAACTCCAATTATTGGTGGAGCCGATAATTTAATAGTAGGAGCAGTAGTATAACCAGATCCACCATCAGTGATAGTTATTGAAGTAACCTGTTCTTGAGGAATAGTGGTAGAAGCCATAGAAACAGTATTAAGCATAGCAGTAACAGATGCTCCTGCTGGACTCTCTGCACCACTTGCTGGTAACATTAATGCGTCAACAGCATCAACTGTAATACCATATCTTTCAGAACTAGGAATGCGAAGTGGTCCTTCCTCATAGAAGAAGAATTCAGCATCATCTACAAATATTCCATCTTGTAATCCAATACCTACACCAGATGTTGTACTAACATCACCAATAATCTTTGCGGTTGGATATACACAAGGTTCAAGAGATTCTCTTGCTTTAGTTACTAATTCACCTGCTATTATCTTATCAATCTTCTGTTTAGTCCAACTAAGTGGTTTATCATCATCTTCATTGATTCCTTGACCTGTATAGATATCAGTTTCAATTAAGTCTGATGATAGAATTTCTTTCACAACTCTTTCTCTATCTTGAGAAATTGAGTCTGGTAATGCTGGATGACGATAGATTCTAACATCATCACCTGGTTTGATCGTTTCTTGAATGTCGATCAACTCAACATCAATTCCTCTTTGCCCAAGATAGAAGAATATATCAACCTTGTCACCAGTGTCTGGTGGTTCAGTAAATGTAAATGTAGTTCCACCTTCAAACTGGTATGCAGTTCCTGGTGTCTGTAATACTCCATTTACGAATATTAGTAATACTGCGTTTAGGTTTATATCGGCAGATAATGGATCTGATTCATCTTTTTCAAAACTGAGTAATTGTCCATTAAAGAATAGAGGGAATCTCTTTCTAGATCCATTCTGAAGATCTCTAATAGTATCAATAAAGTCTATCTCACCAAATTGCCATGAGGAGAAGTAATCATTGAATATTTCAATAACTTCTAATTCAAAATCTTTTAATGGTTCCTCTACTTCAGCAGAAGTAACTAATCCAATTGGGGTAAATTTATCTCCAACTTTAAATGAATGTCCTGGTCTTGCTATATCAAACTCAGATATTTCAAATAATGTAGAAGAAATTCCAACTGAGGTTTGTGCTGCTCCAACTTTTAAATTAAGTAGAAGATTAACACCTGTAGTCGTTGTTTTTCCAATACCAAGTCTTGAAACACCTTCAACCTTCATATTTTGATAATTTGGTTCTGGTATAACAATTTCAGGATTAACATATCCAGATCCACCATTTTCAATAGTAAATTCTAGAGATCCACCAGTTCCATATGGAGATCTACCAACATTAATACTAAACTTAGTAGTACTTTCAACCCCCTCAATACCTACAGGTCTATTATAAACAGGATCAGTTGTTCTTGGATAAGAATGATTTGTAGAATGACGATCCTTATTACATGTAAGTGTTAAAGAACCAGCAGCAATTTGAACTGTATTCTTTGCTCCTATAATATTTGCTGCTATAGACCTCTCATAACTATGGTCTGATACATTTGTTGAAGGTATATTTACTAATGTCTGAACTTCAAACTTCTTAGCAGTAATATTTGAAACTTGTACCCACTTATTAAAGAGAGGATCTCCCTTTCTTGGATAACTATGCTCACTAATAAATCCATCCTTAGCACATGAGAATACTAAAGAATTCTCAGCAATCTTAACATAATCACCATTACTAAATCCATGATTTACATTTGTAGTGACTGTTAATATTCCAACATTTGGATTATATACAGCATTAGTTGTATTTCTAACAACAGCAGCAGTAAATCCATGAGCAGCAGAAGTCGTAACAGTCATGATTCCACATTGTGGATCATAATCAACAGTATCAGCAGTGAAAGGACCTCCAACATCTGCAGTAATTCCTTCATATTGATCAGGAATACCAACATTACATGTAATAGTGCCACCAGATTGATCTACAGCAGTAATTGCTAATGCTGTATTATATGCTGGATCAGTTGTTCTTGGATATGCATGTTCTGTAGCATGATTATCAGCATCGCAAGTAAAGTTAAGTGCTTTAGGTGCGATAGTTACAGTATCACTAGTACTAAAAGTATGTGTTCCTATGGTTAGTACCAATACTCCAGTACTTGGAGTATATGTAGCATTAGTAACATCCTTTTTAGTGCTGCCAATGGTAACGGCATTGCTTATAGAACTCTTGTATATGTGAGTACCAATAGCATTTACAAATTTATGAGTATTCCTAGCAGTTTTAGCAGTAATTATAGCACCTCTACCAGCACCACCACCAGATCCAACATTAGTTGAAATAGTATCCAATGTAGTTGATACTATAGGTAAGAATGTATTATATGCTGGATCAGTTGTTCTTGGATATGGATGATCACTCATGAAATCATCTTTAGAACAAGTAAAGACCATCGACTCATTAGCAATCTTCAGAGATTTTGTTGCCTTAATCCCATTAGTTGTTGCTGAATCAAATACATGAGTATAATATCCACCAGATTTAACAGCTCCAGCAGTTGCCCCTACAAATGTATGAGGATCTGTATTTGTAGAAGGAACAGTATTCAATACCTTCAATGTTATTGTTGTGTCTGTTACTGATTCTATTTTAATCGCAGTATTATAGTATGGATCATTACCATTAGATCTTGGATATGACTTCTGAGCAGCAGCACCAGTAGCACCACCAAATCCACAACTGAAGGTAATTGATTCTTCTTCTAATTTAACACTTGTACCTGCTTTCAAACTATGAGAACCAATTTCTAATGTCATTAATCCAGTATTAGGATCATATGTAGTACCTGTTGTTGGTGTATGAGAAACTAATGGACTTGTTCCAACATTAACTTCAAATTCAGTTGATGTTGCTCCAGAAACTATTAACCATTTACCATTTGATGGATCACTTTCTCTTGGATAAGTGTGTGTAGTGGAATTATTATCCATAGCACACTTAAATGTGATTGAATTCTGTTCAAAGTAAACTTGTTCATTGTTAGTGAACACTCTTGGAGCAAACACTGCTCCAGCAGTAGCACTTACGAATGTGTGAACATCTGTATTAGTAGAAGGAGTGGTATTTAATACTTTCACTGCAACTGTTCCAGCGACAGTATCTACAGCAGTTATATCTAAGAAATTGTTATAGGCAGGGTCAGGTCCACCACTAGGATTACCAGAACCAGATGCTCTTGGATATGTCTTCTGGGAAGCAGTACCAGTAGCACCACCAAATCCACAACTGAATGTTAATGAATTTGCCTCTATCTTAAGTTTATCATTGGTAGTTAAACTATGTGTACCAATAGTCAATACCATAATACCAGTAGTAGGATTATAGGTAGCATCACTAACATCAAATTTTGTACCAGCACTTACAGTCAATATACCGACATTTGCATCATATTCAGCAGAATTAACTGTTAAATCAACTGGTCCTGGTATTCCATGATCAGATATTGTCATCAGATAAGCACCTGTGACTGAATCATAATCAGCATCTGTAGGTGTTAAATTTTGACCCATGAACGATCCAGTATATGCCGTAACAGAATCCGTATCAGCACTTACAAATTTGTGAGTATAAGCAATATCAGTAACTCCAATAGATACTGGTTCTCTATATCCAGATCCAAATGTTAATTCATTTTCATAACGCCAAACTGAACCACCCTTCACATATGCGTGTGGAATAGTGGAAATTCCAGCTCTAACTTCAAAGGACCTCTCAGAAACAATTCCTACTAATTGAAGTGGTCTTTCATGATCTTGGAATATTGTTGTAGTAACTCCTACATATCCACCACCACCAATTGTTCTTACAGCGTTAGTTGTTGCTGAAACGAACGTATGTGCGTCTGTATTGGTAGGTGTAACACCAAACAATACATTTACCTTAAATGTGTCTGAAGTAACGTCAGAGACGTACATATACCTATCATAGGCAGGATCAGTTTCTCTTGGATATGCCTTTTCAGCAGCAGCACCCGTAGCACCACCAAATCCACAACTAAAGGTGATTGATTCCTTTTCTAACTTAACTGCATCACCATTTGAAAGACCATGACCAGAAATTTTTATCACCATATCACCCGTTGCTGGATTATATGTTGTTCCCGTCTCAGGTTTTCCAACAACATTGGTTGGACAAACAAATTCAAAATCTTCTAATTTAACTGTATCAGGAGATCCTAATCCAAATCCATGAACTTTATTAGTTGTAACTGTAATAATTCCAGTATTATTATCATAATTTGCAGTTTCTATACCAGAACCTATAGGTCCAACTGATTTGCCCATACCAACAAGACTGGTAATAGCACCATTAGTCATATTAGGATAAACTCTAGCACCAACCAATGGAGCATATCCAACACCTGTAGTAGAACCTAAAGATACAATTAATCCACCTCTTGGTACTTGGTTTTGGTTAATATCGAATTCTGATTGAATTAATTGACCATTTTCAGAGCTAATTCCAGTAAATGTTACACTAGAAACTCCAGCAGTAACATCTGCTTCAATTTCATAATTATTACCTAAGTTATTAAGTGTTAGTGGTGTCTGGAATACTCCATTAATGAATAAAATACCATTTCCTACACCAACACCAGTAGATGTGTTAGCACCACCAACAGTTAAAGTATATGTTCTTCCAATACCAGTAAAGGAATCTGATATATCATCAAATACCATATTAGTATCATAATTTGTTCTTAAGAATGTTCTACCACTAAATTCTGCCTTAACATATGGAAGATTGGTAGCATCTCTTCTAGTTCTAGTATTACCTTTAGGTGGATCTAAGAACCATAGTGTACTGTCAACAATATTGAATGATCCTCTATGTACCTGAACCTTACTTGTAGCAGTATGAACACCAGCAGATACACCAAGAGATCCTCTAAGTACTTTAACTTCTGGTATGGTTCCATCAAATGAATTAATAATTGCACCTGTTTCTGTAGCAAATCCAACTTCAACAACCTTCATATATTCATCATCAATCTTCAATACATCTCTTGGTTGTACTGAACTAATACCACTTAAACTGAATTGTGATAATCCAATACCAATATCATTTGACAATGTATGTTGTATTGAAGTATATGTAATTGGTTGTTGAATAATACCATCAAGACCAATAACAGTTTTACTCAACTTATTAGACATTTCAAGTTTATGAGCATTACCAGAACCAACATTGGTTACTTCAATTGGTTTACCATCAGCAATATATTCTTTCTTACTGAATAATTGGAAAGTATCTGGAGTTAATGCCTTAACAAATACTTTTGATGGCATAATACTAACTAAATTACCTTCATTATCTGCTGTTTGAGCAATACCTACAGAAACAGGAGAAACACCAACAAATGTAGATGCTGCTTTATATGTTAATTCTTCATTTGTATTAAAGAAATGGCTAGGTATACTGAATGTAGTTCCTGCTCCAGTTGAATTAATAACCTGAGTATCATTTGCAGGATTAAATTTCTTGAAATATACTGGAATTCCTTCATGTTTAATATCAAAGTTTATTCTATTTCCTCTAGTACCGTTAATACCATCATAAGCAGATACTATAACTTCAGATGATACTGGACCAAATTGTAAAGGACCTGGCTCATTTTCAAAATCATTTACAGACTGGAATATTTCAGTAAATGCTTGAATTTCTACTAATGATGAATTATATGCAGAATCAGGATAAAATTCCAATCTAACCTTTTGATTGGTAATATCAGTAACTGTACCAAATGTTCCTATACCACTTATGTCTCCGATTGAAACATGTGGGTATTGAATACTTATAGCATCATTATCCTGATCTTGAATGAGTAATGCTTGATGAATAGCACTATTTTGTCCAGAAGTAACTTTTACTAATGCTTTAATAGTACTATCAACAACCCTATCAATAGTTGTAATTGTTGCTGATGTGCCATTATCTGTAGTAACATAATTTGATTCAAATCTAGCAGTTCTTTCAGATCCGTCTGGTTGTCCTGGTACTTGGTATCTAAATGTTCCTATACCAGAAGTTGTAGTTCCTAATCCAACAACATTTGCACTAAGGACTAATTTAGATGATCTATCATTGATACAATCAAAGTAAATTATGCCAGAATCATATCTAGCAGTTAATACTCCAACTTTACTGTTGGAACTAGAACTATAAGTAACACCTAAAACATCACTATAAGATTCTGAAATATAAGTATCTGTACCATCAAAATTAACAATAACTTCATTATAATCCATCTCACCAGAAGCATCATCTCTAACTAAAACATTAGCAAAGAAACCGTTAAAATCGGTATCTGAGAATTGTAAAATATTTGTTGTGGTATTACCAGTAACAATGACATTATTACCACTCATTGCTGTTTGTGCTACAGCAACACTAACATTTTTACCTATTAAATCTATAGATCCGATTTCCTTTATGCCATCGGATATTGTATCTGTATTAAATGATGTTTTAATAACTTTAATATCATAATCTTTCTCAAATTTTTCAATAGGAGTAAATTCTAAAGTTTTTCTATTAAATCTATCGACTTTAGTATCAAATGATCCCAATACTTGATTAGTATAATCACTGGTTCTTTCTAGTAAGAAAGCATCACTTGTAGAAGTTAATGTTACTATATCATTAACTTGAGTATCAAATGTATCAGCATCAACAACCTGTATTGTATATTTCGAGAATCTTGATGATATTTCTTCAATTTCAGTAAATCCATCCTGACTTCCTTTACTGGAGAACTTGCTACTTATATCATCATGTATTAGTACTCTATTAGTTTTACACTTAGTAAAGTCTGTTAATTTTCTATTTTTAAAATCAATAAACTTGGATTTGTTATCTCTGGCATCATAATCAATGACCATATCAAAGTCATTAATAGTATCAACTCTTCTCTCACCAAATACATCAAGAATAACCACTGCACTTGCTGGTCTAGTGCTTCCCAGACCCACTCTAACGTCAACACTAGACTCAATTAACGTATCAGCAAAATTCTTTAATCCTGCTGGATGTATGACCCTATTCAGAGGATCTACAAAGTCATCCCATGCCTTAGAACTTCTAACAGAGTATGATAGATTCTGATAATAATCATTATTAGGAGTTACTTGGAAATCTTCATTTAAAACTCCAGTATTATCATTCCACCCAATCTCTCTTCTATTTGAAAAATCAACATTAAATTTAGCAGAATTTGCCACAATTCCAGTAACTGTAGCAGTAACACCACTAAACTGACCAGCTATTCTATCTCCAATTTTAAGAACATGAAGTCCTGATGTTTTAATAAAGTCTTCTCTAACATCAATTGCTTTAAGATCTTTAGATTGGAATGTATTTGTTTGACTCTCTTTAACCAATAATGGTTCATTAATAGAGAACTTAGACCTCCTTTGAACAGGAGAAAATACTGGATACTTATTTCTGTTTATAATATTTGCGTATCCCGATTGATATGTTTTAGCAATTCCTGGATTAGTTGTTATTCCAGCTAAATCAAATTCTAAAATATCTGGATTTGCTGAAGTATAAGATTTAACTTTAAAGAACTGATACCCATGATTTGAGGAATTCCATCCATCACCATCTGTTGCTATTCCACTAGCAGCAGATGATTGTGTACCAATACCAGACTCTCCAAATAACTGAATACCTTCAACAAAAATTTCATCATCAACTGCAAATGGTGCTTGAGTATATCCATTAATTGGTGTCTCCATTACACATCTAGCAGTAGTATTATTAATAACTGTCATAGAATTGATTCCAATTCCATTTGAATTATTAATAGATACAACTCTATGAGTTATAGAATCTAATCCTTTTATTGGTGCTATAACATTAACGTCAGCAATACCTTGGTTAGGAACTATTGCTTCTAATGAAGTGTCATCAACAACTTCACCTGTTTCAGGATTTATTATTATTAAATCTGGAGCATTTAAATAATCAGTTCCAGTATCAAGAACAGAAACACTATCAATAAAGTCTAAATCATCAACCCTAACAACTGGTGATATAAATGCTTCTGGTCTTAAAGTTCTATCTGAAGAATATTCATATCCAACATCAACTATCCTTAAATCATTAATTCTACCAATTGATGTTGATATTGCTACAATATTAGCATTAGAACCACTTACACTATTAACTGAAAGGAATTTTGGTAATTTCTTATAACTAGACCCTTCAGAAATTAATCTAATATTCTTAATAGGTCCTTCTACGCTTCCAGATTTGCTGGAATATTCTAACTTATCACATTGATCTTCTTCATATTTAAGAACTTCTGGAATTGATCTAGGAGAGAATTTAAATGTCTCAGTCGTAGCATCAAATATATTGTAATCTCCAGAATATTTACTGTTAGTAAATACTATCTGTGAATAATTTTTTACATCTTTATCAGCAGTGCTAATATATCCACCTTTTTCTAGAGCATAATATAAAATAGCAGGAACTGCTGTCGAGAATCCTATCGATACTGCAGCACCAACGACAGGACTGGATAAGAATGTACCAACACCTATTGTTCCTATACCACTAACATTAAATTCATTAAGATCACCAGCAGTTACAAATTCATTTTTAAATTCATGATCATAGAAGAATTTAAGATTATAACCTGCTAAATTAGTAGATCCAACACCAAATGTTAACTTAGAGTTTTTAACTACATCTATCTTAGGGTTAACTAAAGATAGTTTGTGATAATTTCCACCTATTCCAGTAATATCAACAAATAATGGTGGAGTTAAGAATGTATCACTATAAGTTTCTGATAAATTAAATGTATTTGAATCCAATACATGGATATAATAACATCCCGTAGTAAGTCCAGCCGCTACTTCAGTACTATCATAAAATACTTTATCCCCAGTTTTATACCCATGATCAGTAATTGTTATAGAATCATTAAGAATATTAACGTCAGGAGACTCAAAACCTACAGTATTAATTAATATTTTCTGATATTGTTCATTATAATCTAAAACTAACGGTGAAGTTGTACCTAATCCTACTGTAGTATTTGGTACAACATTAAGACTTATTCTATCACCATTATGTAATCCGTGAGTAGTTGTATTAGCAGCACCAATCTTAGTCATTACTGTAGAAACTATTCTATCAATATTTCCAGTTAACTGTTCAAAATTAGTTTCTAATTGATATTGATGGTCATCATCACCATTTCCAAAGAAGAATAATCCACCTTCAGTATTTGCTGCTCCAACATTGGTAGCAAGTCCAATATAATCAGTTCCTTTATCTACAACATAAAGATCTGTAGTAGAAGTTGTTTGATTTGGAACATAGAATTGATTTGCAGCATCAACTGTTCTACCTACTAAGAATGATGATTTAGCAGGTCTCTTTGTTAAAGTAACCTTTTCTCCACCTTTAAATGGGTGTCCTGGTAAATAAATGCTTTGTGGTGGTACATTAATCGACTTTGTAGACTCTCCTATAGTATAATCAATAACACTTCCTGATGTAGTACCGATACCAACTGATATAGTTCCATTAAAATATTGAGACTTATTAAGATCAGATACAAATGGAGTTGTTTTAACAGGAATGGATATTTTTGTGTTTAATACATCAATTGTAGATCCAAGAGTATGAGCAATGCCTGATGAAGGTCTGAATACTCTAATAATAGATCCTACCTTATAAAGGTTCAATACCTTCAATACTTCATCACCTACTCTAAGAGATCCACCTATTGAAACTGTATTTGGTATGTAATTAACGTAAATGTCTTCGGTAATACCAGCACTACTATTATTGACTGACATTGTTTTTGCCAATCCAATAACATCTGTACTAACACCAACACTAAATGAATTATTTAACTTATAGTTTGCTGTACTCAAACCAGATATTAATACTGTATCCTTATCATTTAACTCTATGTTTGGTAAATGATGAGCAGTAACAGTATCAGCAGATTCCCAAACAAATACCGCTTTATCAAATGATGTTAATACTGTATTAATACTAGAGACACCAATACCAACTATCTCATCAACTTGACCTCTAGCACCTACACCATCAGTACCATCATCCTCAAATACCGTGAAATCACCAACTTTATATCCATCACCACCATCCAATATTTGGAAACTATCAACTACACCTCTAGTTACAGATTCTACAATTGATTTTTGCTTAACTGATTCATTAGATTCTATAATAAAATCATTGTCAGCAAATGGATCGTTGACTTTATATGGGAATGTATTTCTAGAAAGATTAGAGTTATTAAAATCAAATGATTGATCTAATATAGTATTTTCTTCAATATATGGTAATCTATATGTTGGACCAACAAAATATGGATATACTGGATTATCATTGTCATCTCTAGTCGCAAAATATGCATATATACCATCTGGAAATTCTGGAGTTTTACCAAATCTTCCATTATGAATATCTAAATCACCAGATCCATCATAAACATTATCTTCAATAAAGAACTTAGAAGGATATTCTCCTGTAGATGGTCTATCAAGATATGAAGTATTAACACTAAAACTAGACTCCATTCTCTTAATTCCAGAGTTAATGTCGTTAGGATCTTTATAGGCAAAAGGTCCATATATTGGATTACCGTCATATGCCCATCCAATTAGAGCAGAATGAGTTCCTACTCCAGCATTAGTAACACCACCAATATCATTAAATGAATCTGCTATATCTTGATTGTAAGCATGAACACTATATTGTAATAGATCATTATTAAGGTTCTCAAGATGATCTATACCTTGCCATTGATAATTATCAATAGATAATTTTCTTATTTTTGCATTTAATAATCCACCATTACCTCTAGGTTCTACAAATATACTTGTATTTGTAGAATAACCAATGCCAGGATTAATTACAATTATATCATCTAATTGACCCAATTCATTAATAACTGGTTTTAATTGTACTCCGCTTCCAGTTGTTCCAGAACCAACTACAGTAAGTTCTGGTAATGACCAATATTCTTTTCCTTTATTAACTACAAAAGCATCAATAATTTTTCCACCTTCAATTATTGGTTTTACTTCAGCAGTTCTTCCATTTTGTATTGTTACTTGAGGATTGAAATAATGTCCAGAAATTTTTGATCCATATTTACTACCTTTATCATATAAGTAAGAACCTATTATTTCACCAGTAACAATTGGTGTAAAATTAAATGTACCTGTAACCGATGATGCAAATGATACTTTAGCATCTATTTTTATATCTGGATACTTAAATACCTGATAACCAGTACCAGTAGATCCTAAACCAACATAATTACCTCTTTTGTAATTTGAAGTTATTGTTCCACCAATTCCAGCATCTGCTAATCTAAATGAACTATCATTCAATTTAATAACTTTATATGAATGAGTAGTATCTAAACCTTGGATTGCCTTTGGTTGAGTTGTTCCTATTCCAACCATAGTGGAATATTCTACTAAATCACCATCTCTAAATCCATGATTATCAAAATTAATACTATCAAAAGCAGTTGAAACTCCTGAAGGATTTACTGGTAATTTTCTGTATTGGAAATCATAACCAGAATTTAATACTTTAACCTTCCTTAGAGTGTTTTTAGATTCTGTTCTAAACTTATGGAAACCAGCAGCATTTGTTGCTGTAGAAAATCCTATTGTATTGATACCAGTGATACCAAACATAGAATCTGCTTCAGTCTTAAATAAGAATATTCTTCTTGGATTAATAACCTTAACAAAATATGGTGCACCATTAACTAAAAATTCAGTAACAACATTACTAACTTCTTTAAATTTGGTTATTCCTACTGAATCTTGACCATTACTATTATAATAAACTTTCTGACCATCAACAAGATTATGGTCAGATTTAAATGTTATTGTTTCTTCTTGTATATCTAATCCACCTGAGAAGAATATATCTCTACTATCAAATTGAATTTCTCTAAATCTTGGTCCAGTAATTGGTTCCAATAAACAATCTTTACCATTACCACCAGTTAAGCTTATCGATAAAACTTTATCAATATCAAAATCTTGAGAATCTACAAGAACTTCCTTAACAGATCCTTTAATGATTGGTTCTGCATAAGCAGTTTCACCATTTGAATCTAATGGTGCTTCTATGGATAATTTTGGGGGATTAGCAACATCATATCCAGTACCACTATTATACACATCAACAGTGGTCAAAGGACCATATGTCATTGTTTCATTTGCTATAGTGGATCTTATTTGTACTCCATCTATTAAGATACCAATATCATTTACTGGTACATCTTTCTCTGTCGTAACACTTAGATCTTGAGATAATGGGAATTTTCTTAAAATTCTATTTTCATATAACTGTCTTTGATAATGATCCTTTAGAATAAAACTATGAACATGTGTACCACCTGCTCCAACTGGATCATTCCAAGTAACACTACTAGCACTACCAACAGCACTAATAGAATTGTATAAACTTATAGTTTTTCTATCTGAACCTTCAGCAACACTAACATAATAAGTTTCACCATCATTTAATCCATTGAAAGGAATTCCAACATCACCTGCAGAATCTCTTACTTGATAAATTACTGAATTTCCAGTAATAAATTTTGTAGCAGTGTCTAATTTAAAGGCACTAAAATCATAAACTAATCCACTAATAGGATCTGTTTGAGTAAAGTTTGTAGAAGCTGATCCAATCTGCTGATCTTGTACATTTGATCCGTGATCTGGATAATATAATTCCGATATAAACTGACTTAATTTAAGTTGACGACTTGGTAATGAGTTAGAAGCAGCATAACCATCTTTATCACTATCAACATAAACGTTTAGTGTATCAGAAAGAATAACACTATTTGATGCTCCAATACCAATTGAAGTTCCAGATGTTGTTGTTGAAGAAGTAGTTTTTACCTTATTTAAATTTCTTCTTAAATCATACTTAGCACCAGAATTTGGTTCCCCAGTAATAAATGATAGTCCATCTAGAGTTAGTACAGTGGAAGAATCAATTCTTTTGATAATACCACCACCAACTACTGTCATAGTGCCTCTTCTCAAGAAGCTGACATTATCACCAACCTTTAAACTGGATTTATCAATATCACTTAGTAAAGTAAATGATGTTTGACCAGATTGTATATTAGCAACTTGATACCTAGAACTAGTGTTATAGATCCAACTATTAGCAAAAACTTCCTTATATGATTGAGTAATTTCTGGTGTATTTAATATAACCTCACCAACATTTTTTATAGAAATCTCTTCATTTTCAGAAACTAATGATATATCTTCACCAGGAACAAATTCAGATAGAACCCCAGTAATTCTTATTTCACACTTCTTGGATATATCTCCATTTTCATATCCATATACATTCTCTTCAGTTCTTATACCATTTCCTTGGTCGATAGCGTTAATAACATTAGAACACCCAAAGAATTGATTTATAGACTTATTAGTGTAATTAATAATATTATTATGACCTTGAGCAATAAGTGAACCTGTATTACCAAAACCAATAGTAGAATCTACAGATATGATAGATGATCCAATAGAAACTGCTTCTAAAACTTTAGATTTTGCTTGAATACTAAAAGTTCCTTGAATTGTATCTCTATCATCAAATCCAACAAATAATGATAGTTGATAATAGGTTTTACCTTCTCTTGATATAATTTCAACTTCAGATACAGAAGCATTAGTTTGAGAATCACTTGATTTGTATATTGTTTGTCCTACTAGATTATATGGATCACCACTGATTGCTTCTGCAACAACAATTTCCCTACGAATAAATTCAGCAGTTGATGGTTTTACTAAACGTTCTTCAAGATCTAATACTTGAGCGTCAACACCATAAAGAAGTCTGAATAGTATTATTATAGACTCTTGAATACCTTTTGATTGGTAGAATGATCTAGCATTCTTTATAAAGTTACCAACATCAATGCCAGGATGGAATGTCTCATCCTCTAAACCTGGTAAAAATGTTCGTTTTATTTTAGTATAAAACTCCTGTAAAAATAATACACTTAAATTAGTGACTATTGAATTAATATTATGAGAGGAGGCATTAGTTTCATTGAATACTAAACTTTCTTTATTAACATCCAATAAAGAAGACGAAATACCAACATTATATCCACTTACACCACTAAATCCACGTATACAACCAGTAAAGGTAGTATCTGTTTTACCTGTATATGATATTATTTCATCATCAATCTTAATAAGACCATAAGAACTAGGAAATCCCTTAGTTGAAGCAACTGTAATAGTTGTATCAGAAGCAACAATATCTGCAGGTAAAGTAGTCGTTCCTGTAATAACTTCTGGAACTAAATTATCAACCTTAAGATATCGATCTAAATTATCAATTAAATCAGTAGCACCACCTTGATACTCCTGAGAGATATGATATTGTTTTAAAAAATCAGTTGCTAATGGAAAATCAGCTACCACAAATTCTGGTAACTGACTTTCAATTATTTTATTGACTTGTACTCTTCTGTCAAATTCTATGCTCATTCTACTTTCTTTCTATTGATCCGTTAGAGTAACTTGATGTGTAATAGTCTCTAGAGAATACAACGCCTGAAACGTCTTCACCAGAAGCAATTACATCCTTAACCATATTTATCGTACTATTTGAAACATCAAAACTTAGGTATAAATCCTTCAATCCAATGATGTCATTTGAATCTGGAAATGCTTGTATTTCAATTAAATCGTTAGAAGCGACTGTAGATGTGATGTTAACAGTATTAACAAGAATTTCTCCTTTGTTATAGTCAACAGTACCAACATCCTTTTTAACAATTTTCATTTCATTCTTATTATCTTTGGATACAATACATAAAACACCTTTTTTACTGCCATCTAAATCACCTGTAGAGGTTTTATTTGGAATATCAGTAAAATAAACAGTATTTGGATATCCAGAAATATTAAATCCAGTACTTTTTATATTAAACCCTGCTTGATTTATATAAAAACGATTACCAAAACACAATTCATACTGTGCAAATTGGTTTATCAAGACTTTCATATCCCTTCTAATTTTCACTTTTGTGATATTAGAGGTAATGGCATTGTTAACTCTATCAATAAGTTGATTAATTTTACTAAATTTAAATCTACCACCAAATTTATTAATTTCTACGTTATTACCATACTTCTCAAGAGCAGTAGAAATCTTACTTTTTAATAAATTTCCACTTGAGAACTGAGAAGTGTTATAATAAACAGTTGAATCAATCTCCACATATAGTATTTTAAGGTCAACAATCTCAGAATTAATACCAGCAATAGCATAACTCTTTAATTTGTTTTTAATTTGATGCTTATCAAAATCAGAAACAAATGTTCCATTTTTTGGTTTAATACTAATCTTTACCTTACCAAACTGTGGTGGATCTAATTCTTCACCACCAACAACCGCAACAGACTCTGTTGCAGGATAAATTGATTGTATTATCGCTTCATAATCCCTTGGTGTAACCGCCCTATATTGTGCCGAATACAGTCTAGGAGCCAAATACTTGATTGATGCTAAATCTTCGTTCTCAGACCCATTTGAGGCACGATTAACGGTAGTTACTGTTACAGTATCGACTGGAATTACAGGTACAGAGTCTATATTATTAGTTAAAAGATAATCACATGTTCCTTGAAAGTCGAATACGCCAGTAGATCCTGCTCTTCCACCTGCTCCATTACCTTCAGCACCATCAGTTATGATATATCTAACTAGAATTTGAGAATTATCTTCAAGTTTTTTACCAAAGAAACCATCACCAAAGAGAATTTCTACCTTTTCATCCTGAACTTCTTGAATTAAGAAGATTTCAGAGTTCTTATTCAAGTTAAGAATATTATCAATCTTTCTATACTCTCTACCTTCACCAGTTTCATTAGGTCCTTTAACCTTAACTACTATGGTTGCTGTATCAATTTGAGAGTTGTCTAATATAAATCTTTGGTCTTGACTGCTATTAACTAAAAAACTTGTTTGAACTGCAGTTCCTTGCTTTACTTCAATATCAGTAAAAGATGCTATTCTTTCATTAGAAGAATTGGTTAATACATTTGCTGTAACTGGATTTGAAATTGAGAACCTATAATTGGTATTATTAGCATTTCCTACACATACAATACCAGGTCTTATTCTAAGTTGCCTTATATCGTTGTTAGTATCTTGTATCTTTACATCAAAATTAACTATTGCTGTCGCTGCAGTTTTGGATCTAGGTACATATCCAATGTTACGAGCAAGTGATATTACGTTCTCTCTTACAGTTGCAGAGTCTAAAAACGACTCATTTACCACTAAATTAGCATTAAATGCGTTAATATACGTATTATATGCTAAAGAATCTATTAAAACTGAAAAATTAGACCCTTCAAAGTCAAAATCAGTAAAATTCGAGTTGGATTGTAAGAAATCCTTTAACTGAATCTTGATTTGATCATAATCTAGCGTACTAAATTGGGTGAATGGCATTATCTTATCTGGTAGGTTCTAATAAAAAGGTAAAAGATTGACGAGGGACTTCTAAACCAACAATGTCAAAAACAACAGTGACTTCAAAAGCATTCAAATCAGGTTTTCCCTGAACAATCGTTCTAATATTATTTACTCTAGGTTCATAGTTTCTAATTGAAGTCTTGATTTGATCCTCAATTATATAAGAAGTTGTCTGAGTATAGTTCTCAAACAATAACCCTCTCACATTAGAACCAAATAATGGATCAAAAAACTTCTCAGTAGGTATAGTTTCTACTATATTCCTAACCGACCTTGCGATTGCTCTTTCATTGAGCAAAACAGGCATATCATTAGTAACTGGATGGGGCATAAATGACAAACTTATGTCTTTAAATGCCCTTGATTTTCGCTTAATCGGCATTGATGAAGCAATTTATATTATTTTCTCTTGTTATTTATACCAGATTTCTTAATTTAGACCATGTTGGTAAGAATTTTGCGGAAATTCCTCAATCCAACCATTCATTATGTACTTATCTCCGTTTAAAGGAGGATTTCCACGGTGTGTATGTGTCCATCCTGCAGGGAAAACGATGATTTTACCCATTTTTGGTTCAATTCTACACCTTTGATAGAGAAATTCAGTTTCTCCACCATCAAACCCATCATTTAAGTAGACAATAACAACTAATTTACGATAAGTATCGGGAGCACAAGCATCATGATGCCATGTATGATACCCTTCAGAGGGACGAGTCTTCTGTAACTTACAATATTTGTATTCAAATGGAGTATTTTTAAGTATTTCATATGTTTCCATGTAATGGTGAAGCACACTCATCACAATATGATTCCAATCCTTTGCGATTGGTAGAGTGGTATTATAGACACTTTGCTCTTCATGCTGTAATAACTGTGTTATAAAGAGTTGTTCATTCTTTACTGCACCTGTACTACGTGGAGTGATTAGACCAGCACCAGCGGCTGCCATACGCTCATAAAAATCGACAAATTTACTTCCATCGAGATTACTCTGATATTCGGAAATAAAGTTGTCGTGATTTCTATAGCCCGTGATTTCGGGAGATTGACTCATCTCCCTTGACCTCTATATCTTTTACGAGCCGAGTTACGGGATGATGCCGCATATTTTGTATGTTTGCCCGTTCCTTGACGAGTCTTTTTCGGGGTTGCTTGTATATAATCGCCTCCTAAGAGACCACCACCTTTCATTTTTGCCATAATTAGTCTTCAATAAATTCAGTTTTAATATCAGAGGGGTTAGGCACTCCACTTATATAAAAGTCTTGTGCCAAATCCTCCATTGTCGTAAAATACTCATCTTGAGAGAGATCCTTATAAGCAACCTTGCCGTCAATTAGAATATTATAACGAGTCATTAGATTACTCTTGTCTTCTCATGACCGACTCGAACTCTTGGATCACACCAGATCTCGAAACCTGCCTCCTTTGCATCCAAGCAGAATGAGACATCTTCGCCACACATGTCTTGGACTTCGCCCGATTCAAAGACCTGCATCTTAGGAGCGAACCAAGGATAAGGCATTTCTTTATGTTCAAAAACACCATTCTTAATAAGTAACCATCCAAAACCAGTATAGTCTACTGTAAATGGTTTCTTTCTCTTTGAGATACTCTCAATAGTTTCATGATTCATCACACCTCCATTAGTACGGAAGTCATCCTCCTCTAACCAATGAGCAACTGATGTAGTTTTACCATCTTCTGTACAATACCAACCACCAGCAATATCTTGATCCATTAGAACTAATTGCCAGAATTTCTCTGTATTGAATACTATATCACTATCAATCCATAGTTGATAATCATAGTTTAATTTTCCATCCCAAGGCATTTGATCAGGTCCTCTTAAGACATTAGCACCTAAGCACTTACACCTTGCGAAATTAACCATTGACGAATAATCTTGGGAGATCTGTATCGAAGCCTGTGCTTGGACAAGATCAAAGCATAACTGTACAAAACTTTTTAAAAACTGATATGAAACTCCACGACCTGGTAGACAGAATACTACTGTCTTTCCTTTTATGAGTTCTTTTGCTTTGTCGTAATCCCACTCTGCTTCTTTTTTTACCACAGGGGATTTCGCTTTAACTGTAAATCCTTTTGCCATAACCTACGTAATGTTATACTAATATTATATCAGTATATGTATGTTAAGTCAACTTAAATTATAAGGTAGTGATATCAGTAACTTGCATCTTCTGTTATATCTGTATCGTATTCTATTTCTTCGTATGTTAGTTCATCCTTAAAGTATGATTGATATATTCTTCCCCATATTAATTTAAACTCATAATCATCAAGATCCTTGAAGAGACACTCTCCCCTTAAGTATATGTGATATGTACTAGTCTTCGTATTCTGTAATGATAAGTTCATCGCCATCTGTTTTAAAAGTTACTTCTGTATCTTCGTACCATCCTTGGTCATTAACGACCCATTCTGGTATTCTTAAGTAGTATTCTCCTGTTACTGTATCAACTTCTATGGGGCGTTTTTGATCTGGGATATTTTTTTGCATCACAAGGATCTGATTTTTTCATTATATATCACTTTTGAATTATTCGCAAGTCGTGGACTGTGGGCGTTTTTTAACAGGGAAAAAAAATTTGAGTTTCATTGTAATATTGTTCTCGCTTCCGTAACACTTTGTAGGTTAGGGTAGTTAGTGCTTTTTAAACGGGGGCGGGGGGCGACGCAACCCCTGCCCATACACGAACGACTAAGACCTGCTGATGACCCCACGCTCTCCCGTGGGTACATATTTCAGGGGTGGGACTGCCACGCCATAACGCCCACCTGTTCGGGTTGCCCATTTGTTCGCTGCCTTACCGTGAGCAATTGGCAGTTTTGTCACTTTGTAGATTTTGCCGTTCAGAGAAACTGTTCTTTTTTGCATTTTTTGGGGTTTTAGGGAAAAGGACACGAAAAAAGACAGGCACTAATGCCTGTCTGATACGTTATAATACGAAGGGGTAGGAGGGGCAGGACGAAGACCAGCACGAACCTGATCTGCTTCGTATGCCTCTAGCAACTCTTTTGCTACCATGTCCTTACAGAATTGAACCATGTTAGGAGAGCAGTAGTAACCGTTGCCTGTGATCATTTTGTTTTTCATATCCTTAGTATAGGGAGGAATGGGAGAAAATAAGGGGTGGGATGTGCCAGTTTATGAACTGACTTTATCCCACGTTTTGTCGAAGAGGTCGGGGCAGGAATCCTGCTCGTTTTCTTCGTAAGAATCCCAGAGTCCTAAACTTGAGACGGTTCCGAAGAGGTCAGAGATAAGACGGAGTTCTTCGGATGTGAAAGTGATTGTTTTTTCCATACCTTTATAATACCATAAAAAGACCCCTTGGGAGGGGTCAAATCTTAAATTAATCTAAAATTCGTTTGAGAAGACATGCCCATTCTCAGAAATCCAGTAATCTCCAGAAAGGTTCTCCCATGTGGCGTTCCAATCGGTTTCAACCCACCAAGGGTTTTTGCTCTCAAAGTAGCAGTCCTCAACCAACTCTTGAGCGTAGTCTGCTCCTGATTCCCAACATCCGTGGTAGGCATCCTCTACATGCTCACAGTAGGCACAGTCTCCGCACTGCTCCTCTAAGAAATCCTCTACAACTTCTTTGGTAGTATTTTCTACTGCCTCAAAGTATTCAAGGATATAAGGCAGTTCGGCAATGCCGTGATCTGAAACAAATTCAGAGATTTGATACCACTCAAGGTCGCCTTCTAATAGTGCGTCTGCTGCTATGCGGATGCCCTTAAGATTTTGGAATAAATCCTCACCCTCTTCAAATACAAAGTTGAGAAGGTCGTTAACGTGTCTGATCCACTCAGAGCGAATGTACTTATCCTCCTGTGCGTTGAAGTACTCAGAGAATGAAAGGGGAGTTGCTGTCATGGGATTGATTGCGTTGTTATTATTAGTATACATGAAAAGAGGGGCATGAGAACCCCTCAAATCTTTAGAAATCATTTAGAATGGAAGTTCTTCTGCGTGGGGCATTAGAAAGTGATTCTTCCTTTTGCTTACGCTCTGCTTCTTTAAGTGCTGCGTAAATCTGAGAGGTCAAAGGTTGTATTTTAAAAAAGGCAGGTTGTTGTAAAAAGTATTATACTAAGGATAGCAAGAGCATTTCTCTCTTCTCTCACATCCTTAACATTTTGTAAGGCATCAAAGATTTGTGCCTTTGTGTTCTTGAGAGTAATTTGGGTCATTGTTAAAAATCATAGGAACCGTTCAAATACTCATCTATGGACTTGTTTTGCTCATCGGTTAGGGTTCCGTTAATGGCATCTTCCATAAGCATTTGAATTGCTTCGTCAGATACTGTGTCGAATAAAAGGTCGTCCATAGGGAATTAATTTGAACTTAAGTTAATGATAGCAAAGAAAATGCCCCTGTGAAGGGGCATTGTGCAGGTTAGTCAACTGTCACAGGGTTGAAGTAAAAATTACCCTTAGAGTCCTGATGAATTCCTGCGGAGTTAATACCAGTACCACCCACGCCTGTCGCCCTGCGTGAGGAGAGGCGTTGAATAATTCCGATAACATC
>Ga0115012_10000199_pt1 | contig 34316 bp, 31 predicted proteins | sample TroAtlMetagenome_FD_88706 | JGI IMG/M metagenome (GOLD analysis project Ga0115012, IMG submission 88706) | Marine eukaryotic phytoplankton communities from Atlantic Ocean - Tropical Atlantic ANT10 Metagenome | ecosystem: Environmental > Aquatic > Marine > Oceanic | place: Tropical Atlantic... | reverse complement strand
TGATGTTGGGCGAGCCACAGATTTTAGGTCAATTAAAACAAGCCTATCGAGATGCCAATAACCAAGGTGGTACGCATGTCCAGTTTGGCCACCTCTTCCCTTTTGTGTTTAATGCCAGCAAAAAAATCCGTACCCAAAGCGGTATTGCTCAAAACCCGGTATCGATTGCCTCAGCAGCTGTCAGGCTAATTGTCGAGCGCTTCCAAGCCATTGAGCCATTACATATTCTTATGATTGGCTCTGGTGAAACCGCATCTCTTGTTTCTAAATATTTGTATGAACAAGGTGCTAGGCATTTTACCATTGCCAGCAGAACACACGATAACGCCGAAAAGCTTGCCCTCAATTGGGATGCGAAAGCCATTACCATTACAGATATTCCTGATGAGTTGCCAAGGGCTGATATTGTTATTACAGCGACCCAGTGCCCGCTGCCTTTTATAGACAAGGCCATGTTGGGACCAAGCCGAGCTAAGCCTTTATTTTTACTCGATTTGGCTGTACCGAGAGACATCAACCCTGATGTGAAAGCACTCGATTACACAACGCTTTATAATATTGATGACTTGCACCAAACCATTGAGAAAAATCTAAAAGAAAAACGCAGCCGCGCGGAAGCCGCTGAGGCATTGATACCGTCATACATCGATACATTTAATCGTATGAGCCGAATGCGTTATGCGGACAAAGCCATTTGTAAGTATCGTGACCATATGAAGTCTTTGGCATCGACTGAACTTGAGCGTGCAAATCATAAGCTAAGCGCAGGTGCATGCCAAAAAGAAGTGCTAGCAACGTTTTCTGAGCGTCTGCTTAACAAGCTTTCACATGCTACAACTGCAGGTTTACGTGTGGCTGCTGCAGATAACCGTCACGAACTTGTAGATTTAACCTATTATTTATTAAACCGAGCCTTACCAGAAACAGAGCATGAAGAACTCCCTCAAGACTAAGCTTGAAAAATTACATGAGCGCTTTGATGAAATCAAACATCTGCTCTCAGACCAAGCCATCATCAGTGACAATGAAAAGTTCAAGTCGCTCTCTAAAGAGTACGCAGAGCTTGAGCCTGTGGCTCTAGACTATGAGCAACTACAAAACGCAGAAGCTGAGCTTGAAGAAGTTGAAGCCATGCTTAGCTCTGATGATGCCGACATGGTTGCCATGGCAAAAGAAGAAAAGGCAAGCATCACCGAACAAATTCAAGATTTAAATGCGAAGCTCCAAGTTCATCTGATTCCTAAAGATCCCTTAGACCAGGGCAATGTCTACTTAGAAATTCGTGCGGGCACTGGTGGCGATGAAGCCGCTATTTTTGTAGGTGATCTCTTTAAGATGTACTCAAAGTATGCCGAAAGCCAAGGCTGGCAAACCGAAATACTCACAGCCCACGAAAGTGACCATGGCGGCTATAAAGAAATCATCGTGCGCGTTATCGGTGGTTCGGTCTATTCAAGGCTTAAGTTTGAGTCTGGCGCCCATCGTGTGCAACGCGTCCCACTCACAGAATCTCAAGGGCGCGTGCATACATCAGCCTGCACTGTTGCGATTTTGCCAGAAGTAGACGAGGTGGATGATGTCACCATCAAAACTGAAGACCTGCGTATTGATACCTACCGCGCATCAGGTGCTGGTGGACAACACGTTAATAAAACTGACTCGGCCGTGCGTATTACCCATCTTCCATCCGGCGTTGTGGTCGAGTGCCAAGATGAGCGCTCACAGCATAAAAACAAAGCCCGCGCCATGAAGCTGCTTAAAACCAAGCTACTTGACATGGAGCAATCGAAACAAAAAACAGAGCAGGCCGAAGCCAGGCGTTCTTTGGTAGGCAGCGGTGACCGCTCTGAAAGAATCAGAACTTATAACTACCCGCAAGGTCGACTCACCGATCACCGCATTAATCTCACACTTTATCAATTAACAGATGTGTTAGATGGCGCCTTAAACTTGGTTATCGATCCCTTAAAGCAAGAGCACCAGGCAGAGTTATTAGCCTCACTTAATCAACATGACCAAGCTTAAAGCTGCACTACAGCATGCAGAAAAACAGCTTAAAGGAATAAGCCCAACACCTAAGCTTGATGCCGAAGTACTCATGTGTGCCGTATTACAAGTCAACCGCACGTATTTGATTGCGCACGATACAGACGAGCTTTTACAAACTGACATCAAAGTTTTTGAAGATTACATCCAGCAAAGGCTTACAGGTAAACCCATTGCCTATATTCTTAATCAACGTGAGTTTTGGTCGCTAAACTTAAAAGTTGATAACTCTACTTTAATCCCAAGGCCCGATACCGAATGCTTGGTGGAGCAAGCGTTATTGCTATTTGATGAAGAGTCAAAGCTTCAAGTATTAGAGCTTGGCACAGGTACAGGTGCTATTGCCCTTGCGCTTGCTAAAGAGCGCCCCAACTGGGACATCTTGGCCACAGATATTCACGAACCAACACTCGAAGTTGCCAAGTATAATATTGAGCAGCACCAAGCGACACAAATCAAACTATTACAATCCAACTGGTTTGAAAATATAACCAAACAGCAGTTTGACTTAATCATCTCAAACCCACCTTACATTGCAGACAATGATGAGCATTTAGATATGGGCGATGTGCGTTTTGAGCCCAAACGTGCACTTACAAGTGGCCCTGATGGACTTGATGATCTAAAGCATATAATTAGCCGTGCAAAAGCTTATTTGAGGCCTCAAGGTGTGCTGATGTTTGAGCATGGTTACCATCAAGCAGAGGCACTAAAACAGCTTATGAAGGCCGAAAATTATCAAGATATTCAGAGCATTTCTGACTACTCTGGACATAATCGTGTCATTTACGGCCGAAGTCGTTTAAAATAGCATCTATTTTACAGTCCCGCCCTGGTATGTTGCTTCAAGGCGGTCTATAATCAAAGCAATTTTGGGGTATTCCAAGTTTTTGGGTTGCATGTAGTTTAATTAACTAGTTGAATTTTATATGTCTGAAAAAGATAAAGATCAAGAACAACAACGCTCACAAATCGCAAAAGTAATTAGTCTTGGTAAAGAACAAGGATATTTAACCTACCTTCAAATCAACGATTTAATGCCTAACATCGTTGATACTGATCACTTTGATGTCATCATCACCATGCTCGAGGGCATGAATATTAAAGTCTTTGAGCGTGCGCCAAGTCAAGACGAACTTCTTTTACTTGGAAACACAGAAGAAGCACCCGAAGATATCGAAGAAGCAGCAGCTGTGCTTGCTTCTGTAGCCAAAGAAACCGGTCGTACCAGCGACCCTGTGCGTATGTACATGCGTGAAATGGGTACTGTTGAACTTCTCACAAGAGAAGGCGAAATCCGCATTGCAAAACGCATTGAAGAAGGTATTTTCCAAGTCTTAAAATCTTTGGCTCAATACCCTGAAACCATCAAAAGCTTACTTGATGATTACGCATTGGTATTAGAAGAAGAGGCACGTCTTAGTGATATCATCAGCGGCTTTGCAGATACCGAAGAAGCTCCTGCTGCAAACATTGGCTCTATGCTCGATACCACTGAAGATAATCAATCTAAAGACGATATGTCTGATGACGATGACATCGACGATGATGAAGACACAGGTGGTGACGGCGACACAGGTCCAAGCCTTGAGCAGGCAGAGCCTTATTTTCAAGAGTTACAAAAAACCTATGACGTTGTCATGCGTTTGATGGCAAAGCATGGCCGCCAGCATGCAAAAGTTGTTGCTGAAATCGAGAGTATGTCTGAAGCTTTCTTAAAGCTGAAGTTAACCTCAAAGGCTGTTGATAAGCTATCTCGCTACTACCGCAAGCTACGCAATCTAGTTAGAGACCTAGAACGCCGCATTATGCGTCTTTCGATTGAAAGAGGTGGCGTGCCAAGAAAGATCTTTATTGATTCTTTCCCAGGTCAAGAGACCGTTGAAAATTGGTTACCTGAGCTTGCCAAGAAGCATGATAAGAAAATTGAAATGCCTCGCATTGAAATTGTGCTGCCCGAAGTCGTTCAATTGCAAAGAAAGATTGGGCAAATCGAGCAAGAGTCTGGACTTACTGTAACTGAAATCAAAGACATCAACCGTAAAATGTCTTTAGGTGAGGCAAAAGCACGCCGAGCTAAAAAAGAAATGGTCGAAGCAAACTTGCGTCTCGTCATCTCTATTGCAAAGAAATACACCAACCGAGGTTTACAATTCTTAGACTTAATCCAAGAAGGCAACATTGGCTTGATGAAAGCAGTTGATAAGTTTGAATACCGACGTGGTTATAAGTTTTCTACTTATGCAACCTGGTGGATTCGACAAGCGATTACCCGTTCTATTGCGGATCAGGCTCGTACCATTCGTATTCCTGTGCATATGATTGAAACCATCAATAAGCTCAATCGTATTTCACGCCAAATTTTACAAGAAACAGGCCGTGAGGCTATGCCAGAAGAGCTTGCAGAAAAAATGGACTTAAGCGAAGACAAAATCCGGAAGGTTTTGAAAATCGCCAAAGAGCCTATTTCTATGGAAACCCCTGTGGGCGACGATGATGAGTCTAAACTTGGCGACTTTATTCATGATGATAATATGTCATCTCCCATCGACTCAGCAACGACTGAAGGCTTACGTGAAGCTACACTTGAAATTCTCGAGACCCTCACACCAAGAGAAGCTAAAGTATTACGTATGCGTTTCGGTATCGAAATGAATACCGACCATACGCTAGAGGAAGTCGGTAAGCAATTTGATGTCACGCGTGAGCGTATCAGACAAATTGAAGCTAAGGCACTACGTAAGCTTCGCCACCCCTCGCGCTCAGAAAAACTTCATAGTTTTATTGATGTTGATGATGAGTAACTAGTTGTTACTTGCTATTTCTCATAATGGTCTATGCTTAAATTACGCGGATGTGATTTCTATCACAGGAGACCATTATGAGTATCCAGGAGCAAAAGATTGCAAACCCGTTAAAATTCTATAGCGAACCCGAAGACGTTGCCCACGATAAACACCTATCCCTCGAAGAAAAAATCAAAGTACTTGATAACTGGCTCAATGATATAGACTTACATGCCATCGCCGATGATGAAAACATGCAAGGTAAATTCAAAGACAGAAGACAACATGTCGACTACTTAAGACGATTACTAAGAACTTATCGTGCACATCAAGCACATAATCACCAAAAACATCATTAAGTGTGATATTATTGCTCTTATTTTATCGATGAGGGCTGGTTGTGAGTTTTTTAAAGAAGTATCCTGTACCCACGGGTAGCCTAGCACTTGCCACCGCAAGCCTGGCTGCATTTTGGAGTAACTTTGTTTCAACCTTTGCTGCAGCAAAAGCCATGATTCTACTTTCTGGTCTCATGGTTGTCATGCTTATTGCCCCTATCTGCCTTAAATTCATTCTACACCGTGGCTCGTTACGAGAGCATTTAAGACATCCATTATTAGGCAGTGTCACACCTACGCTTGCTATGTCATTGATGTTGCTGAGTAAATCTATAAGCTTTTGGCACTTTGGACTTGCTGAAAAAACATGGCTTTTTGCCGTGCTATTGCATGCAAGTTTTCTTATTGTTTTTGCAGGGCATAGAATCAAAGACTTTGATCTCAATCATATAGTCCCAAGCTGGTTTATACCTCCTATTGGCATTGTTGTTGCCTGCTTAACATTGCCATCAATGGCTTACTTAAAACTTGCCAATAGTATTTTGATGTTTGGTCTTTGTGCCTATAGCTTTATGCTGCCTTTGATGCTCTTTCGCTTGACACGAGGCCAGCGCATTGATGATGCCAGAAAACCTACACTTGCTATCTTGGCAGCACCTGCAAGTTTAACCTTATCCGCCTACTTAACTTTAAGCGACTCACCGAGCACAACTTTTGTAATTTTGATGTTTTCATTGGCCGTGGTTATGACTGCAAGTGTTTATATGATGCTATTCAGACTTGTCCGCCTACCCTTTACACCGGGTTTTTCGGCGTTTACTTTCCCTCTTGTTATCAGTGCTACTGCCATGCTTAAAGTGAGTGCATGGACGACTCATGCCAACGTCATGTTAAACTGGACCAAACCTTTATACTATGGGGCGATTGTTGAAGGCATGATTGCAACAGGTATGACATTTTTTGTTTTCGGGCTGTATTATCGCTTCTTGCGTAGTTCAGAAACTTTGGCATAACCAAGCGTTATCACAATCCATATACTTGTATAAGTCAAAGCATAAATCAGTGCTGCATTTTGCTCGCTGTACATATTTAGCCAATGGCTTGCCACATAGCTCTTAAAGTTGGTTTGGGCTATAAGCTTTAGCCCAAGCACATGAAAAACATAAATAAATAAAGCATGCCTGCCTAGCACTTCAAAAACACGAAAGTAACGTGCATGATGCTTTATCTCACATAAATAAAATAAACCTGCATAGGTTAGTGCAGCAAGACCACCTGTCCATAACACATAGGTGCTTGACCACATGGCCTTATTGATAGGTACTATATATTGATAGCGCCATGCCAAAACGCAAGCGCCTAATCCAAAGACACAAAGCCACTTTATATAAGCCCTATCCGAAGCCCTAGCTATGTACTGTTGGCCGATGAGGCAGCCCATCAATACAGAGGCTATAGCAGGTAAAGTACTGAGCAAACCCTCAGGATCAAAACCTTTACCATATAAATGCTGCAGGCCCAGTACATACTTATCGACATCAAATATCATCGCCTTAGTCACTTGGGTATAGGCAAGCAGTAATACAATAGCTATGACCACTTGCATGCGCATGCTGGTTTTCAGATACAGCACAACCCCGACTAAGTAACACAGTGCAATGCGCTGCAAAACCCCCATAATACGCACAGTATCGGCATCAAAATGATTAGGAAATGCATTGATAAATAAACCAATGAAAAATAAGTAAAACGTACGCCATGCAATCTTTTGCAGACGAACCTCTCGTCCATCAAAAGCGATAACAATGGATATACCAACAATGACAATAAAAAAGGGAAAGACAATGTCGGCAAAACTGCAGCCATCCCAAGCGCTATGCTGTAAAAACATATAAGGATGTGCATTGCCTGGGCTATTGACCAGCACCATAAGTGCAATGGTTAGACCTCGGAAAATATCTAAGGCATGAAGTCTTGATGAACTATTCATGCCTTAGATAATAAACAGCTTATCTACCTGAGTAAATATACACACCTTGGTTTAATTCACACTTTGCTTTCATGCCCTCACCCATGGTTTCATAGGTTTGTGGGTTAAGCGCATCAACATGAATAGTAAAGCTGTTATCTTTATTCAGCACATATTTTGTATGTTGAAATACAGGGATATCTTGATGGCGTGGGTGGTGTGTTGTGAAATGCGTATTGGCAAACGTGACTTTTTCACCTCTTATCAATAGTGCTTTTTCCGGATGTACGCTTGCAATCATATTTACTGGATGTGCTGCATTTGTTTCACACTTTTCAAGATTAATCACTGCATGGAGCTGATGTCCATGGCCAAGAGCTGCTGCAACTTCTTTAAAGTTTTTTGCAGGCTCCCGCTGCGGTACTCTATGCTTATCTAGCTCTACTTGATCTGCATTGACTGCAAGCGCTGTAAGTGCCAATGGAAGAATCATTAATTTTTTAAACATAAGCATTACCTCTCTAGTTAAAAATCATTTTGCCCAAATGAGCTAAATCACTCTAGATTATGCCCCCCACAAAGTCAACGTGCTTGTAATTTATCAATGGTGTCTGACCCCATTGATACAAGCTCTACCTACAGCATCGTATTTGCTATCTTTCAAGTCTCTTATACAAGCTTGAAAACCATGCCGCATTCGCTCAATATCCAGACGAGCACGCGCCTCGTCCCGTTTTTCATCAGCCATGTGCTTGATATCTGTGTAAACGGTATATTTCACTATTTTTCTCACATTTGAATTCTATGCATATATTACATACATATAATCCATTTGAAAATCATTGTTTGTGCTATAATTATACCATAGTGACTTATGAAGACACTTTAGGAGAAAAAAATGAGCGGCAGTAACTATGATATGGGTTTCTCATCAATGCTTGAAGCAATTACTGATTGGTCAAAAGAACGTAGCACTGATATGGCAAACTACTTCATGCAAGAGACTCAACCAACGCAGCTATCAATAGAAGAAAACGTAATAATCGGAATAGGGATGGCACTAGCTGTAGGATGGCTAATGAGCGGTGGGGGGGGGATGTATCGACCGCAGCCCAGTAGAGAAGCAAAAACACAAGAAGATAAACTCGCAGAGCCAGCACTTCAACAAGCAGAAAAACAAGACACTACTCTAAAATCAAAAGCCCCAAGTAGAGAGGCCGTTACGTTTACTAAGCAAGAGACCAGCGCCCTGAAAAAGTATGAGCGAAGGATTGATAAACTTTATAACGATACCAATAAGGCAACACTCACCATAAATCAATCTGTTAACAAAGATGATTATAAGAAAAGCATTATAGAAAAAACAAATAAGAGATTACAGCAACAAGGAAAAACCGTTGAAGGAAACAACTATAGTGCTGCCTTAGACGTAACTCTAAAAAAAATGGAGCTAAACCAATTTTGGCCAACACATTTTGGGTGGCAAAGTACGATTAATCTTAAACATCATTGTATGGCAATCTTAGATAGCTTAGAGACGGAGTCCAAAATTCTATTTTGGATGGGTGAATTTAGTGCGAGTAGATGTTTAAATCAACTAGTCAATGAGATACGTGACTCTGCAAGCACACACGTGCATTCAGGCAAACCAGATAGGTCTTTTTACTCTGACCTCACAGACATACTGGATAAATACGCTAAAAACGACACGCTCAAGAATGCGCATGGTTTAGGCGCCGCCTTGAGTGACTTATGCAGTAGAATTAAAGCTTTTCTCACGGGCTCAACCTACCACAAAGAGCATAAAGACTCCGAGGCTGTTGAGAAAGTTAAAGACTTTAAGAAACAAGCAGAAAGCCATCGAGATGAGCAATCTGATGATCATGAGGCTGGTAATGATAGCCCTAGTGCTACTAGGTGATATCTTTTGGTAAAACCTGCTTAACAGGCTTTACGTCGATATTTAAGAAATAACGGGTGGCTTTACGCGCACCTTTGCGAGTAAGAGCACCCTTTTCTACCAAATCGACCAAGTCACGCGTGGTGGTTGCAGAAGTGGCTTTGGTGATTTGCATGTAGTTTGCAGCACTTAGTCCGCCCTGAAAGCCTCCTGGACCTTCTCGAAACATACGAATCAATGCTTTCTCTTGCCTTGTATTGAGCTTATCTTTTAATGCTTCTAACAGCTTCGATTTATGCATGGTGAAATCGATATAAGCCTGTGTATTTCTTTGTGCCTCAATTACAATGGTGGCAAACCATAGTAGCCAATCCGTGATATCGAGCGTAACACTTGCTTCGCTCAAAGCTTGATAATAAGCTTTTTGATGCTTAAGTAGGGTTTGCGATAAAATCACGATTGAAGGCCTTCTCATGCCTTCTGCAAGTGCTTTTTCGGCAATGGCGCGCCCTATTCGTCCATTCCCATCTTCAAAGGGGTGAATACTCTCGAACCATAAATGCGCAAGGCCCGCACGCACAATGTTAGGAAGCTTACGCTCTTGGCCAAACCACGCCAGAAAAGCCTGCATCTCTTTGGGGACTGCTTTTGAAGGTGGCGCTTCAAAATGTACTTTTTTGGCATAGTCAGGCCCAGAGATGATTTGCATGGCTTCTTCATACTGCCTGTAGCCACCGATGCAATCTAAGTCTTGCCGCCCTTGCATCACTTGTTTGTGCCAGTCAAACAGCAAGTCCTCAGTAAGGGTTTGCCCTAAGCTTTCATATAAAGACACCATCATTTGTGCAACACCACGCTCGGCAGGCTTCGCTCTCTCTGCAGGCCCAGCCACACCAAGTGCCTTACAAATAGAGGAGTGTACGCTGTTTCGGTTTAAGGACTCACCTTCGATGGCTGAAGTATCAATGGCATCGATACTCATCAAATCAGCTGTGAGTTTGGCGTAATCTTCTTTACCTAAATAACGAAATGTACCTGCCATCAAGGCAGCTTCTTCTAAAAACAGCTGCTCGGCACGCTCAAATTTTGTCGCATCCCAAGTAAAGTTAGGCCAGTTTTTTAATTGCCAATTCCACACCATGATGAATAAACCCTCCCTTTATTAATCATGATAGCACATATTTTTGATTAATAAAGTTATGAGTTATTCATCATGACACACTGGGCAACTCAAACCAACTCGTGGTATATCGCGGTGATGTATGCTGGCGTTTACGCCCTTCAAGCTTTTTAAAAGCACTGGATGCAGCTCGAATGGTTGCACTGCCATATCTATTATTAATGTTGTCATAAGCTGTCATCAATGCTTCGGATGCAGTATTCCAGGCCTCGGGCTGCAAAGACCATAAATCTAGCTGTTTATCTGTTTTAGCGGTTATTTCATCCAGGTAAACGCTTACTTTTTTATAGTCATATCCGGATTTATAGATATGTTTTAAGCACTGTCTGGCAGCTTTGGTGATGACACGCACATCGCTGCTTGGATGAATAAGACGTATAGATTGGACCGCATGATGCTGCTTGGCATCATCACGAAAATGGTTGGTGCGTAGTCGCACCTGAATGGTTTTACATACAGAGCCCTGCGCGCGTAGCTTTTTAGAGGCAATATCACAATATGACGCAAGCGCCATACAAATAGGGTCAAATTCGGTTTCTGGCTTGGCAAAAGAACGCGAAGACATAATGCTTTTTTTGGGTTCTGGGGCGCTTAGAGCCAAACAAACTTGGCCATTTAACTCCAAGGCCACTTGCTCAAGCACCATATTAAAGCGTCTTTTGATTTCATGTGGTGAGGCTTGCCTTAATTCCTCTGCCGTTGCTATACCTTGCCGCTTGAGCTTCTCACCCCAGCGCCGCCCGATACCCCATACTTCATCCACTGGTTTTTGGGACAGCCAGTGCTCAGCTCCTGTGATGTTAAACACGGGGGTTTTTAAATCTTTTTTAGCGACATGGTTGGCAAGCTTCGCCAAGGTTTTAGTTTGCCCAATACCTACAGAGACAGGGATGCCAGTCCACTTTAAAATTTGATAATGCAGCTTAGTTAGAAAAGTTTCGGCTTCTTCAGGCAAGCCTTTGAGATCTAAAAACGCTTCATCTACGGAATAAACTTCAACCTCTGGCCAAGCGCTCTTAATAATAGACATCACGCGGCTCGACATATCTGCATATAAAGCAAAGTTAGAAGAGAATACATGTACATGCTTACTTATGCATAGCGCTTTGACTTGAAAGTAAGGCTCTCCCATTTTGATGCCAAGTGCTTTGACTTCGTTTGAGCGCGCAATCACACAACCATCATTATTAGATAACACCAGTACGGGCTGATGACGTAGCTTCGGGTTAAACACACGCTCGCATGAGGCATAAAAATTATTGCAATCAATAAGCGCAAACATAATTATACCTGGTGTATCACATTGGTCACGACACCCCACACCATGGTATCGAGCGCTTCGGTGATGATGATGTCAGGAAAAGAAGGGTTTTCTGGCTGCAGTTTAACTACCCCATCTTTCATGTATAAGCGCTTTACCGTGAGCTCACCATTGACTGCGGCAATCACGATTTTGCCATGCCGAGCCTCTAGGCTTCTATCAACAACAAGAATATCCCCTGGGTGTATGCCTGCATGCAGCATAGACTCCCCTTTGGCTCTAACTAAAAACGTTGCCGCAGGGTGTTTAACTAAATACTCATTCAAATCAAGCAAGCTCTCAATATAATCATCTGCTGGTGAAGGAAAGCCCGCTTCAACTTGGCTGCCATAAAGCGGCAGTTTGAATCCTAGTGTTTCAAGACGTGCTTTTTGTGATGCAGGAATACGTACCACAACGGTAGGCTTACCACGCGGTCTCCCCGCTCCTACTCGCTTTCCGCCCCTTGGCATGACTTACTCCTTTGATATTTGTTACATTATTCATAAGTATAGTATAGTGCAGCGTCATGATTGGCACAATGTGTGCTATTAAGCTATGCTATAGCCTGGTACATTTTTTATTGGCGCGACAGCATGAAATTTCTTTATGACTTCTTCCCTATTTTCGTATTTTTTATTTGCTTTAAATTATTTGGGATCTATACCGCAACAGCGGTTGCTATTGTGCTCTCTATATTGCAAGTGGTGGTTTATCGCTTAAAGTTCCACCGTTATGAAAAGCTACATGTCATAAGCTTGGTGCTGATATTGGTGCTTGGTGGCGCAACACTGATTTTTAGAAACCCTTGGTTTATTAAGTGGAAACCTACGGCTCTTTACTGGTTATCTGCTGTCATCTTTTTTGGTTCGGCTTACATTGGTCAAAAACCTATTATCCAAAAGCTCATGGATAACAACATTACGCTACAACCTAAAATTTGGCGCCGCTTAAGCCATGCATGGTCTGTCTTTTTCTTAATGATGGGCTCTATCAACCTTTATGTGGCCTACCACTTTGATACTAACACCTGGGTTAACTTCAAACTTTTTGGTGGTGCTGGCTTTACCTTATTGTTTGTTTTACTCCAGGCACTGTACCTTGCGCGACATGTCAAGCAACCTGCGGATTTAGTCAAACCTGCATTTAAAGAACGTATGCGAGAAAGATAATCATGCGCCTGCTTCTAATTGAAGATGATGAGTCATTAGGTGATGCCGTCAAAACGGGATTAACCCAATACGGCTATGTGGTGGACTGGCTCAAAGATGGTGAGGCAGCACGTACCGCAACAGATATCGAGTCTTTTGAGCTGATTATTCTTGATTTAGGCTTACCTAAGCTTGAAGGGCTTGCATTGCTCAAGCATATTCGACAAACAGGCAATGCGACCCCTGTGATTATTTTAACGGCGCGCGAATCTGTAGATAACCGAATTGAAGGCTTAGATGCGGGTGCTGATGACTATATGGTAAAACCGTTTGACTTAAACGAGTTGACCGCAAGAATCAGAGCTCTCATCAGGCGCTCGCAAGGCCGAGCGGATACTGCAATACATTATAAAAATATTACGCTCGACCCCAAAGCACATACTGTAATGCTAGATAATAATGATGTGCATATATCCAGAAGAGAGTTTGCTCTCCTGCAAAAACTCATTGAAAATCAAGGGGTTGTAATTTCCAGAGAGCAGCTCATGCAAAGTATTTATGGCTGGGATGAAGATTTAGACAGCAATGCTTTAGAAGTACATGTACACAACTTACGTAAAAAGCTGAATGCAGATTTTATTCGTACCATTCGGGGTATAGGCTATATTGCCGAAAAAGATAGAGGTACCAACGAAACATAGGTGCGCACTTGAAAAACTCTATTCGAAAATTTCTACTGGTTTACTTGCTGCTTGCCATCGGCATTACAACGACACTAACAGCTGTGGGTAACTATTACCTCAATAAACAAGATATCCAAGAGCACTTTGATACCATCATGGCGGTATCTGGGCTTTCTTACGAAGCGTTGCTGGCTGACCACCCCAAAGAACGTCACCTTAAAAAAATTCAGTCTGCGCTTGAAGGTGTGCCAGATAAAATCGGCGTGTATTATCCCCCAGTTGACCCTACCAAGCCATTACTAGAAGACTATATCAACCGACTTACCTTCCAGTATTGGTCTTCAGATAATCAGCGTTTGTTGTACACACCAGAGGCACCAGATCTAGAACTTGACAGCATACCTGATGGCTTTAGCAACGCATGGATTAACAATCAAGAATGGCGCGTTTTTACCGCAACCAATCACGCCTCAGGCGCAAAGTTTATTTTATCAGAGCAATATGACACACGTAATGAATTAAGAACGCGCATTGCTCAAGATGATTTATACATCATGCTGATTACCTTTCCGCTTTCCGGCTTGCTGATTTGGATAGTCATCGGTCGCGGCCTCAAAAGCTTAGATAAGGTTGCCAATGAAGTCGCACACCGAGCCCCCAGCCACTTAGAGCCCGTAAAAGTTGAAGATGCGCCCGAAGAAATTAAGCCTATCATTGATGAGCTAAATAAGCTCTTTTTCCGACTGCAAGAAGGCTTTGAACGAGAGAAGCGCTTTGCGGCTGATGCGGCACATGAACTTAAAACGCCACTTGCTGTGATCAAAACCCAAGCGCAAGTTGCACTGAAAGCTACAAAAAAAGCAGAAAAAAACGAAGCGATAGATAAAATTATCTCTGGCATCGACCGTACCACACATATCGTGCAACAGCTTTTAACGATGAGTCAGCTTGTACCCGATGCTGAACATATCAGTGGTTTTGAGCAAGTCGATTTAGTAAAAGTTACCCGTGACATGGTAGCAACACTTGCCCCTAAAGCCATTGAGAAGCACATCGAGCTTGAGTTTGAGTCTGGCAAAAAATTACCAAAACTACACGGCAATACGACTGCAATTTGTATTTTGGTGCGTAATTTAGTCGATAATGCGATATCGTATACCCCATCAAAAGGCGAAGTGTCGGTAAAAATCTATAAGTCAGACAATCATATGATGCTTGAAGTCAGTGATAATGGCCCCGGTATTTCCAAAAACTTACACAAAAGGGTGTTTGAGCGCTTTTATCGTGTGGTTGGCAATAAAGCCCCCGGCAGTGGACTTGGGCTTGCTATTGCTAAACAGATTGTTGACTTGCATCGTGGCAGCATCAAGCTTAGCAAACCTGCCAAGCATTCAGGGCTCATTGTAACTATACACTTCCCATACAAGCTTTAATAAATCTAAGCTAAACTAGCAAGGCCTTGTAAGCTTTCTTTGATTAAAGCTTCACAGCTTTTGTTACCATCATCAAGCGACTTCACCATTTTAGAGGCTTCATGTGGCTTGTAACCCAGTGCTGTGAGCGCACTGATGGCTTCTTCTACATGTGAGCGCACGGTAGTAAAACTCGATGATGCTTGCATCGAGGCATCACCCTCGGGTAGTTTATCTTTCATTTCGACCATGAGGCGCTCGGCGGTTTTCTTGCCGATGCCCGGAAGCTTAGTAAGCATAGTCGCATTACCCTCACGAATGCATTGCATGAAAGCTTCAGGCTGAATGCTAGATAGTATTGCCATCGCAAGTTTTGGGCCTACGCCGTTGACACGAATTAATGTTCTAAATAAGTGGCGCGACTCAACGGTTAAAAAACCATAGAGTGTGATGGCATCTTCTCGCACTTGTGTATGAATAAATAAACTTACGGCTTCTTTGGCTGACTCAACCTCAAAAAAAGTCGGTAAAGCCACCTCAACATCATAGCCAACACCTGCAACATTCAGTACAACTCTGCCTGGCTCTCGTTTATCAATCACTTCACCTGTTAACCAGCCTATCATGACATCACCCTCCCCTTGGCTTGAATTTGTTTAAGATGACTTGCGTGACTATGGCAAATCGCAACAGCTAAAGCATCAGACGCATCGGTTTGAGGTGCTCGCGATAAACTCAAAAGACGCATCACCATGTCTTTAACTTGCGCCTTATCAGCACCACCATACCCTGCGACAGCTTGCTTGATTTGCCTTGGGGAGTACTCAAAAATTGAGGTATCAGCTGTCGTTGCTGCCACCATAGCAACCCCTCTTGCATGTCCGAGTTTTAATGCTGAGTTAGGATTTTGATGCATGAAAACCTGCTCTAAAGCCACTTCATCAGGATGATAGCTTTGCACCAAACTTTGCACGGCATCGTAGATAATCTTTAATCGATTACTTAAGTTTTTCTCTGTTGTTGTGCGAATACAACCACTATCCATATACTTTAGATGCGTGCCCTCTGTTTGAATAAGACCATAGCCTGTAATTCTAGAACCTGGATCAATCCCCAATATGACTGTCACGAGCGATTCCTTGCTGTTTATGCTCTGGATGCGATTCTTTAAATAAAAAGATCACGAGTAACAAGTTAATTAAATAACTTAACGGCATAATTAGCAAGGCTTTCTGATAGCTTGCAAGTTGATATAGCGATACACCATCGACAACAGTAACATCACCGATTTTTTGTAGAACCACACCGACCATAGGCTGGAAAAAGGCAGCACCGATGACAACAGATAAATTATTGAAGCCACAAGCAGTTCCAACAAGCTTAGGATCATTATTATCTTTTACCACAGCAAAGCTCACGGCCTGACCACTCGCGCCAAGACCAAAGAAAAATAATATAGCGTGCATCCAAGACATAGGTATATTTGGCACGTAAAGTACAATGGATGTTGCAACTAAACCAAAACAAGCACTTGTACCCAAAACGATGCGACGATTTTTAATCTTGTCACTCACCCAGCCAAACAGTGGGCTGCCTACAATGGTACCAAGCCAAACCATACTACACATCACAGAGGCCACAAGTAGGTTGGTATCGTATCTTACCTCTAAATAAGGTATACCCCAAAGACCTGCAAAAACGGCTATTGGCGTCCAAATGGTACAAGCATATATGCCAGTTAGCCATGTATAACGTCGACCACAAACGGCTTTCAATCTCTTCCATTCATCTCGAAAACGCTCTTTCGGCCTTTCTTGAGTAGATTTGTTGGGAAAGTCTCGAATAAACAACCAAATTAGGCACGCAAGTCCAAGGCCAACACCACAAAGAATAAAACTTGCTTCGCGCCACCCAAAGGCACGAATTAATAGTGCAAGGGGCTTCTCTCCATACATTGCACCTATTGAACCCATGGCTTGACCAATGCCGGCAAGAATGGCGAAGTGTGTCGGTGGAAACCATCGAGATAGCAGCACCAGTGCACCAATAAAAGAAAATGCCGAACCAAAACCAATAAATAGGCGACCTAGGGCGGCAGTGATAATACTTGATGTTGAGGCAAAAAAAGCTGAACCTAGCGCACAGAGCGTTAGCGCTATCGTCATAAGTTTTCGGGGGCCATATCTGTCAAACAAAAGCCCTGCCGGGAGCTGCATAGGCGCATAGGCATAAAAATAGAATGCCGCTATCATCCCATAGCCTGTCGCACCAACATTAAACGTTTGCATAATAGGTGCCGCCATGACAGCGGGCGCTACTTGTAAGATAAATTCATACAAATAAAATGCTGTGGCGAGTAAAAAAATAGAGTAAGCGCGAAGTGGTTTGAAATTCTCAGATGTGACTATATCAGACTGTACGTGTGTATCCAAAACATAACCATTGATATACAAAAAAGATCATTAGACCCATTCTAAAATACTTTGTCAATAAAATATGAATGAAATGAACCACTTGGGTTTAGATAGAACCCAAGTGGTCTAGGAGATTACAATGAGACGTTGAAGTTAACCAAAACGCCATTTTGTGATGGGATATTTCTTATGCTACCGGTGCCTGCAGCTTCGTTTACTGTTAAGTTTTGCGAACCACCATAAATGCCCTGGTAAACCACATCAACAGTAGAAATGCGTGACAGCGTTGTACCAAACCCTGCTTGTATTTCACCATTAACTTTAGAAAGTTTATTAAAGACTGAGATGCTATCTGACATGCTCATTCTACGATAAGCGGCACCCGCCTTGAAGACACCGAAGAACTTGTCGCCTTCGATGAGTGTCATACGCGCTGTACCTAATAAGTCAATGATAGGCATTACATTGGCATAGAAAGGTACACCGCCTAAGTCATCAATCTGGGCAGCAGTGGCATATACTGGCATGCCGGTGAGGCCATTTTGAACACCGAGCTCGATACCCATGTTGATATCCATCCAGTTGAAACCATCAACATACTTACTGTAGTGGGCTACATTGAATAAATCTTTGGATAATGAAAGACGTCCAAGCATGGTCTGGCCACTGCCTTTATTTTGCCCCACAGGTTGAAAAGTGGTGTAACCAAAAGCACCTGTTGCAAACCATGCATTGCCATCGTTAATAGATGTGCGCTTAGGTGCTTGGTATTTAGCTTGTGGGTTGTATGAATATTCCATTCTGCTTGTTGCCAGTGTGTGATGGTATCTTTTGTTTTCCATCTTGCCACCAGGCATCTGGGTGTTGAATAAAGCTGCAAATGGCATAGCAAGTTTATCTAAACTTAAGCCGCCGAGGTCCATACCAGGTATAGACATATCGCCTATAGTTGACTTGTAAGAGCCTTTTCTTCGCTTCATACGCTTTTGCTGGGTGTTGGCTGCAGCGGCAGCTTTTTGCTCATCAGCTTTGGTATCAAAGAGCCCTACATCTGGTAAGTCGATATCAGGCATTGATAAAATCGGTTTTGATTTGGGTTGCTTCGCCATAAGCTCTCTACTGACGTGAACCACATCACGTGCAGAAGAAAGTGGGCCAACATATACTCTATATAAACCTGTGTCCGCGTTTCTAGCAACATGTATATCTGTGTTGGTGTATCGGCTCATCTCAGATTGCATTTTCATGGCATTATCTTTCACTCTAAACGAGCCAAGATAAAGCATGTATCTGCTGTAGTGGAGGTCGGTGCTAAGATGGCTTCCCTTCTCAACGCCGTATACCTCTTTCACACTATCAGCACTTGCAACTTGAACAAGACATAAACTGAAAAAAGTAATGAGTAGATTGCAGCGTTTCATGTAAAGATTCCTTCTTTAAGTTAGACCGTTTTACCAACCATATCTAGTACGCGCAACCACTACATCTTGTAGTGATTTAACAAAATCATGCCTGTTATTACAATCTTTTTCAACCTTTTTTTTGTTATGGATTTGATCTATGTCTATTATTATCAACTTTGTCTTGATTTGGCTCAGCCACATGTTCTGATTTTGAAAACATGCCTAGGCGTGACGTTGGCGAAAAGGATACCATTCTATTGCAAGATGGATCACCCTCTCGAATCATAGGTACATCAGGCCCTTCTGTTGCATCAAATAAATCATGCTTTTCTAATATTGCTCGCCAATCAGCTATAGACTTGAAGTCTCTGACTTCTGCAAGCTCATCTTCAACAGATACGCCATTCACAGCATTAAAAATAAAATGTGCCATGTGTGCCATACTACTCTGTATAGAATTCTCTGGTGCATCATGGTCAACCAAAAGGAAGTGTCCGTCATCTCTTAATACGCGACGCACATCTTGTAAAAACTTAGATAAAGCAGCTTCATTAGGAAAGTGATGCAAACCAATATAGCAAGTAACAACATCTACATTCTTGCTTGGTATTTTGCTTAAATCAGGCGTATCGTAGTCAAGCTTAACCCACTCATCAAAGGGATGAAGTGCACCGGCATCAATGCAATCAGCCCACGAAGGTTCAGCAGCATTTACAGAATAGATTTTACCACTTACATCATACTTAGCCTTAAAGCCTTGCACATAGCGCCCAGGCGATCCCACTTCAACAATGCCATCAATTTTAGAGGTGTTTGATGGCAAAGATAGCTTGGCTTGTTGGCCTAGTGCCTTTTTAATAGCATCAAGCGAGCTCAACTGATCTTGAATATCTGTCAGTGTATTTGGCATATACTCATCGCGTCTTTGACAGAGCTCAGCGTATATTTCTTCATGCGTATCACAGTACTCTAAAACATCATCAAGCACTTTATACAGTGCATCTATATGCCCTCGCATTAAAACATGACTGATAAAGCCTTTAAAAGCCTCTCGGTGCTCGGGTGAACCCATAACAGCTTTAACATGCTTTGCTCCGTCAGCTTCATAATCATGCTGCAAATATTTATCATACATACCCGTGTTGAAAATACCTTTGGGATCTACCTGCTCTTTATATGCCTTTGCTTTTTCTGCATGTGGATAAGACTTTTTAAACGTTTCAGGTGAAGAAACATGCTGATACGGTAAGTAATATGTACCACCAGATTGAACCGCTAGATTTTGCGCCTCTCGTAACCACTTTCTTGCTTCTATTATTTTAGAGGGCTGCATCGATTGATTAAAACACAGCACAACAGCAAACTTATCACCACCATGGGCATATGACAGCGGCGAAGCATCATATTGTTTAACAAAGCGCACCGAAGCATTCAACATTTTGACATCATGCTCATCCAATAGGTGCCCCAGTGACTCAATAAAACCTGCTAACTCATCACCAGGTATAAAGTACTCTTGCAACCACTCTTTTTCGCTCTCAGCATGACTAAGTAGCGCATTGATGGGTGGCTGCATAATCTCATTGGTCGTCATAGGATCATGATCTATATCACAAGAAGCCTGCTCACCACGCCAGTAGATATCTCTTGCAAAACCAAAGCGTTTTGCAAATCGAACCAAAATACGTTCTGCACGAGTGCCCCTTTCGCCCTCAAACTCTAAGTTTTTAGTAACACGTGGTGTTGCGTCTTCTACTTCATAGGTGTCGGTAAAGCCTTCCTGTAATAACTTGCCGGGCTTTAGCGATAAACGGTATAGATGCATGCGTTTGCTGTCATCATCACGCACATGCTTAATAAAATGATTCACATAATCTTTCGGTTCAATTTTTTCTGATTTTCTTTTTAGAAGCTCATTATCTGCAAGCTTCATTTTGGCACTCAGCACAACCCCGTATAACCCATAACCACCAACCACGTGGTTAAACAAATCTTCGCCTGGATAGGTGGTAACCACCTCACCATCAGCTTTCATGACTTCTAAGGACTGAATTGCATTGGCCAGTACCCCTGTATGATGATCCCATCCATGAATATTACTGCCAATTGAGCCACCTACAGAAAATACATTGGATGCTTGCATCACACTCAATGCTTTCTTATGTTTGTTGGCCTCAAGCTGAACATCTTGCCATATGGCACCTGCACCTACAGTTGCTGAATCATCGTCATGCACTTTAATATAATTAAACGCAGACATATCAACGACGATGGCACGCTCACCAAAACCTGGCGCACTTTGCTTACCTTGACTGAATCCAGCACCACGTATACATACTTTCAGACCTTCATCGTTTGCTCTTTGCAAAATAGACTTGAGCTCATCGGCATTTTGGGGCTTTAAAGCTGTATCAACGGTCGAGTTCTCGGTAAAAAACAAAGCCATTTCAGGCTCAAAAAAACCAATGACACTTGCCATGATGGCATAGCCACTTTTACCAACAAGCGTCGAATAGGTCTTGAAGCTCTCCAAAAATTTGGCTTGTATTGCATCACTTGAGAATGCTGCAAGCGTCGCAAAAGCCATGGTAGCTAAACTGGATAGAACAAAATCAACAATCAAAAGCGGCACAAAGAAAGCGGTATAAACAAACCGCATCTTAAAGCCAGTCCATAAATAACTAAACCAAGTGTTGCTGTCTTCTAATAAGTATTGATCTATAGTATTCGCAGCATAAGAGGACCACTTGCCCCATCTTTCTAATAATATATTCATTACCAATACCTCTTAGAAGTTATGTATTAACTTGATGTCATGTTCTTTTGCAGACTCTGCAATGACGTCATCTACCAACTCGACTTGCTCAGCAAGCTTATAAGTAGGCACTTTGAAAAAGCAGTAGTGCTTTAGAGGGTCACGCCCATCACCATACTCATAGAGCGGGGTAACATAAGGATTAGACATGATTTCCTTCATGCCTGCTGCATTCGCCTTAACGTCATACTTGACCATAACGTTCTCTTGCCCAGCAATTTTCTTAACAACAAAGCCTTTATCCGATAACGCATGTAGTACATCGGTAAAAGCTGCATAACGAGGCACTTCGATTTTGGCATATACCGAAGAGTATGGCTTGTCCTGCTTTTTATCTTTGACGTAAATGGCTGCATCATCGACTTTCACATGCTCAATATCAGCAATATTTTGCTTGAAAGATGCCATTGCCGCTTCTTTATCTGTAATACCCATAGCATTGTATTTAACAATAACCGGGGTTGTACCAGGGTCTTCATCGTAAGCACCTTGCAGACATGATGAAATCAAGCGCTTTGCTTGTAAGTCAAACCAAATCATCGACCAGCTGAAATAGTCAGTCCATGTCCAGTCTTTACATTTAGACCATTTTTCTGATAAATCATCGATGACGGCTTGGTAATCATGTAAGTAAAAAGCAACTGTGCCAAGCTTCTCTACATAGCTCTTATGATAATCTGCAAGATAACGCTGCATTTCTGTATCGTTTTCTTTGGATAAGAAAGGATAAAGTAAAAGAGATATCATGCCTTTAGATACAAGCTCAAAACTTGTAAAGAGCACAACAAAACTATCCATAACCATATAATCAGAAGTGATGGTGTTCCAAAAACCACTCTCTTTACTTGAGTAATATAGGGCATTAAAAAACACACGCCATAAAGCAAAATTTTGCCTGAAGTATGGAAATTGGAACATGGAAACATTTTCATCCAGCAGTTTCGAGAAATCTTCCGATAAATCAACATTCATCCATTCAGGGGAGGTAAAAAATGACTGGTAAGCCTCACGAGCATAGCTGCTCTTCTGAGTTTCTTTTAAGCGTGCATCGATTAAATTGGTGTAAGAACCCATAACTACCTCTAGATATACTTTTAAGTCCAATTATAACACAATAAGATCTAAATTAAAACTCAAGATGGGCTTGCAGTTTTGTTCAAATTAAGGCACGATATGACGCTATTCATGACATAGAGACTTAAACTTAATGGCAAAAGAAGATCATATTGAAATGGTTGGGACGGTAATTGACACCCTACCCAACACCAAATTTCGTGTGGAACTTGAAAATGGTCACATTATTACGGCCCATATATCCGGTAGAATGCGTAAAAACTACATTCGCATATTAACCGGTGACACCGTAAGAGTGGAGCTTACACCCTACGACCTCACCAAAGGGCGTATTGTATTTCGTGATAAAGGAGATAGAGGCTAAAACCTCACACCCCTGCAATCGTCATTTCTTCGATTAAGATTGACCCGCACCTTGTTGATATAGATGGGTTGATGTCTGATCCTACACCTAATATTTGTAAGTACATGTCTTTCAGGTTACCTGCAATGGTCAAGCCATCGACTGGATACTGTATTTCTCCCTGCTCAACCCAAAAGCCACTCGCACCGCGCGAATAGTCGCCAGTAATGCCATTAACACCCTGACCCATAAGCTCTGTGACTAATAAGCCCGTTCCCATGGTCTTAATGATGTCACTCAGTTCTCCCATGGTAGGCTTAATCGTGAGGTTATGCACACCACCAGCATTTGCTGTGGTTGCCAAACCAAGCCTTCTTGCCGAATAACTACCGAGCACATACTGTTGTAATATACCGCCATCAACCAAAACATTATTGCGCGTTACAATACCTTCAGAGTCAAAAGGTGAACTGCCAAGTGCACCAAGCTCATGCGGAACTTCGTATACAGATATATTAGAAGGGAAAACATGCTTGCCAATGCTATCTAATAAAAACGTGTTTTTTTGGTAAACACTTGCACCACTGATGGCTTGAATAAACGAGCCCAGCAAGCTGCTTGATACCCGTGAAGAAAAAATCACAGGACACTTTTGGGTTTTAAGTTTTGTAGGGTTTAAGCGCGATACTGTTCTTTCAGCAGCAAGGTTTGCAACCTCATCAATAGACATAAGATTGTCATGTTGACGGGCTGTGGTATAAGCATAGTCTCTTTGCATGTCACCTTTATGCTCACCCATTAAAGCACAGCTGATGCTGTGCCGGGTACTTTGAACCTCACCGCTAAATCCATGTGTATTAGCATACCCTCTAGTAAAAGCATATGAAGATACCGAGGTGCCATCTGCATTTTTAATACGATTATCTTTGCTTCTTGCCTTATCTTCACAAGTAATTGCAAGTTCAGCTGCATGCTCAGGTGTCATATCCCAGGCATGTGATAAATCAAGCTCAGGATAAGCCATTTGTACTAGGTCTTTATCTGGTAAGCCAAAGCATGGATCTTTTGCGCTCACTTTAGCAATGTCATATGCATGATTTATCATGTCTTCTAGTGCTTTGGGGGATGTGTCGCTACTCGTTGCACTCCCCTTTTGCTTATCCAGATAGATAACAACACTAACGCCTCTATCTTCACTGAATGCGACAGTCTCAATTTCGCCCATCCTGACATCAACATGGTAGCCCTCATCACAACTCACAGAAACAGCAGCATCCGTAGCACCTTTGGCTTTTGCCTTAGTAAGTACATCTTGCATGACGTGGCGAATATCATCTTTATGGTTGATTGTTTGGGCTAAATTTCGCATGATAGTGTTAATCCCTATGCTTATTTTGAATCTGGAACAAGAATACAAGATTACGATGTTAAGGCAAATAAAAAAACACATTCTGCAGCCGTATTTTAACTTAAGTCTTCTTTTACTCTCTTTTTTTTACAGCACGGCGGCCATTGCCAGTACGTGGGACACCTTGTCACCCGGCATTGAATATCGCTCCATCATCCCCAACCCGATCACACCATGGTCAAAAGTCCATGTGTTTCGTATTGATCTAAAACACTATGAGCTTGATATCGTAACGGCAAAGTCGCTAGCAAAAACGCATGCCCCAGCTGAAGAGCTTGCTAAATCAGAGGATGCGCTAATCGCAGTTAATGGTGGCTTTTTTGATACGAAGTTTACCCCCTTAGGTCTGCGTATCGGGCATTATGAACAGTTAAGTGCATTTAAGTCTATCAGTTGGTGGGGCGTATTTTATACCAAAGCCGAAAGACCTCACATCAGCAAAGCATCGAAATACAAAGCGCGCGCACCTAAAGCAGAGTTCGCCATTCAAAGTGGCCCAAGGCTGCTTATTAATGGCAAATCCCCCAGCTTAAAACCAGGTGTTGCTGAACGAACAGCGCTTGGTATCACGAAACATCACAAGGTGATACTTCTTGTAACCGAGCATGCACCCATGAGCACGCCCATGCTTGCCGACATGATGAAGTCCTACCCTCTTTACTGCACCGAGGCCCTTAATCTAGATGGAGGAAGTTCTACACAACTATATGCTGACGTAGGCCATTTGAAAATTTCTTCACGAACACCTTTGGGTGTGAGTGATGCAGTTATCGTTAAGCCCCGTAAGTAATTCTTCAATTCACGCACAAGTTATCCACAAGATATACCCCAAAAACACCCATAGTTATCCCCTTGCCATTTCCAAACAAACACACTATATTGAAAAAAGACGCGACGAAATACCTATATATTGTGTTTTGCGTCAAAATTATTGTTCGATTTTCCCTTGACTTTTTTAATTAACTTAGAACCTGCTTTGGAGGAACTATGGCCCAATTGCTTGAACCCACAGATGACTTACTAATAGAGAGCCCTGTCGAGTTCACAGTACATGCGCCTGGCACCCTAAAAACCATTAAGCGAAATGGCAAAGTTGTGCCTTATGACGACTCTAAAATTCAAGTCGCCTTAAGCAAAGCCTTTATAGCCGTGGAGGGTGGCAGTGCTGCAAGCTCAGATAGAATTCATCACAATCTCGAACAGCTTACTAAACAAATTACGCAAACTTTTCAAAGACGTATGCCTAACGGCGGTACCATTCATATTGAGGACATTCAAGATCAAGTTGAATTGGCATTGATGAGAAGTGGCGACTATAAAGTTGCCCGCGCTTATGTGCTTTATCGCGAAGAGCGTCGCAAAGCACGTGCAGCAGAACAGCAAGACATCAAAGCAGATAAAGGACCCAGTACACCACAAGTTACTATGCCAGATGGCAGTGTTAAGGCACTCGATATCAGCAGGCTTAAAGCCCTGGTTGAAGAATCTTGCAATGATTTAGATGATGTTAAAGCTGATCCTATTCTTAAAGATGCGCTACGTAATCTTTACCATCAAGCAAGCCTTGAAGAAGTGCATAAAGCGCTGATTATGGCTGCTCGCGCCATGGTCGAGAAAGAGCCAAACTACAGTTATGTCAGTGCACGTCTGTTGCTAAACAGCTTACGCACTGAAGCCATGAGTAAGCTTGGCCTACAGCAAGAAACAACTTTTGAAGAAATGAAAAGCCTTTATGCCGACTATTTTAAAGCTTATTTAGGCCACGGCATCAAACAAGGGCTTATCGATGGTGCTTTGGCTGAGTTTGATCTTGATAAGCTTAGTAAAGCATTACTGCCTGAGCGTGACATGCAATTCACCTACTTAGGCTTGCAAACGCTTTATGATCGCTATTTCATTCATGAAGACAATGTACGCTATGAGCTCCCTCAAGCCTTCTTTATGCGTGTTGCCATGGGGCTTGCTGAACGAGAAAAAGACAGAAACGGCAAAGCCATTGAGTTCTATCAGCTGCTCTCGTCGTTCGACTATATGTCTTCTACTCCCACCCTGTTTAACTCAGGCACCATCAGACCACAGCTATCTAGCTGTTACTTGACCACAGTACCTGACGACCTAGATGGCATTTATGGCGCCATTCGTGACAACGCCCTTTTATCTAAGTTTGCTGGTGGTCTTGGTAATGACTGGACCAATGTACGCGCTATGGGTGCACACATTAAAGGCACCAATGGTCGCTCTCAGGGCGTGGTACCCTTCTTGAATGTTGCCGATGCGACTGCGGTTGCTGTCAACCAAGGGGGTAAACGTAAAGGTGCTGTATGTGCCTACTTAGAGTGCTGGCACAAAGATGTCGAAGAGTTTCTTGAGCTGCGTAAGAATACCGGTGATGACCGTCGTCGTACGCACGACATGAATACGGCACTCTGGATTCCAGACTTATTCATGAAGCGTGTGCACGAGAAAGGTGACTGGACCCTCTTTTCACCTGATGAAGTGAATGGCTTACACGACAGCTACGGTAAAGACTTTGAGAAGCTCTATAGCAAGTATGAGAAAGCAGCACAAAAAGGCAAAATGAAAAATGCCAAAACCATCCCTGCCGTGAAGTTGTGGCGTAAAATGCTCTCAATGCTCTTTGAAACAGGCCATCCTTGGCTCACGTTTAAAGATGCATGTAACTTACGCTCTCCTCAGCAGCATACAGGTGTGATTCACAGCTCAAACTTGTGTACAGAGATTACGCTCAATACTTCAAAAGAAGAGATTGCCGTATGTAACTTGGGCAGCATCAACTTACCGCAACACATTACCCACGGTAAACTTGATAAAGCGAAGCTGAAGAAAACCATCAAAACTGCAGTGCGTATGCTTGATAATGTGATTGATATCAATTACTACTCTGTACCTCAAGCACGTAACTCAAACCTCAAGCACCGACCTGTCGGTATGGGTATGATGGGTTATCAAGATGCTTTATATAAGATGGGTATTGACTATGCTTCTGACCAGTCCGTGCAGTTTGCCGATGAGTCTATGGAAATCATCAGCTACTACGCCATTGAAGCGTCTTCTGACTTAGCTAAAGAAAGAGGCACCTACTCAAGTTACGAAGGTTCATTATGGAGCCAAGGTATTTTGCCGATTGATTCTATCAAAAACTTGCAAAATACACGTGATGGCTACATCAATCAAAATACTGCCTCGTCGCTTAATTGGGAAAGAGTGCGTGTTAAAGTACGAACACAAGGTATTCGTAACTCAAACTTGATGGCCATTGCGCCTACCGCAACCATTTCTAATATTTGTGGTATTTCTCAGTCTATTGAGCCTACGTATCAAAACTTGTTTGTGAAATCGAACCTTTCTGGTGAGTTCACAGTTGTAAACCCATACTTAGTTGCCGACTTGAAAGCGCACAAACTATGGGATGAAGTCATGGTGAATGACTTAAAATATTTCAACGGCAGTATTCAGAATATCAATCGTATTCCTGAAGCGTTGAAGTCTCGTTATGCAACGGCCTTTGAAATTCCACCTCATTGGCTGGTTGAAGCTGCATCCAGAAGACAAAAGTGGATTGACCAAGCGCAATCTCTCAACATTTATATGGCTAAACCTTCTGGCAAAAAATTGGATGATTTATACCGTCAAGCATGGCTCTCAGGACTTAAAACGACCTACTACTTAAGAAGCCTGGGTGCAAGCGATGCGGAAAAGTCAACGCTTACGGATGGCGCACTCAATGCAGTAAAAGTTGATGAATCAGAGCCTAAAGCATGCTCTATTCTCGACCCAGACTGCGAAGCTTGCCAATAATCCTATCACATGAGGAACACACTATGAGCGTCAATTTAGAAGAAACAAAAGCATCTGAGATGGGTGCAACAGGTTTAGAAAACCTTGAAATGGGTGCGGCACGCGTGCAAGTTGATGATAAGAAAATCATCAACTGTCGTGCTGACTTAAACCAACTCGTCCCCTTCAAGTATAAGTGGGCCTGGGATAAGTACTTAACCGGCTGTGCGAACCACTGGATGCCTAATGAAATTAGCATGAGTGCTGACCTTGCATTATGGAATAGTCCAGATGGTTTAACAGAAGATGAGCGGCTCATCATCTTAAGAAACTTAGGGTTTTTCTCAACCGCAGACTCATTGGTTGCCAATAACTTAGTGCTTGCAGTATATAAGCACATCACCAACCCCGAGTGCCGTCAATACTTACTACGTCAAGCTTTCGAGGAAGCCCTACATACGCATGCGTATCAGTATGTGGTTGAAAGCCTAGGCTTAGACGAAGCCGCGGTATTCAACATGTACCGTGAAATCCCATCCGTATCGAAGAAAGCTGCCTGGGCACTGCCATTTACACAAAGCCTTGGCGATCCTACTTTCCAAACGGGTACACTCGAAGCAAACCAGCGCTTGCTACGCGACTTGATTGCCTTTTACGTGGTATTCGAAGGTATCTTCTTCTACGTTGGCTTTACCCAAATCTTATCAATGGGTCGACGCAATAAGATGGTCGGTACTTCAGAGCAATTCCAGTATATTCTTCGTGATGAATCCATGCACATGAACTTTGGTATAGATGTGATTAACCAAATCAAGATTGAAAACCCTGAGCTTTGGACACCTGAGTTTAAACAAGACATGATTAAGCTTATCAAAGAAGGTGTTGAGCTTGAGTATCAATATGCCAAAGATACGATGCCTCGAGGCATTTTGGGCATGAATGCGCAAATGTTTGAAGAGTATTTGCACTTCATTGCTAACCGTCGCTTAAACCAAATTGGTCTGGAAGCACAGTACCCTGGTGCTGAAAACCCATTCCCATGGATGAGCGAAATGCTTGACCTTAAGAAAGAGAAGAACTTCTTTGAAACTCGTGTGATTGAGTACCAAGCTGGTGGTACTTTGAGTTGGGATGAAGAAGAAGATTAAACTAAGCTTCTTACTGAAAACCCGAGCATTGTCTCGGGTTTTTTTATGCTCATGCAAAATACAAATACTGATCTATAATTACAAAAAGTAAACATATCTTAGTAGGGCACAACATGAGCGCACAAGATTTCTCAAGCATTGACAGCGAGCTTGAAGCATTCGTCAAAACAACGTTTGAATCATACATACATAGTCATCCTGACCAACTAGAAGATATATTAAAGCACTGGTATACATTAGAAAGCGATTTAACCAACCCTGAGGCAAATCAAGCCTTAAGTTGCTTGGATATTTCAGAATCAAAGCAAAAAGAGTTTCTCGCTCACTACGCTGGTCATGATGCTGCAGAAAAATATATCAAAGAGTATTTCGAACTCAATGATGACTATCCTTCTCATGCAGCATGCTTTGGTGAAGATATTGAGCTTGGTAAGTTACTTGAAGAATCCCTCAGCTCAGGTAATAATCAAGGTATGCAGCCATAGATAACCTTCATCTATGAAATTTTTTTTGCGTTTCACCTTACTTATACTGGCGCCATGTGCCATCTTCCAACCACTGGGCATGGATATCTTTGTCAGTGGTATCCCAAGGATGATAGATAGCTTAAAACTCACCGAACAAAGCATACAATATCTGCTGATTATCTTTATGATTGCCTCAAGTTTGCCGCAGCTTATCATGGGCCCTTTATCTGACAAATATGGTCGCAAACCTTTAATCATAATCGGCAGTTTTGGCTTCGCACTTACCTCATTATTATGTACCACCACGCATAACTTGCCATTACTCGTGCTGTATCGCTTTTTCCAAGGGTTAGCAGCATCCACGTGCCTTGTGGTGATTTATGCCATCATTCGCGACACCTACTATGGGAGAGCTTCATCCAAAATGTACAGCTATATCAGCTGCGTGTTGGCTCTAACTGCGATGCTCGCACCTTTTATTGGTGCCATGATTATGGATGCCTTCAATACTTGGGAGGCCACGTTTTACAGCTTAGCGTTATTTGCCCTATTTGCGCTTATCATGGTGAGCATCACACTGCCCGAAACGCATATCAAACAAGTGCGCACAAAACAAAAAACCTTCAGTATAGCTGTAATCAAGGCTGTGCTTAGTAATCGTACGTTTTTAACCTATACCCTATCACCGACCATCACCATGACGGGACTCTTTTTGTATTTCTCGATAGGTAGCATTCTGCTTATGGACGTCCTGCACCTTTCAAGCTACGACTACTCGCTGCTTTTTGGCATGAATGCGTGCTTTTACTTTGTCGGCAATTATTTATCAGCACTTTTGCTTAATAGGCTCAATATCAAAACCATAGTCATACTAGGTAATATCTGCTTATTTTTGGGCCCACTGTGCATGATAGGCTTAAACCTGGTATTTGGATTGAGTGTTGTAGGTATTGTATTCAGCAATTCCATCACAACCCTTGGAGGCGGGCTTTTGGTCGGCCCTGCGGTCAGTGCTGCTCTAGAGCCTTTCGAAGACAATGCTGGTAGCGCTTCTGGCGTATTAGGCGCCATCCAATATGGCGTCCCTGCCCTTGTGGGCTATTTTGCAACCCGCGCTGAGTTCACCTCAACCTTACCCCTCGCACTGCCTATTTTACTTCTGAGTATTATCAACTTTTGGATTTTGAAGTCTGAATGACTTTTTTCAAAATAGGTGCAAGCCCTGCAATACTGAAGAGTGAGGATATGTGATCAGTTACTTGTCTTAGGCCTTGAGTAACTTCAAATACTTCTTCTTCAATATCTTCTTTGACCACATCTCTAATGGCTTCCAGCGACTGTAACTCACGTTGATAGCGCTTACGGCGCGCAAAACAGATAAGCAATATAAACAAAACAAGATTGCTTCCCGCCAAAATAAACGCTGTGTTTTTCGTCGTAAAATATGTGGTAAGCGTGAAAAATACACCAATATCAAGCATCACCAGTGCAGTTAATATGCATATAAACGCCAGTGAGGTGTAAAAGAGTGTGCGTAGTTTATTTCTGATATAAATATCCAAAATGGCTTTTTCAGAGCGCATATACACTTTAAGGCGCCCATCAAATGCTTTTTTACTCATGACTTACCTCCTTTACGCCCAGAAAGTGCGCCACCAAGCAATGCACCCAGTGTAAAAAGCAGCAGTACAGTCACAGGTGAAATCTTCTCATAGTCTGTTTTAACTTGATTCATGACTTCTTCTAGCACTTGCTTTAAATCAGTATCTATGGGCTTAGCCTTTTTATGGGGCTTAGATTTTGTCTTTAGTGCCTTAAGCTCCAACTTAAGCGCTGCAATTTCGGCTTCTAACTCTAACTTTTTCATGATGACTCCTTTTTATCATCACTTAAAAAACGCGAACACCACACATAAGCTTGCAATGAGGACTACAGTTTAGGTAACACGCCAATATTGGCCACTATAATTCATATTTGAACTTGTTTTTCTATTATTATACAAGTAAGTATAGTCGAGTTTCTAAGATTTACTGACTGGTAACACGCAGAATTTCAGCAAGAGAGGTATCCCCGGCAAGCACGCGCTTAAAGCCGTCATCACGAATACTAGGAATATTAGGCCTTAAGTGGTCTTCCATCGCCTGCAGGCTTTCATTACGATGAATCAAACCACGCAAGGCTTCATCCATGGGTATCACTTCATAAATACCAGTACGGCCTTTGTAGCCTATTTGATTACAAACTTCACAGCCAACTGGGCGATATACTGTCACCTTATCAGCAAGATTAAGTCCCATAAGCTCACGCTCATCCTCACGTAACTCATGTGGCGCTTTGCAATCATGACATAAGGTTCTTACCAGCCGCTGTGCCATAAGCCCAACAATACTTGAGGAGAGTAAGAAAGATTCTACCCCCATATCATGCAGCCTGGTAATGGCACCAAGGGCTGTATTGGTATGTAAAGTAGATAACACCAAGTGACCGGTTAAACTTGCTTGTACCGCAATGTCAGCCGTTTCTAGGTCACGTATCTCCCCTATCATGACTACATCCGGATCTTGTCGCAAAATCGCTCGAAGACCGCGTGCAAACGTCATATCGACTTTAGGATTAACTTGGGTTTGTCCAATCCCTGGCAAGTCATACTCGATGGGATCTTCAATGGTTAAGATATTACGGCTTACTTGGTTTAATGCCGTAAGCATGGCGTACAACGAGGTTGTTTTACCAGAACCTGTAGGACCTGTAATCAGCAAAATACCATGTGGCTCTGCAATCATAGCTTCAATACGCTTTAAAGTATCTTCAGGCATGCCAAGCAAGCTTAAATCAAGCTGGGCTGATTGCTTATCTAATATACGCATTACAATACGCTCGCCATGGTTTGAGGGCAATGTTGAAACACGTACATCAACCATATGCCCACCAATGCTTAAAGCAATACGACCATCTTGCGGAATACGCTTTTCAGCAATATCAAGCTTTGCCATGACCTTCACCCGCGAAATCACCAAAGGGGCAATACCGCGCTGAATTTCTAGAACTTCTTGCAACACACCATCAATACGATTACGCACAACAACACGATGTTCATAAGTTTCAATATGAATATCAGAGGCTTTTTGTTTGATAGCTTGGGTAAACAAGGCGTTAATTAAGCGAATGATAGGCGCATCATCACGGCTATCGAGCAAATCCTCACCCACAGGCACTTGTTCCGCCAGTTGCATGAGGTCCCAGTCATCTTCCATGCCAGCAGTGGCATCAGAGATAGCGCTTTGAGATTCATACACTTCAGCAAGCGCTTTTTGAAAGGTATCAGGCGATACAATATTGATATTGAAATTGCCACCAGCAAAGCGAGATACCTCAGCAATAATAGGCAGCGGTGTAGACTCAAGGTGCAGCACCTCAACAACACCATCATCATCAATATGCTTAATAAGCACACCATGCTGTTTGGCAAAAGCATAAGGGAGTTTGGGTAAGGGTTCCACGGTGTCCATTACTTTTGTTGTTTACGTTCGTCAAAAGGACGTGGTAGTACCGCTTGACTTAATGGCTCTAGAATCGTTTTCTGATTCTCTTGCCGGAAGGTTTCCTGCGACCTAGAAATCGCCAACTGCTCAATACGGGTATCGTTATACTTCTGACCAGACACATTCACCGTTTGCGCCTCGGTCTTCAATATAATAGGACGAATAAAGACCATCAGTACCTTCTTCTCAAGGTTAGAAACTTCATGCTGGAATAATCGACCCAAGCCTGGAATATCGCTGAGTATAGGTAAGCCAAGTTTATCATTAGCAAGGCTATCTTGAATCAAGCCACCAAGCACCACAACATTACCACTTTCAACATGTACAGAAGTTACAATCGCACTGATGTTAAACGTAGGGATGGTGTTAGAGTCACCGTTTGCCAGTGGATCTAGAGTATCAAGACCTTCATCAATTTGCATTTGAATGCCTTGGCCACGCGTAATCTGAGGGCGCACATACAAGTGCAAGGCCACATTCATCCTGTCGAATGTGGTAAACGGACTTGCCGTCGTGGTACCACCTGCATTGTTTGGATAAGACGTTGTTGCTACAGACACCTGCTTACCAATCAAAATTTTGGCCTGGCGGTTATCAAGTACAACCACAGAAGGTGTAGAGAGAATATTTGCTTTTCTGGCACGTGCAAGCGCGTAAATATCAGCTTGGAAATCATTAATCGACGTTTGCGAGTTAAGTACAGCAAAGCCAGGTCGGAAGCTTGCTGCATTTTGTGTTTCTTGGTTGATACTGCCCCACTCAATACCTAAGCTCTTAAAGTCGCTTTCGTTGATTTCCACCACCATCGCTTCAACCAAGAGTTGCGCTGGTTTGATATCAAGCTGGTTTAATACGTCTTTAAGTGTACGAATAAGTGTGTTTGGACCATTAATAATAATTGAGTTGGTGTTAGGCTCGGCAATGATTTGAATCATCGGCTTAGTGCCAACTTCAACTTGGGTTGAACCACCACCTGTTGTACCACCCGTGCTCAATCCTGAGGTATCCCCGGCTTGAGCTGCAGCAGCAATATTCACCACACCTGACTCAGGGTTGGTGCTATCCAGTGCAGGACGCGTCACAGTACCAATCGTCGTACCCACAGTACCACTGAAGTTTGCCTGTGCAATACCAGCAAG
>Ga0115012_10000198_pt1 | contig 34567 bp, 36 predicted proteins | sample TroAtlMetagenome_FD_88706 | JGI IMG/M metagenome (GOLD analysis project Ga0115012, IMG submission 88706) | Marine eukaryotic phytoplankton communities from Atlantic Ocean - Tropical Atlantic ANT10 Metagenome | ecosystem: Environmental > Aquatic > Marine > Oceanic | place: Tropical Atlantic... | reverse complement strand
TTAGGTGAATATAAAGGTGAATTTGGCAAGACTACTGATTGGTCAGAGTGGAGCCAAGAAATGCAAGATTATTGCGTACAAGACGTACAAGTAACAACAAAATTATGCGAGCACTTCCGCCCCTTAATGACTCGTGTAGATTAGAGCACCGAGTCGCTCAGATATTAACTGAACAAGAAATACATGGATGGACATTTAACCAACAAAAAGCTCTCGAACTTGAGTCATCTCTCCGAAACGAGATGGAAGAAACTGAAGCAATACTTCGAGGACAATTCCCTTACGTTGCAGGATCGTTGTTCACTCCTAAACGAGATAACGCAACACAAGGATACAGAGAAGGATGTGAAATACAACGAATAAAGGAGTTTAACCCAACATCAAGAGATCACATAGCATGGATTCTGACGAATCGTTTGAATGTCAAATTGAGCAAGACCACCACGACTGGGAAACCAATTATCGACGAGATTATATTGACGGAGATAAATATTCCCTTCTCGCTTCTATGTGCGAAATGTTTGACGATAAAGAAGAAGCTTGGAATGATATCCGAAGGCGTGAACGCTTGGAACAAGCTCGTTACGACTGAGGGTAAGATACACCACCATTGCTCGGTTAGTACGAACACATTTAGATGTGCTCATCGTAAACCGAATTTAGCCCAAGTCCCCAGCTCTACTGAGTTTAGAGAACTCTTTACTGCTAGTCCTGAGCTAGTAATGGTCGGTGCTGATTTAAGCGGAATCGAATTAAGAATGCTTGCTCATTACTTAGGAGCATATGACGGAGGTCGCTATGCAGATATCCTTCTTAATGGAGATATCCACCAAGTGAATGCTGACAAGATAGGTATATCAAGGAGACAGGTCAAGACTGTATCCTATGCGTACTTATATGGAGCCGGGAATATCAAATTAGGTCTATCCTATGACAACTCCTTAAATGAAAGACAAGCAAGTAAGAAAGGAAAAGAAATTCGAGAAGCTTTTGTTGCAGCTATTGATGGTTTATCCGACCTACAAAAAGCTGTTTCTAAAAAAGCGGAAGGTGGATGGCTAAAAGCAATTGATGGACGGAGAGTCCTAGTTGATAGTCCACACAAAGCTTTAAATTATCTCCTCCAATGCAGTGCTGGTATAGTCGCGAAGAGATGGATGGTTATAGCAAATTCATTTGAATGTGCACAAGATCTCCACACTCATCAACTAGCGTTCGTACATGACGAGCTGCAATATGAAACACTTCCTAAATATGCAAACATGTTGATGGAAATACTGGAAAATTCAGCAAAATTGGCTGGGGAATACTACAACTTAAGATGCCCAATCGCAGCAGAAGCAAAAACTGGAAAAAATTGGGCAGAAGTACACTAATTTATGAAATTATTAATAGATTGCGACTACATTGTCTATAAATGTTGTGCAGCAACCGAAACAGAAATTGATTTTGGCGAAAACCTTATTGTTGTAACTTCTAACTTTGAAGAAGCTTATAATTGCGTCAAAAAAGACTTAAATAAGATAAAAGACGAATTTGGCTCATTTGATGAGATGATTTTGTTCTTTACAAGCCCTAATAATTTTAGGAAAAAAATTTTACCGGAATACAAGGGTCATCGACAGAGAAAAAAGCCCTGTGGATTCAAAAGAGTTATAAATAACTTAAAACTTGAATATAAAGTGATCGAAAAGGATACGCTTGAAGCGGACGACACCATGGGTGTTTACGCTACTAAGTATCCCGGTAACGTGATAGTCTCACCTGATAAAGATATGAGACAGATTCCCGGTAAACTATATGACTTCAAAGAGCATGTAGATATTACACCTGAAGAGGGTGCTAAGTGGCATCTAATTCAGACACTAGCTGGAGATAATACTGACGGTTACTCGGGTGTTCCCGGGATCGGAGTTAAGAAAGCTACAAAGATCTTTGAAGAGAAAGGATACACATGGAAAGCAGTAGTAGAAACCTTTGAAGAAAAGGAAATGACTGAAGAGGATGCGTTATGTAACGCCAGACTTGCAAGGATTTTAACTGCTGATGACTACGACTTTGAAAATAAACAACCAATACTTTGGACACCCCCAAATGAATACTCAATTAATTAAAGGTCCAGACTATTACCAACGTGGAAACATAGAGGTATGGGATTTCATTAGAGATCAAGGACTTAACTACCACCTAGGAAACGTAGTCAAATATGTATGTCGATCTGGATACAAAGAAGACGACTTAAAAGATTTAAAAAAAGCAATCCACTATCTAGAAAATGAAATCGAATATCGCCAAGGTCAGAGATCTAAAGCTGGATAAGTTTCAGCAAGCAGGGATTTGTATTGTCGATAATTTCTTAAATGAACTCGATCATTATGACCTCCAGATGTGGATGTCTACTACAGATACCAATAGAAAATTAGAAGATAAATTCTTCTGGGAATTTAACGCAGGGATTGTTAACGAGAAAGTAGAAGATGTTAAAAGATTCTTCATGGTTGCTCCCATTATCAGAGCACCTGACGTGTTTAGTAATGGGGAATGGACTTCCCAGCATTTCGATACGGCTAAGAAAGACATCATCAATATGTTTATCAAGCCGTTAGGTATGCACTGCATTGCTCGAATACAGGTGAACCTAACTCACCCTGAGAAAGAGAACAGATGTAATTTATATCACTTTGACTACGACTATCAATACGCCAGAAAACATATGTTTACTGCCATCTACTACGTACTTGATTCAGATGGACCGACAAGGTTCAGAGGTATTGGTGACGTGGAATGTAAAGCGAATCGAATAGTTGTATTTCCTACTAACACTATGCACGCGGGCGTAAGTCACACAACTCCGGGACCACGCATCGCAATTAATTTTAACTTCTACCCTTACGACTTTAGATGGCAGAAACCGCAAACATAATAGCTCGGACTGGAAGAGTCCAAGCATGGATTGATAATCCACAATCTCGTCTACCCGTATCATGTACTGTCTTCGTTGTTGAAGACTCAATGGAAGGAAGCGATGGAATCGAACAAAGCTGGCGATTTGTATCGCACGCTCTCCGCTATGGAGCAGGAGTCGCAGTCCACCTGTCGAAACTACGACCAAAGGGAACGAGAACTAATAAAGGACCTGACACGCTTGTTGCAAGCGGTCCAGTGTCGTTCGCAAAAATCTACTCAACATTAAATGAAATACTTAGACGCGGTGGGACGTACCGCAATGGCGCGTGCGTTCTTCACCTTGATATTGATCACCCCGATATTATTGACTTCTTGCAAGTCAAAAGAGAAGAACTCCCATGGGTTAAAAGATGTGTTGACCTTACCCAATCAGGGTGGGCTAATTCCTCAGCTAAAACAAAGGAAGCAATTATACGAGGAATTGCTAGGGGAGACATCTGGCTCAACAAAATAAAACACGATAAAAATGGAAAACGAATCTACTCAAACGTCTGTCTTGAGGTTTACTTGCCCTCACGCGGAACGTGTCTCTTACAGCACCTTAATATGTCTGCCTGTCGTATCGGCGACCTACGATCAGGTTTCCGTGAAGGCATGTCCAGCTTGTGTAAGCTCCATGGTGTCACAGGGGTTGGAGAATCTGGAGAATATCTTACACCAGATATCGACAGGCAAGTCGGCTTCGGACTCTTAGGTCTAGCCAACTTCCTAGCAAATAATAAGATTACATATGCCGAGTTTGGTAAGGCTCTTGAAGCAACTAATGATGCTCAACCTTACGAAGGATACGCAGGGTTAGCTGCGCGTGAACTTTATCTCGGCATACAAGAAGCAGCTAACATAGCAAGAGAGAACAACATGATTAGAGCATTTGCCATAGCTCCAACAGCTAGTTGTTCGTATAGAAGCAGGGATCTCAATGGCTACACAGCAACTCCTGAGATCGCACCTCCTATATCACGTACAGTTGACAGGGATTCGGGTGAATTTGGGGTAGAACGAGTTGAATATGGCAACGTAGAAATAGCCAGCGAGGTAGGCTGGGATGCGTATAAGAAAGTAGCTGATCAAATAATGATTATGCTAAATAGAACTGGTTTGCTTCATGGCTATAGCTTCAATTCTTGGAGCGACATGGTGACTTACGATGAAGCATTTGTAGAAGAGTGGCTTTCTAGTCCACAGACTTCTCTCTATTATTCTCTGCAAGTAATGGGAGACGTTCAGGACAAGTCAGATGCTTACGCTGCATTGGATGAGTCCGAAGTTGACGCTTACTTGGCAGACATAATGAGCAACAAACCCGATGAATTAGCTTGTGACTGTCAACAATGAACCCCTACGACAAATTATTAGAAAGAAAAAGAACTTGGACACCGGTCCAACCTACTAAAGGAACTTTTAAAAATGGAGCAGAAGAAACCATCTACCGTGCTCTTGCAATACGCCACATGGAACTGCCGGTTGGCGACTTTATATCTGGAGCACTCTCTGAAATTCCTGAAAAGAGTAGAAAACTTTTGGAATCAAACGTAAAAGATGAGATCAAGCATGACCTAGCACTCGGATACATCACCAACGCCCACGGCGTAGATGACAAAGCCGAAGCTGAAGCTTTACGCCTACGAGATGCTTGGATGGCTCATCCTGATCACACAATTACAAAAGCATTAGTTATCGAGAGAGCAATCTTCTTTGTTCTCTTACCTTTCTTCAGATTTAACGGAGATGCTGGGTTGATGACTGTTTCGGCAGACATCTCCCGGGACGAACAAGTCCACGTGGCAACTAACTCCTTAGTCTGTGCCGAGCTAGGTCTAAAACCTAGTCAGTCATTAGACAAACTAAGAAAGGCAACTATTAATTGGATCATGCAACCATTGGCTATGGAAAACTCCGATAAATATTTGAGCAAAAAATTTTGGCTCGATGCTAGTGATCGCCTTATGTATGAAGGCAAAGCACCACAATTAAATGGCACCAAGGCAGCCAGAATGCCTGCGTTCTTTGAACATGACAACAGAAATCTCCCTCAATACGCTTAAGCTTCACAACGAAAGGTTAGACAAGCTGATAGATAAACTTGAGGAAAATTTTGGTTGGAAACCAATCCATCCTAAAGAAGACATAAACACAATTATGTACAGAGCTGGTCAAGCCAGCGTCATTGAATATATAAGATCCATCATGGAGGAAGAAATCTAATGTGTATTTTTGGAGGGGGCAACCCCGCACCACCACCACCAGCTCCCTTACCCCCACCACCACCAGTACCTCCCGCACCTCCAGCTCCACTTCCTACACCGGAACCAGTTGAGCAGGACGTGAACCCACAGGTACAACAAGCTCAATCACAAAGAGCAACAGGCGAAAACGCCCAAGGATCAAGTCAGTTAATGATTCCTTTAAAACCTGAAACTAATGTTCAAGCCCAGCAAGGGCAAGGTGGAGGACTCAATAATTGAAGACATCAGCACGTGAAAGATACAATCAACTAAGCAATGATCGAAGACAGTTCTTAGATAAAGCAGTTGAATGTTCAGAACTCACGTTGCCGTACCTTATACAAGACGACACATCGTCAAAACCAAGCCACGAAACCTTAAGAGTACCTTGGCAAAGTGTAGGAGCTTCCTGCTGTGTGACGTTGGCAGCCAAACTTATGTTGGCTGTCCTACCTCCACAGACAAGCTTCTTCAAACTCCAAGTAAGAGAAGACAAGCTAGGCGAATTTCAAGATGACCCAAAAATAAAGGGAGAACTTGATTTATCTTTCTCCAAGATTGAGAAGATGATCATGGACTACATTGCTGCGTCAAGTGACAGGGTGACTATTCATCAGGCACTTAAACATTTAATTGTTGGTGGCAATGCACTAATTTTTATGGGCAAAGATGGTCTAAAGACCTTCCCTCTTTCAAGGTATGTCGTTAACCGAGATGGTAACGGTAACGTTTTAGAGATAGTCACTAAAGAATTAATCAGTAGAAAGGTATTAGAGTTTGATATCCCTGAAGAGGTTCCCAACACAGTTGTTGATGAAACTCAGAACAGTGACAAAGATGACGTAGAAGTATATACATATGTCAAATTAGTAGATGGCAGATGGCAGTGGCACCAAGAAGTATTTGGTAAGGTTCTACCTAAGAGCAAAAGCACTGCACCTAAAGATGCTAGTCCTTGGTTAGTTTTAAGATTCAATACTGTTGATGGCGAAGACTATGGAAGAGGAAGAGTAGAGGAGTTCATGGGAGATTTAAAAACTCTCGAAGGATTATCTCAAGCTCTCGTTGAAGGTAGTGCAGCAGCAGCCAAAGTTATATTTCTGGTATCCCCATCAAGTACAACCAAACCACAAACCATTGCTAAAGCTGGTAATGGTGCAATCGTCCAAGGACGAGCTGAGGATGTACAGGTCGTTCAAGTAGGTAAGACAGCAGATTTTGCAACAGCAGAAAGAATGGCTGTCGGTATTGAAAGACGACTAAAAGAAAACTTCCTTGTTATGAATGTAAGGAATGCAGAGAGGGTAACAGCAGAGGAGGTACGCCTTACTCAGTTGGAACTAGAGCAACAGCTAGGTGGAATCTTTTCACTATTAACTGTTGAGTTCTTGATACCTTATCTCAACAGAACTCTATTAGTTTTACAGAGAAGTAATCAAATACCAAAACTACCTAAAGATATAGTCAGACCTACAATCGTAGCTGGTATAAATGCTTTGGGTAGAGGACAAGATAGAGAATCATTGACCCAGTTCATAGGGACTATTGCACAGACCCTTGGACCAGAAGCTTTGATGAAATATGTACAGCCACTAGAAGCAATCAAGAGGTTAGCTGCTGCTCAAGGTATTGATATCTTGAACCTTGTTAAGACTCAAGAGCAGATGGCTCAAGAGATGCAACAACAGCAAGCTCAAGCAACTCAGAAATCTTTACTAGATCAAGCAGGACAATTAGCTGGTACTCCAATGATGGACCCACAAAAGAATCCACAGCTTGCTGCTGAGATGCAACAACAAATGGTAGCTGATGAACAGGCACCACCACCAACAGAATAAATGGCAGAAGAAAATCAAACATTTACAATTAGTGACGCACCTGAACAAACGGAAGTCCTTACTCCAGAAGAGCAGGACTCCCTTAAGGTGGGTGAAGAATTAGTAGCAGAACAAGAAGGGCTACTAGCTGGTAAGTATAAGAATCCACAAGACTTAGAGAATGCTTACCTTGAATTACAAAAGAAATTAGGAGATTCAGATGGGGTACAAGAAGGGGAACAAGAAACCCAAGAAGTAACCGAAGAACCTAAAGCCGAAGAGAGCCCAGCAATGTCTCTGATTGCAGAAGCATCTGCTGAGTACTACGGCAATGAGAACTCTTTATCTGATGAAACGATTGAGAAGTTCTCCTCTATGAGTAGTAAGGACTTAGTTAATGCGTATGTTCAGTCAATAAAAAATGCTCCGCAGCAACAACAAGCTGCTGACATGTCTGACGCACAAGTTAATCAAGTACAAAACTCCGTAGGAGGTGTTCAGCAATACAACCAAATTGTGTCTTGGGCTGGACAGAACTTATCTAAGACACAAACCGATGCCTTTGATGGCGTAGTCCAGACAGGCAATGTTGAGATGATCAAACTTGCAGTGGCTGGTTTAAAAGCTCAATACGAAGGAGCTAATGGCTATGAAGGTACAACCTTACAAGGCAAACCAGCTAAGTCAAGCGGAGAAGTATTCCGCAGTCAAGCTGAATTAGTCGCAGCTGTTGGTGATCCTAGGTATGACAAAGATCCTGCATACAGACAGGACGTAATAGACAAACTAGATAGATCCAATGTCAACTTCTAATAAAGACAAGCTGAAGACGAAGAAAAAGAAGAAGCCAACTCTTTGGGACACAATGAAAAATGACATTATGACCGGGAAGGCTAAAAAGAAACACTATTCACAGCTTGAACAAGCAATGAAAGATGCAGGGATGTAATGAAAACAAAAGACTTAGATACCCTGTTCGATAATGAATACCCTTATGAACCTCCTATCGAGGTTCTTCCTAAACAACCAATTATGACACCAGAAGCAGAAAGATTTAATGGCTGGGCAGCAATGCTTGGCTTCGTAGCAGCCGTTGGCGCATACGTAACAACCGGTCAAATTATCCCCGGTATATTTTAATGGCAGCAATCTCACTAACAAGAGAAAGCACCAGTAGTAATTGGCAAAGGTTTTGCGAGTGGGTTACTAGCACAGAGAACCGCCTATATGTAGGTTGGTTTGGTGTGTTAATGATCCCTTGTTTACTAGCAGCTACTACATGTTTTATTCTCGCCTTTATCGCAGCACCGCCTGTTGATATAGATGGCATACGTGAGCCAGTATCAGGCTCGTTGTTGTACGGAAACAACATAATATCAGGAGCAGTAGTTCCAAGCTCCAATGCAATAGGACTGCACTTTTATCCGATATGGGAAGCCGGAACTTTAGACGAATGGCTATACAATGGCGGACCATATCAACTCATTATCTTCCACTTCTTAATAGGAGTAGCAGCATATGCAGGGAGACAGTGGGAACTTTCATACAGACTAGGAATGAGACCATGGATATTTATTGCTTACACAGCACCACTATCCGCAGCTCTCGCAGTGTTCTTAGTTTACCCTTTCGGACAAGGGAGTTTCAGTGATGGTATGCCTTTGGGTATCTCTGGTACTTTTAACTTTATGTTCGTATTCCAAGCCGAGCATAATATCCTCATGCACCCATTCCATATGGCTGGTGTTGCTGGGGTATTCGGTGGAGCTCTTTTCGCTGCTATGCACGGAAGTCTGGTTACTTCCTCACTTGTTAAAGAAACGACAGACGAAGTATCGCAGAACTATGGCTATAAATTTGGGCAAGATGAAGAGACATATAATATTGTCGCTGCACACGGGTACTTTGGGAGACTGATTTTTCAATATGCGTCATTTAATAATAGCCGTGCTCTTCATTTCTTTCTTGGTACTTGGCCGGTTGTTGGCATATGGCTGACATCTATGGGTATATGCACTATGGCATTTAACCTTAACGGCTTTAACTTTAACCAATCAGTTGTTGATACTAATGGCAAAGTTATCCCTACATGGGCTGACATTGTTAATAGACAGAACCTTGGCTTTGAAGTTATGCACGAAAGAAACGCACACAACTTCCCACTTGATTTAGCTTCAAGTGAATCCACACAAATTGCTTTAACAGCACCACAAATTGCTTGAATAAATTTATCCCCCTATTTAGTAATCCGATATATCACAGCAAAATAGAAAATCATCAAAGTTATAAGAGACTTGTACTACCAAAGCTAATTAAATCTTTTCGTAATAACGATACTCACAAAGCACCGTGGGCAGTGTACTGCAATACGTGGCAAGAGGAAGTATATGAAAATAGCAAAAGCTATGTGATACCACAGATTGAAAGAGAGTGTAAAAAAGTACTGGATTATTATAACTTTGATCCTTTCAATTATGAACTAGAAACTTGGTTTAATGTACACTCCCCCGGGATGTACCAAGAAGCTCATAATCATATGCCAAATATATTATCTGGAATTTACTATATTAACTTTGATAAGGATCTAGACTATCCTGCTATCTTTGTACGCGACAACAATACCTATGGTTTTGTTTGTAGTGCACAGGGAATAACAATTAATAATGGAATATGGGATCAAAATTCACAGTTCATATTAGATATTGAAGAAGGGGATCTAATTATATTTCCAAGCAACTTAACTCACTTGGTACCTAAGTCTCCTAACAGAGTCGATGGGTATCGAGTGTCTCTAAGCTTCAACGTTCGTAAAATGAATTGAAAAATTTTCTCACATTTACAACATTAATTACAAACTTTTTTATTATGTTCGGCGTAATGCGCCACTGGAATAATATGCCACATCAATCTGACAAACTAAAAGCATCGGTTACTTACTTCGCACCCGAGCCAGAGAAAAAAGAAGAAGAATATCAATCACTAGAAGAAGCACTTACAGGTGAAAAACTTAAAGAACCAGAAGGAGATCCTTCGTATTGAAAAACATTTCATTACTGAAGAAGAAGCTAAACAAATATCTGATTACATTATTGAGACAGAAGACTTCGTTAAATCAATGGGACCAGACACCTATCCCGGTACAAGTGAAGACTCACTGACAGGAAGGAATAGGTTGTTTAACTATTTGTATATGGAACCTATGCGTAGTATTCTTGTCCCAAAATTTAAAGAATTGTTTGGTAAATGTACTGTTAATTGTTGGGCAAATATTTTTAGAAGAGGTGAAGGAATTGCTCCACATCAGCATCAACCTGAACATCTAACAGATAATGTTTCTCAAACTTTTGCAGGAAATATATTTTTATCTGGACCACCTATAAGTACAAGCTTTGAAATTGACGTACCTGAGAATCATTTCCCGGGAACGTTTACTTATTTCAATAGTGATGTGAAGCATTGGGTTGAACCTAACAACACCGATGAACTTAGAGTCACTATTGCTTTTAATATTTTTCAAAAAAATGTTCTTCCTTATTTAGGAATGAAATATAAAAATGATGTAGGTCACTACAGAATATAAAGCTACGTCCGTTCATCCCTTCGGGGACGCATGACCACTAAGCATGGAACGGGGCTTAGTATATGGAGATAACCATGAAAGTTACTTTCGTATATCGTGGCGTTGCTTACACAAGAATAATCGGTTAAGCGATCTGGGAGGTGCAAGTCCTCCCTATTCAATTTGGCTTTTTGCCCGTACGCGGATACCAATTAGCCGTCTAGACGGTGGGATAGACCACAATATCACTGAGTCTAACTGAGACTCGCAACTTTTTACGCGCGTAGACGACAATATATACCCTTACTTTTTAAGAAAAAATGGCACATCAGGCTACGGCTCTGACTACCTCACTAACCCGTCCGGGTGCTAATAATGGTGGTACAGATCCTCGCGCCCTTTACCTTAAATTGTTCAGTGGAGAAATGTTCAAAGGCTTCCAGCACGAAGCAATTGCACGTGACATGGTAATGAAGAGAACTTTGAAGAACGGTAAGAGTCTTCAGTTCATCTACACAGGTAGTACAACTGCCGAGTTCCATACTCCCGGAAACAGCATCTTAGGTAACAGTGACGGCGCACCTCCAGTCGCAGAAAAAACTATAACTGTTGACGACCTATTAATATCTAGTGCTTTCGTATATGAGCTAGATGAAACTCTCGCACACTATGAGTTGAGAGGAGAAATTTCTCGTAAGATCGGATACGCTCTTGCAGAAAAGTATGACCGCTTAATCTTTAGAGCGATCACAAGAGGAGCAAGAAGTGCTTCTCCAATCACGAAGACAAACTTCAAAGAACCCGGTGGAACACAAATCAGAGTTGGTTCAACAACTAATGATTCTGACGCTTTCAACGCAGGCAACTTAGTAACAGCATTCTATGACGCTGCTGCTGCCTTAGATGAAAAAGGAGTCAGTTCCTCTGGAAGATGTGCGGTTCTAAACCCACGTCAGTACTACGCACTTATAACCGATGTAGCATCAAACGGTCTTGTAAACAGAGACGTTCAAGGTTCTGCATTACAAGGTGGTAATGGCGTTGTAGAAATCGCTGGAATCAAGATCTACAAGTCAATGAACATTCCGTTCCTTGGTAAGTATGGTACTGCTTTCGCGGGTACTACAGGTAAAGTCTCCCCAACAAACATGGGTGACAGAATCGGTACAGCATTAGAGAACGCTAACGGTTCTCAGACTGGTATCAATAACGACTACGGTCAAGCTGCTGAAGTAGGAGCTAAGTCATGTGGACTTATCTTCCAGAAAGAAGCTGCTGGAGTTGTAGAAGCTATCGGCCCACAGGTTCAGGTAACTTCAGGAGACATATCAGTGGTTTACCAAGGTGATGTTATCCTTGGCAGACTAGCTATGGGAGCAGATTATCTAAACCCAGCTGCTGCTGTAGAACTATATGTTGGCGCAACTGCACCATCTGCATTCTAATTTATACATTTTTTACGGGACCTTCGGGTCCCTTTTTTTTTATTTATGGCAACTTCAACTAACGCAAGCGATACAGAACTATCCGCAGTCAATTCTATTTTGGGTGCCATAGGTCAATCTCCAATCACAACACTTAATTTTGCTAATCCAGAAATCTCATTCATTTACAACATCCTTAGTGAAGTAACAAAGGATCTTCTAAATGAGGGTTGGCATTTCAATACAGAAGAACATGTAACAGTTAGTCCAGATGCAAATGGACATATAACTATTCCAACTAACTACCTACGCTACGACCTTAACGATGGTCAAGCTAATAGGCAAATGGATTTAGTTAAAAGAGATGGAAAACTATATGACAAAGTAGATCACACAGATGTTTTTGACCATGACTTGGAATTAGATGTTGTTTATCACGTAACTTTTGAAGAGGTACCTTCTGTATATCAGAGATATATCATTGCTCGTTCTTCAACCAGAGCAGCAACACAGCTAGTTACAAATCCACAATTAGTAAAACTATTACAACAGCAAGAAGCATTAACTCGAGCTTCCTTAATGGAATACGAGTGCGAACAAGGAGATCCTTCCTTCTTTGGCTGGCCGAAGAATAGTGTTTACAGAGCTTATCAACCTTATAGATCCTTAATTAGATAATGGCAAGTGTTACACAATTAGTACCAACATTAACTGGTGGAATATCACAGCAACCAGATGATTTAAAAATACCGGGACAAGTTAATGTTGCAGACAATGTATTACCTGATGTAACACATGGTTTGCTTAAACGTCCCGGAGGTCAATTAGTAAAGTCCTTAAGTGATGGGACAAAAAATTCTTACACAACTGGGAAATGGTTTCATTACTACAGGGATGAGAATGAACAATATATAGGTCAAGTAATTAGACGTAGTGGTCACGCTGATGATGGAACTATCAGGATGTGGAGATGTAGTGACGGTTTTGAAATGACTGTCAATGGTAACACTGGTGCATTAACTACTTATCTACAACATAGTGATGATGAAGATATTCAGACTCTAACTATTAATGACTATACCTTTATTACTAACAGGACAAAGACTGTCAGCATGTCGAGTACTAAGTCACCTTCTCGACCTCCAGAAGTTTATCTAGAGTTAGATCAGATTAAATATGCTGCACAATACTCACTCAATATATTTGACAATACAAACTTTCAAAGCGTCAGTACAGTTACAAGACTTACTGGTGAGATGGTGAGATCTAGTAATAACTATTGTGATTCAAACGGTAATATCTCTAGTCATACAGCCAGAGTCAATAACACAACAAGATGTAGTGCTAGTTCAGAGTCACCAAATGATGATGACTTAGCTCCTAATGTTGGTACAAGAATATTTGAAGTAGCTAGTGGAGGAACATTAGTTGATACTGATGCTATCTCTACAGACGGAGGAACTGATTTCTCATATCAAGTCAATATCTACAATGCAGCTGGTCAGTCAGGACAGACTGGAAGATCTAATTTATATTTCAGGATTACTACTACTGGTCAATCAACACCCGTAGGTTCTGGACAAAACGTTGAGTACAGAACTAGATATACCAGCAACGTAGATATGTTGTATGGCGGAGAGGGTTGGCAGACAGGAGATTATTTCTATGTCTACATGAAAGATGGGTATTACAAAATCAATGTTGATGAAACCAGTACTTCAAGTGTTCAAGCAAACCTTGGTTTAATTAGACCTAATCCTACATCCTTCGATACTAAGACTACTGTTACAGGAGAATCTATCTTAGGTACTTTAAGATCTGAGATCATAGCTACAGGTAATTTCACTAGCTCAAATGTACAGATCATAGGTAATGGACTTTATATAACTAGACCTTCTGGTAGCTTCAACATGTCAGCTCCTAACTCAGAGCTAATGAACGTGGTAGCTGGAAGTGTACTAACTGTCGATGACTTACCAAGACAATGTAAAAATGGAATGATCGTTCTAGTCAGAAATAGTGCTGATGAAAGGGATGATTACTACGTAAGGTTTGATGGAAATAATGGTAGAGATGGTAATGGTACATGGGAAGAGTGCGCCAAACCAGATGTAGATATTGAGTTTGATGCAAACACTATGCCACTCCAGTTAGTCAGAACTAACGCTACTACATTTACTTTATCTACAGTCAGTTGGGATCAAGCACTTGTTGGAGATACAGCTGCTAACGGAGGTACAAACCCTCGTCCAAGTTTTGTTGACGCAACTATTAACAAGATGGTTTTCTTTAGAAACCGTCTAGTAATGCTTAGTGGTGCCAACATAATCATGTCCCGTCCCGGGAGCTTCTTTGATTTTTGGGCTAAAACTGCAACTACGTTTTCAAATATAGACCCTATTGATTTGGCGTGTAGTTCTGAAACTCCTGCTATTGTCTATGATGCTATACAGGTCAACTCAGGATTAGTCATATTTACTAAGAACCAGCAATTTATGCTGACAACAGATAGTGACATATTAAATCCAAGTACTGCAAAGATTAACTCATTATCTACTTACAACTTTAATCATAAAACCAATCCAATCTCTCTAGGTACTACAGTAGGTTTCTTAGATAATGCTGGTAAATACAGCAGATTCTTTGAGATGGCTAATATCAGACGTGAAGGAGAGCCGAGTGTAGTTTGTCAAAGTCAAGTAGTCTCTAGATTATTTGCTAAAGATTTAAAATTAATTTCTGAATCTAATGAAAATAATATAATTTTCTTTAGTGAAGTCGATACTAATAAACTGTATGGATATAGATATTTTGACTCTGCACGTAAAAGAGTTTTAGCAGCTTGGTTTAGCTGGACACTTACTGGAAATATTGTCTATCACTGTATGCTCGATGATGCTTTATATGTGGTAGTTAGAAATAATGGTAAAGATCAGCTAGTTAAATATTCGATTAAACAAGATGAAGATGGAGTTTATGTAACTAATACAGATGAATTTACTATTCACTTAGATCAATCTCAATCAGTTACTACTGCTGCTGGTACATATGCTAACGGTAAGACGACTTTCCCTAAGCCTGTTGGTTTGGAAAGTAGTAATCAATTAGCTGCATACGATACAGACGCAGGAAATAACTTTGGTAGATATGCCGAGATAACTGTTAATGGGTCAAACCTAGAAATAACTGGGGACTGGTCTAACGAGACATTTACTATTGGTTACTTGTTTGATATGCAAGTTCAGATACCTACTATATTCTTTGGATATAAAGATGGAGAGAAGTTCAGAGCTGATACAAGATCTGATCTAATAGTTCATAGAGTTAAATTTAGCTTTGGAGATATTGGTGTTTATAAGATCACTTTAGATAGAGATGGTAAACCTCAATATGTAGAACAAAAAGAAGTTAACAGAGCTAACCAACAAACTGCAAACACTCCAACCTTCCTAGCTGAAGATATAGAGACAATACCAACTTATGAAAGAAATAAGAATTTAACAATAACTGTGTCCTCTAAACACCCATCACCGGCAACAATGCTGGCGTATCAATGGGAAGGACAATATACAACGAAATCATATAAGCGTGTCTAAATACATTCACCCTGCAACATTGGAAGCTGCACTTCATGTGGCTTCTAATTTGTTACCAGAGGATCGTTCGGAAGTAGCTGAGGGTCATGGACATGATCCTGAGAATGCAATAGTCGTAGGAATTAACAACTGTGACTCTGTGTATTTTGAAGTACCGAATGGTGAAATAGCTGGACTAGCTGGCGTATATCATAATGGGCAGATCTGGATGCTCTGTACACCCGCTATCCTTAAATATCCACACACCTTTGCTAGAGAAGCAAAGAGATTTATAAAGAGTAGAGAAGAGAAAGTTCTTTGGAATATCGTTGATAAACGAAACAGAGTTCATTTAAAACTACTTAAGTTCCTTGGGTTCAAATTTTTACGGGAACTAAAACATGGACCAAACAATTTATCCTTTATAGAATTTTGCCGTGTGCAGTCCTAGTGCAGCTATCGGTGGAGCGTCAAAGATACTTAGCGGTATAGGTCAAAGCCAACAGATTAAAGCTCAGAACGCAGCCAAAAGGCGCAACTGGGAACGTCAGATGGAGATTCGCCATAGAAAGTGGCTACAAGATAGGACCGTTTACCAAGCTAAGACTACTAAACGCGCCATTGATATCAATGAAAACGATCTAGCAGCAAATCGTGCTTACGAAAAAGCTAGATCAAAACTAAATCAAACCCGATCTAAAGCCTTGGCAGCTAACCAAAAGGGTTTCATCAAAATGGTTAAAGAGAAAGTCGGAAAAGTTGCAGCAGCCGGTGTTACTGGTAGATCAGCAGCACGTTATGAAACTATGGTGGCAGCAGCTTACGGACGTTCTGTAGGTGCGAGAGCATTTGCTTTAACTAGAGGTCAAGAAGCGTATAGAGAAAGTATTCAGAGAACAAGAAGACAAGCGTTGTCTGGAAGAAACAAATTAACAGAACCATTAGTTCCAGTACCAACATTAGCTCCTAACTATCCTCCAATGCAGAATGCCAACATGCCAATAATGATGGGTATTCTTGGTGCAGCTGGAAGTATAGCTGGTGCGATGGAAGGTGATGATAGTAATAATTTATTTAGTGATAATCAAGGAGATATGCAGTCAGATTGGGACATCAATCCTATCCCAACTGGATCTGATGGATTTACTGATTGGTCACAAGCGGAGGTCATCTATTAATGACAGATTCATTTGATCCAGTAACATCACGTGATTATGTCCCGGAACTCGTAACGAGCTATAAACAGATCAACGAAGGAATGGATAATTTCTGGAGTCAAGAAATTGACAACTATAATTATGCAGCTTCTTTCGCTGGTGATGGTTTAAAACAGCTTGCCGATGTTTCTACAACTATTGGTGATGTCTTAGCAAAAAGAGAAGCTAAGAAAAAACAAGAAGATTTTGCTAAAGGTCATATGTGGTTCTATGAGAATGGAATCCCCGAGGAATCCATGCGAGCCTATGACGAAGCAACATCAGAATTATATGAAGAAGGGCGTGTTATTAATGACATGCGTTTTAATTGGGAATCGAATAATGGAGATATATGGAACTCTGTTGAATTTAAGAAATTAAATAAAGCTGAACAACATGGAGCTGTGGTCGCATTTGTAGAAAGCAAACTACAACAGTATGACCCAAACAATAACGAGAAGATGAAGAATGCAACTTCATACGAAGAGTATAAAGCTGCTGAATCGTTATACAGATTATCGTTATACAGACAACTTGGTGACATTAACCCAGCTCTAGTCCATAAGCATCTCTTTGAAGGTCAAAGAAAAAAAGAAGCAGCTGCATATGAAAACTGGAATGCTACAAGAACCGCAGCAATAAAAGAAGAAGAGATAGGTACTGCTAAGAAAGCACTTGAATCTTGTACCTTAGCCGGAGCAAGTGGTGTTAACTGCATAATGAATTTCACCACTAACAATACTCATTTATATGATGGCTCTTTAAGAAAAGCCAGATTAGCAGCTATCGGGCATTTAAAAGATTTAGCAAGTAATGGTGTCATAACAGAGGATCAAGCTAACGATTTGTTAGACATGAAATTTTTACATAAAGATGGTCACGAAACTACTTATAGAGATCAATACAAAATTGAAGCTAATGAATTAGAAGATGCTGTAAACGACTATAAAACTAACGAATACAACAGAACTCAGAATGAGCATAAAGTAAACGCTCATAATGAAACTCAAGAATTTCTTAAAAATATTCCGAAGGACAAGATTAGTAAGAAAGGTTATGACATAGAAATTATTAAACAAGTCGAAGCTTTAATTACTGATCAAAAGATGAGATACAACGGTCACCACGACCCATATCTCACAACAATGCTTGAGAGTTTACGTGAAGATAAAAACATCATAAAACAAAGAAAATTAGATGCAGAGGAAGCTTTCTTAAATGGAGAGTTAAATTCAGAAACTCTTAAAAATTATCCAATAATGGTTCAGTTGGATGAAGAGATTAAGAAGAAAGCTAAAGCTGGAGATGTAGTTATTGCTAATGAAGAAGACTACAACACAGACCTAGAAGCCATGGTTAAGAAAGCAGCTGACTTAACAGCTGATGGATATGACGATGGTGCTAACCAGCTAACCAGATATTTCCAAGCTAGATGGAAACAGAGAACTATAGAAATTCTTCAAGGGCTTCCAGATGATCAAAAACATCTGGCTCCAAAGATGGCTTATGACGAGATCAAACTTGAGTTTGAGAACGGTATGAAATTAGGTCCTACACAAAATCCTTATCAGGATGAAAATAGTAACTTTGTAGTTCCGGGTGCTTCTAGTGATAAAGAAATAAAAGCTAATGCTGCTGGTATAGATAAATCTAGACTTCTGACTCTAACAATGATCGAACATCACGGAGTTGAGAGTCTTAATAAGCCACGTATGTTCTTTAGTGAAGCAGAGCTAATCAAAATGCAGAATGATTCTGCTAGTGCAGGAATCATAATGATACCTGAAAAAGCTAAATTCATAGCTAAACAATTTGATGGTCTCAATGCGATTGATGTGATCAATATGCAGCGTGCAGCGTTAGGTATGGAGCCACTCACAAGTAATGCTTTAGAAGAGTTTAATGGCTTAGGTACTGAAGCTAAACACTTACTTAATTACTCCTCCACTAGCGTCTCATCTGCTAGAGCTTGGGGTACTTATGGTAAAGAAGTTATATCTATAAGACCTGATGGTGAAAAACTAAAACTAATTAGTACTAATTTAAACTTAAATTTTCCAGAGCTTACAGCTGGAGTCGAATTAGGTGAATTACTAGAGTACGATGGGATAGATTTTGGAGGTGACTTTGAAATTATCCCTGAGAAATACAAATTAGACTACAACAGACTACTTTATAAATACAGTGGTGGTGAGAATAAAACTGCTTTAGACAATCTGATATATCCTGAAATTAAGAAAAGTTTGATTACAGAATCAGGAGAAACTGATACGGTTGCTCTAACTGAGAAAGAAATATATTTAGAAAAAATCAACCATTTAGATCCAAAAAATAGAAACGTACCGATCAAATGAATCAGCCAATAACGGATGAGCTGAACAATAATTTGCCACAGTTGACTGGAGAATTTCTGAATAATTTAGAACAGCTTAAAAATGAAGCTGCTTCTAGACAACAGATGTTATCCGATCCAACAGCTGCTGACCAAGGTCAAACGACAAATGAATTTTTAGATACGTCCGACTCCGATTCTACGGAATCCAACAAAATAGAAAATACAATTGAGCCTGTCCAACAAGAAGGACACGCTTTAAGTAGAAAAGACAATGCCGACAGAATAAATGAGAAGATCAGAAAAGGTGAAAAAGTTACCTTTGCTGATACCTTTGCTCATAACAGAGCAGATCTAAGAAATCCTCTTAACTGGGCTAACTATCCAGCAGCTATGGGAGCTGGTATGGTTGACTTTGCTATTGATACAGTCAACATACTTCCCGGGGTAAATATCCCTAAATTACCACAGTACGAAAGTGCAACTTTACAAGGTATTCGAGAAATATCCTCAATCGTTATCCCTTCTTTATATGGAGGAATTTGGTTAAAAGGTTTAGGTAGAGCAGCTCATGCAAAAGTTGCTTGGTCGGTTGGTAATAACCCTTTAATGAAATTCATGGGTAATGCCGGAGCTGATGCTTTTGCTGGTGGTGTAGTCGATAGGATTAACACAGTAAACGAAACAGATCACAACGCTGCTGGTTCGTTAAAGAAAGCGTGGCCACAGACTTACGGTTGGATACCAAATAATATAGCAACACTAGATAGTGATTCTCCTGAAGTTAAAAGGATGAAAAACGTCAACGAAGGAATTGGATTAAGTTTCTTCGGAGATATTTTGCTAGGTGGTACCAAATTACTTAGAGAGCTAAAAGGAATTGATGATGCAACTCAATGGGTTCCAAAGTCTGAACAAGCTAAAGAGTGGGTTAAGAATAAAAATACAAAGAAAGTTTTCTCTGCTGACCCATCTGAAAATGAGATGATCATAAACAGCACGAAGAGAAAAGAACAGTTCACCGAAATGGGTCAATATAATCTTTCTCAAAGTGTTGATTTAGATAATCCAATTAAAGGTGTGCATGATATATATGATGACTACGAATTAGGTTTTAGAACTGCTGATGACGGTGGTATCGTATCAGCTCAATTTGATGCTGTACGTATTACTAAGAATATAGATAGTGTTCAGGGAAGAGTTGGAAGTGTATTTACTGATTCTGCATTAAGAGATGGTTTAAATCTAGATGATGCTGGATTAGGTACAATGCGTGAATTATCCAAAGATCTTAAATTAGATATTGACTGGCATGGTCAAACTGGAAAGGTCATAACTCACAAAGAAGCTAAAGAAGTTGGAGAAGATCTAGCTGCTGCGCTTTATGAGATGGAAACTCCAGAGATGAAACGTGTAATGGAAAACTTCCTGACTGGTGTAGATGCTGATACAGGAATAAAAGTTCTTAGTTCAGAAGGGTATGTCGGAGTATTTAATGCAATAAAGAAATACTTTGATGACTATATGAATATGGACTTAGCACGTGCTCAAGCATATTTAGGTACATCATTAGGTGGTCAGGTTTCTGATTTAGCTGAAGGTGCAAGACTTATGGAAGATGTTCCACAAGCTGTACAAAGAGCTCAAGAGCAAGTGTTAGATAGATTGCAATATCTTATGAATCTTAAAGCCCAAACTTCTTATGCAAGAGGTAGAGCTTTAAACATGGTTAATCTTTGGAATCGTATTAAAACATTAGATTTCAGTAATAAAGGTGGTAAAGGTCAAATCTTAAATAATGCACTTGAGTACATTAGGCAAAATAAGAAAGAAACAATAGATGCTCTTAAGAAAATAACTAAAGAGTCTAGAGATGCTATTGATCTAATCCGTATGTTGAATAAGGAAAAACCTTCAATGTTAAAACCATTGATGTTGATGTATGAAACTACAGACGGAAACGTAGATACTATTGCAAAATTAAATAGACAATTTGTAGAACGTACAGGTTTATGGAAAAAAGCTTTTATTGATTTAAACCCAGATATGCCTTCTGTACTTGTACAGGCTGGATGGGGAAATATCTATAACTCTGTTCTATCTGCTATAGGTACTCCACTTAAAGCTGGTATGTCTAACTTGGCTCTTATGATTGAAAGACCAATAGCTACTTTTGCTGGAGCAATGATTCAGGGTGATGTGGCTACTTTAAGAAGAGCAAGCTATATGTACACAGTTGGATTTGTTGATACCTTACAAAAAGCTACTAAGCATATGAACATAGTGTTCAGACAGGCTTCGAGAGATCCTAGTTCTGTTGAATACATCATGCGTAAAGATTTTCAACTTAAGAATACAAAGACATTAGAAGCTTTAAATGCTTATGCAGATGCTAAGTCTTTAGATGGTTTTGATGGTCCAAAAGCAATGATGGCTAGAGTTGAAGCTATGAATGATCTTGCCGAACATCCTTGGCTAAGATTTGGAGCTAACTCCATGACAGCATTTGACGGATTTACCAGATCTTTCATTGCTAGTGTTGAATCTAGAGGTAGAGCTTATGATGCCATTATTGGTAAAGGTCAGAAGGTTACAGAGAAGAAATTAAAGAAAGCAAGTACAAATTTATATAAACAGATGTTCGATGAGAACGGAATGATTACAGATAAAGGTGTGGAGTATGCAAGTAGAGAGATAGCTATGAACCTCGATAATCCTGGAGTTGATGGTATCAATACTTTGCTTTCTTATGCACCCGCATTTAAACCATTCCTCATGTTCCCAAGAACAGCTGTAAACATGCTGCGTTTTGCTGGTAGTCATAACCCTATGGGTTTGTTTATTGATCGTTTAAATGCGTTTAGAAAACCATTCGCTCAAATGGATGGTAGTGAAGTAGAAAGACTTTTAAGAGCAAATCAAATTGATGTAGACAGCGTAAATGTTGAAGCAGCTTATGAGACTATTCGTGCTGAATTAAAAGGTAGAAAAGCTATAGGTACTATTTCAGTATTTAGTGCTGTTGGATTATTCAGTGCTGATGCTCTTCGTGGTAATGGTCATTACGACAAGACTACACAATCGACAAGAAAACAACTTGGTTGGACAGCTCGTACCTATAAAGGTTGGGATGGTAAATGGTATAGCTATGACGGATTAGGAGCTATAAGCGATTGGATTGCTTTAACTGCTGACGTTATGGATAACTTTGAGACTTTAGACACACCAAGTCTAGAACTATGGCTTAATAAAATGGGCTATATCCTAGCTACTAACATTACTAACAAATCATTCCTAGCTGGTCTTGAACCAATGAATGATGTGTTAGCTGGAAACCCAGCAGCTATGAATAGATGGCTTGCAAGTTTTGGTAGTAGTTTCATTCCCGGTAGTGGCTTAAGAAATGAATTTTCTAGATTATTTACACCACAGTTAAAAGAACTAGAACAAGATTTCTCTCAGTTACTAGCCAACAGAAACCCACTAACTAAAGATGGATTACCTGATGCTTATGACTGGGTAGATGGTGGTTTAATAAGAGAACCATTAAATTTCTGGCAAAGATTAGTTAATACTTATTCTCCTACTTTTAAACAAAGTGATGCTCTATCTCCTGAAAAACAATTCTTAATTGATATTGAATTTGATGGAAGACCACAACTTAATACGAATGGCAATGGAGTGGAATATTCTCCAGCTCAACGTTCACAAGTTACATACATCATGGGTAAGGACAAGATATTCCAGAAAGAGATTAAAAGGATAATGAATACTCCAGAAGGTAAGAACTTCAGGAAAGACTTTCTAAAAGCTCAGAAACTTGGAATAGAACTAGATAAAAGTCAATATAAAAATATTCATAGATTGCTTAAAAGAGCTTTAAGAAAATCTCAGAATATAGCAGAAGCTAGAATTGCAGAAAGAGGAATAGTAGATAAGAAACAGTACTACAACAAGGCGATAGAAAAAGCACAACAGAAAGGAGATTTAGAAGAAATACTCAGATTACAAAACGAAGCTAAAAGGCTTCAATAAATCCACCCATCAATCCTAAAGGATCACGATGGCGACAACCGAAGAATTTAAAAACGGTGGGAGTACCTCCTATCCGTTCTCAATTGAATACATAAATGCCAGTGACATTAAAATCGAAATTGATGGAACTGCGCTCACATACACAACAAATACAAACCCAACATCTGGTCAATATAAAGTAGTAGGTACAACCGCTACTCTCGGTGCTCAAGCAGCAGCGGGTACAGGGAATGTTCATATATTTAGAGAGACTGGCTTAGATACACCAGCTGTAGTTTTTGCTGCTGGTTCTTCTATCAGAGCAGCTGACTTAAATGCTATTAATGACCAAATTAGACTTGCTAGTCAAGAACAAAGTCAGTTACAAAAAACTCCTGACATAAAAGATCAGGCTGTAACTTCAGCAAAAATTAAAGACGGAACTATCGTTGATGCTGACATTAGCGGAAGTGCTGCTATAGCACACAGCAAGATTGCTACAGGGAACCTACCTAGTGGCATAACTGTTAATTCAGCTAACATAGTTAACGGTTCTATAGTCAACGAAGATATCTCAGCTACAGCTGATATTGCTGGAAGTAAGTTATTAGACGATAGTGTAACTCTAGATAAACTTGGCAGTGGTGCTTTACCAACTGACATAACAATCCACAGAGACAATATCGTTAATGGAACTATCCAGTCTGCTGATATTGAAACTGGCACTTTAGATAATAGATACTACACAGAGACTGAGCTTAATGCTGGTCAGTTAGATAATAGATACTATACCGAAACTCAGCTTGATGGTGGTGCTCTAGATGGTAGATACTACACAGAGACTGAACTAAACAATGGTCAGTTAGATAGTAGATATTACACTGAAACCCAACTAGATACTGGGCAATTAGATAATAGATACTACACAGAAACCGAATTAGACGCTGGTAAATTAGACAACAGATATTTCACAGAAACTGAAGCTGACGCTAGATTTCTACGTCAAGACTCAACTGACGTTATAGACACTAACGCAACTTGGACAGTAGGTAATACTCACGTTGCTACAACTGGAGCTGTTGAAGCTAGAGTTATTGACCTTATTGATGACGTTGGTGGATTTGATGCAATAGCAAATGAAACAAGTTTCCCAGCTACAAACCCTCAAGGTACAGCTGGACAATCTGCGATTCTTAGTATTGCTGCTGTATCTGCAACTCTAACTCCAAGCAATAACGTAATTACTATTGCTAACGGAGCTGGAACTGGAAATACAGTAACTATTAATAGTGTCACTGCTAGTTCAATTCCTCAAGGATTTGGATTGTTAGTTGAATCTACTTCAACATTACATACATATAAATTCCATAGATTAGTTCCTAAAGCTTTAGACGTTAATACTGTTGCTACAAACATCAATCAGGTGGTGGCTTGTGGTAATAACTTAGTTGATATTGAAAACTTTGCTGATTTATATCAGATAGCTACTTCAGCTCCTACAACTAGAGCTGACGGAGGAGCACTAACAGTTGGAGACCTATGGTTTGATAGTTCTTCTAACCAAGTGATGATGGTTTATGACGGCTCCGCAGGAGACGGCTTCTCACCTATCACACCTGACGCATCAACTATTACAGCTATTAATAGTGTTTCTGGTCACGTTACATTTACAGAAGACTTAGGTCTTATAACTAACTCAGTTAATACTGGCTCAGGAAATAACTCTATTAATACATGTGGAGCTAACATAGCTTCTATTAACACAGTTGCTGCTGACTTAAACGAAACAACATCTGAAATAGATACAGTTGCAACCAATATTGCAAACGTAAATAACGTAGGTAATAGTATTGCAAACGTTGATGCGGTAGCTAATAATCAGACAAATATAAATGCTGTTAAAAATAATTCAACAAATATAAATGCAGCCGTAGCTAATGCTTCAAACATTAACGCTGCTGTAAGCAACGCTTCCAACATAAATACAGTTGCAGGAATTAGTTCTAACGTTACGACAGTTGCAAATAACACATCAAATATAAATGCAGCCGTTGCAAACCAGACAAATATAAATGCAGCTGTTTCCAACGCTACAAACATCAATACAGTCGCTACTAATGTGGCTGACGTTAATAACTTTGTAGATAGATATCAAATATCTAACACAGCTCCTACACAAAGGGATGATGGTACAGCATTACAAAATGGTGACCTCTGGTTTAATAACAGCTCCCAAGCTATGGAAAGCTATGACGGTAGTGCTGGAGATGGTTATACACCTATACAACCAAGTGCAACAGTAATACAAAATATCGCCAATGTTACTGGTTTTGTGACATTCGTAGAAGATAACGGATTAATTACTGACTCTGTAAATACAGGATCAGGAAATAACTCAATTAACACTGTTGGTTCAAACATATCGGACGTTACTACAGTCGCTGGAAGTATTGCAAATGTCAATACAACTGCTGGAGATATAGCTAATGTCAACACCGTAGCTGGTGCGATAGCAAACGTAAATACAGTTAGTACTGCAATAGCAGATGTCAATAGATATGCAGCTGAATACCTAATACAGAGTGGTGCTCCGTCATCACCTTCGGAAGGAGATCTCTGGTATAGCAGCACATCTAATACACTTAATTACTACAACAGTAGTTCATGGGTAGGAATATCTCCCGGTATTGCTGGTCTGATTAATGATGCTAACCCTGCACTTGCTAATCACTTGGATTGCAACGATAAGAATTTAACAGAAGTAGCAACTATAAGCGGAAACAATTTACAACTCGATTTCGGTACACTTTAAATGGCAAAATTATTAAAATTAAGACGTGGTACTACAACGCAACACGGGTCCTTTACTGGTGCCGAAGGCGAAGTAACTATAGATACCACAAAAGATACAGCCGTCGTACATGACGGATCACAAGCTGGTGGAAGACCTCTTCTTAGAGAAGACATGTCTAACCTCCCAGCAGGAACAATAGACAATGCAGACATTAACGCATCTGCTGCAATATCAGGAACTAAGATTTCTCCTGACTTTGGTTCTCAGGAAATAACTACTACAGGAAAAATTAAGTTTGCAAACGTCTACACCAATGAATCTGACTTGCCGAGTGCAAGTACTTACCACGGTATGTTTGCTCATGTCCACAGTACAGGACTAGCTTATTACGCTCATGGTGGTAACTGGATAAAACTAGCAAAACTTGATGCACCTGATTTTACAGGTGGTATTGACGTAACAGGAACTCTCACAACAACAGGAAATATTACTTCAACAGGTGATATTCTTTTAACAAATACGCAACCTAGAATTGTTTTTAATGATTCTAATGATAACCCTGATTATCAAATTGAAAACGTAGGTGGACAGTTTAAAATTAGAGATAATACAAACTCTACTGACAAATTAATTGTCCAAGCTGATGGACATATAGATTTAAACCCTAACGTAGACTTTGGTGCTGGTATTGACGTAACAGGAAACATCTCAGTTACAGGAACAGTTGACGGTAGAGACGTAGCTGCTGACGGTACAAAATTAGATAATATTGAATCTGGAGCCACTGCCGATCAGACTAAAGCAGATATTGATGGACTAAACATTAATGCTGACCAAGTTGATGGTATGCACGCTAATGAATTTTTAGCTGTTGCTGGTGACCAAGCTACTGGAGACATCACATTTGCTGGTGGAGCTGGTGCTGTAACTATTGCTGCAAATAGTGATATTCAATTAGCTGATGGTAGTTGGTCAGGTAATGGCACCCCAGCTAAGATACAAGGACATAATAATGGTTTGTATATTGTTTACCCAGATGCAGGGTCTTGTTATATAAGAGATAGTGCTGGAAATAATAACTTTACCGTAGACTCTTCTGGTAACTGCACTGCTCTCGGTAACGTAACAGCTTACTCTGACGCAAGACTAAAAACAGACATACATACTATCAATGATGCTCTTGGTATCTGCGGTAAGTTACGTGGTGTTTCTTATAAGTGGATAAGAAATGGTAAACCTTCTATTGGTGTAATTGCACAAGAAGTAGAAGAAGTAATACCAGAAGTAGTTTTAACTTCACATGATGTAGATCCTTCTACAGGCGAAGTTGAAGAAATCAAATCAGTTGACTACGGAAAAATAGTAGGCGTACTTATAAACGCAATAAACGAACTTAAAGCAGAAGTAGACGAACTAAAAGGAGGTAAATAATGCCATGTCCTGCAAGTGGTACTATTTCCATTCAAGATTTAGTTGATGAGTTTGGGGGTAACGCCCCTCACTCTATGAACGAATACTATAGAGATGGAGCATACGTACCGGGAAATAATACATCTATACCTACATCTGGAACCTTTTCTCTTTCTAACTGCTATTCAGCTGTTAATGAAATTCAACACGTTATTGACAGTAATACAGATCACTTCCACGCATCTAATACATTTGGTTCTAACTGGGCATCAACAGTTCCTAAGAGAGTTGTTATTAACTCAGGAGTTACTGTAGGTGCAGATAATACTCATGCTTTCTACATTCCTGCTGGAATGGGAGGAACATTAGTTATAGACAACAGTGGAAATATTCATGGATATGGTGGAGCTAGAAATGGCGGAAACGGTGGACATGCTGTTTACTGTGAGCAATCTTCAGGAGTTACTATAAACAATAATTCCGGAGCTACTATCAAAGCTGGTGGTGGCGGAGGAGGTCAAGGTGGACAAGGCGGTACTGGTGGACAAGGCGGTACCGGCGGACAAGGCGGTACTGGATCCTATGACCAAAGTTATGGTCACAGTGGAGACTATTACTCTTGGCCGTCAAGGTCTGGTCCATGCACAGGTGTTGCATGGGGATTTAGTTTCTGGTCTGCCTGTCGTGGAAGAGTAGATATGTGTAAAACAACTTTCGGTGGAGATTGTTCACGCTGGAATTGTGGTGGAAACACTAACTCTCACCATTGTTGGGGTTGCACCGCATGTAGAGATGACAGTGATGACGGAAGTACTTGGGGTTGGTGTCAAGCATGTAACTATACCCAATACCAAGCAGGAGCTGGCGGAGGTTCCGGTGGATCTGGAGGTTCCGGTGGAGCCGGTGGTTACGGCGGTAAAGGACAAGGAGATAATTGGTCAGCAGAATCTGGTGGCAGTGGAGCCGGTGGTTCTAGCGGATCTGGAGGATCTAGCGGTGGTAATAATGGAAGCAACTCTGGACAAGGTGGTACTGGAGGAACAGGTGGTACAGGTGGTACTGGAGGAACCGGAGGAGCCGGAGGGTCATTTGGAAACAGTGGCGCATCTGGAAGCACTGGAGCTACAGGTAACCAAGGAGCCACAGGAAACTCAGGTGCTAACGGAAACCATGGTAATGGTTCTGGAGGATCTGGAGGATCATCAGGATCTGGAGGATCTGGAGGATCTGGCGGTGGATCTGCTGGATATTACGTCTATAACCGCAGTTACGTAACATTAAACAATTCCGGTACAGTAGCCGGTCAATAACTATGAAATTTACAATCAGAACAATCGAAACAGGTTATATAACTGTTGATTATGAAGATGGTGCTTGGGCGAGAATACCTATCTCTAAAGATATGGATAAACGTGCAGTACATTCTTCTATCAAAGGTCATATGACCATTCCTGTATTTACTAAGGCAACTGACGTTCCATACGCAGAAGGTGAAAAAGGTGATACAGATGACAAAATAGAATCATCTAAACCCGAAGAAGATTTAGATATCCCATGGGTAATGGCTCGTGAAAGGTCATATCCAGATATTGGCGATCAATTAGACGCTGCATACTGGGCTAGAAATGGTGATGATACAGCTCAGAAAGCTTTAGATGTCGAGATTAAAGCAGTTAAAGATAAATTCCCTAAAGGTTCAGGACCTTATAAAAAGGCTGACATCTAAGTGGAATGGAAGGAAAAACTGGATATTTGCCGTAAATGTCCAGAAATCTTTAAACCTACAATGACCTGTAAAAAGTGCAAGTGTTTTATGAAAATTAAAGTACATATACCGGGAATGCACTGTCCATTAGAAAAATGGTAAGGAAATGTAATTTGTATTTACGTGATTATCATTATTCCTATCCTTTAGATACTTGGTTGGAAGTCTGTAAAGACAAAACTCCAACCACAGTTTTATTTGAAGAGATAGATATTCCATACTACAACTGCACACTTAGGTTGTATGAATGTGATATATCTTACCCGGGAATTATTTATAAGACAGAACCAAAGTTTAAAATGATAGACGGTAATCATCGACTTTGGAAACAGATCCTGTCTAAGAAAGAATCAGGCATGTTTTATATTCTTGATGATAATGACCTCAGTAAACTTACCAAATATAGAGATTCCCGCGATATCTGAAATAGAGACAATATCAATACCTTTACCAACAGCTGATGTTCCTTTTTATGTACCTTTAGTAGTTCCTCCTAGTGATTTGGAAGCTCCTGAAGGAGTAGAAGCGGAAGCTTCAGAAGAACCAGAAACAGGTATTAGAAGAGTAGACGTACCGTTTACTAATCTTAAAATGCCTGTCCCGGAGAACGAGATATTAGTAACGGCTGGAACAACTGCGGTTGTTTCTGTAGCAGCCACCCTTACGGCTACAGCAGCTTTTAAATGGGCTGTTACTGCACTAAAACCAATACTAAAAACCACATGGAAGAAATTAAGCCAGAAGAAAAAAAAGGGCTGATTGGAAAACTAAAAGATGCAGCCGAAGATAAAGAACATCAAATAGAAATACTTGGTACCTTCGTAAGACTGGGCGTAGTTGTCTGGTCTGGGTTCATTATTACTATGAACTACGTTGATATACCAATGGTTAAGAAGTCTGGGAATAGCGATATCACTTTCGTAGCCAGCGTCTTTACGGGAGCCCTAGCCACATTCGGTCTGACGACTGGAAAAAATGGCAACGGTAAAAAACCTGAATGCCCTATGGCAAAAAAACCAACAACAAAAGCATGAAGAAATTTATTCTGCTTTTAGCTCTGTTATCACCCAGCATAGCTAGAGCCAACACAGTCACTCCCCAGTTCACAACAGGGTCGATGAACTCAACGACCACTACGACTCAAACTATAGTGGAAACAGAGCAAGTCCAAGTTTTTGGTGCAGCCGTAAATACTTGGTCAGGTACAAACATAACTCCGTCAGCAGATATCACTACAAGTGGTACAACATTTTCTGTGACAAACGCAGCTAATCCATGGAGCTTAGAAACAACAGTAAGACCAGCAGGCTTAGTAGAGCAGCGCGACTATACACGCAATTTCACAATAAACTCTACTACTACTTCGCTGTCTGTCTTCTCTCAATAAGTCCAGTACTGGCTGAAGGAGACACCAATAATTCAAGTAACCCAGTAGCAGCAGCGACTGGAAACGTTACGAATCAAGCTGTCCAATTTCAAAATAACGGAGCACCAAGTCGTCAATCTTTCGGTAATAACATTTCGTGTAATGGAAGCACGATGACTTTATCTCCTTTTTATATGGGCAACGATACGGAACCACAGACAGAAGATGGTTACGTAATTACAGAGAATTGGGGGTTTCAAATAAACTTCTCAGTTCCTTTAAATAGAGATCTGACAAAGCAATGCGAACGTATGGCTGAAAGTCAGATACAAAAAAATAAGCTCGACTTTGAGCTTGTTCGTGCACTTAAATGTGCCGAGCTACAACAGAAGGGGTTTACCCTGCTACCCGGATCACGTGTATATCACTTGTGTTCTGACGTAGTTCCTATTCAATCACTTTTACCCAAGAAACAATAATGTTAGCAATCGCAAGACCATTCGTACTTTCTGCATTAAGAAGTCCAAAATTTAAAACATTCGTTATTGATCTACTACAGAAGTTAGTCGAACAATCAGATAACGACCTAGATGACAAAGCACTAGCAATAGTTAAAAAAGGTCTAGGAGTCTAATGATTAAAAAAACACCCAACAAAGATAATTCCCGTGTACCTGATAGATGGATTATTGATAACTTCTTACCTTTAGATGTTTATAAACCTGTTGAAAATTGGGTATTAGGCGAAGAGACACCATGGTACAAACATGATGGTGTTGTAAATGATGATGATGGTAGAACAAGATTTGTCCATAGTCTTTATGGTGCAAATGGAATCCAGTCTAATAACTATGCAGGATTTGAACCTATCTTTAACGAATTAGGAGTTCAACCACTTTTAAGAGCAAAGTTAAATCTTGATCTAAGACATGAGAAAATTGGAGACAAATATAAGTTCCATACTGATCATCATTATGTAACTGAGGATAATTGCTTTTGGACTTGTATCTTAAACTTCTCTGATTGCAATGGGGCAACTATATTTGAATCTGACGGAGCACCTGTCAAATCTAAAAGAAATAGAGCAATAATCTTTAGATCTCACTTAGCACATGCTGGATGTCCACAAACTGACAGCTTAATGAGGTATGTACTTAATGTAAATTATTTATCTCCTAATGCACCGGGAAGGGGAAATCCCTTCTAAATGGGGGGTACAAACATACCCAGACAAAATTACAAGCCCCTTACAGGCGATTCTGGAGGGGCATTTTTTATAGAAAATGAAGAAAAAGGCAACTGAAGAGCAATTTAACGAACTCCACCAGTTAGTCACGCAAGAATTTTTAGCAAGAGTTAAAAGTGGCGAAGCTACTACTCAAGACTTAAAAGCAGCCTGTGATTGGCTGAAATCAAACGATATATCCGGTGTTGCTTATGATGGCAGCCCATTATCAAAACTGGCAAGTGTATTGCCTGAAATAGATCCAGATTTAGTAAAGGCAAAACTCTATGGCAGGATTCAGCGGACCTAAGTATGCCAATGGCAACTATAAGTCACAACAAAAAGCATATAACAAAACAAAGAAGGGGTTAGAACTACGTGTCAATGCGAATGCTATTAACCGAGCCAAAGGTACTTATGGAAATGGTGATGGGAAAGATGTCGCCCATAAGCCGGGAAAACAAAAAAGCAAAGATCCAAAAGACGCAACTTTGCAGTCTCCATCCAAGAACAGAAAAAGCAGACTCAAAATCCATAAAGCATGACCCCTCTACTACCTAGTCCAAAACATTACTTACACAACTTAATAACCATGACAAGTTCAGACTCTAAACGGCTCTGGAGAAGAGCTGTAAAACAGCACTTCAATTGTCAATGTGTTTATTGCGGAAAGAATTATGAAGAACACGAACTTACACTCGATCACGTCCAACCTCTTAGCAGAGGTGGAGAGACTCTTACGAAAAATATCGTATGTGCCTGCAAAGCGTGCAATCAGGATAAAGGTAGTAGAAACTGGCTCCAATGGATGAGAGCCAAGTTTGGACATTTACCACATAGAGAAAAAACGATAAGCGACCACCTCGCTGCATAGATAATTAACCGCCCCGTAAGGGGCTTTTTTAATGGCAACAGATAAAAACCCTTATAAGGGGTGGGTAGACAAAAATGGGTTTACTACAAAACCTTGGAAAGAGTATCAGAAGGAAGCTAATAAAATTATTCAAGACCTACCTCATGGTAAAGATTGGCAAGCTGAAATTATTAGTAGGCTAGGTAAAGGTCTATGGGAATTTGAGGATCAAGGAAAAGTAGAGTATGGCTTTAACCGGACTACTAATAAAAGAACCGGTGAATGGAATATTAAAAGAAAGCAGAAGACTGTCAGAGTAAAGAATCTGAAAGATGCTAGTAATTCCAGAGTTAATCGTTTAAATAACGCCAATTCCCTTGTTGATCCGGGAGACTTAGAAGCTGGTAAGAAGTTTCAAAAGGAAGTATCTAGTACTCCGGGTAGAAACGCTGATCATATCCTAGAAGTGCAGACTTTTGGTCCTGCTCAAGAATTACTTGAAAAAGAATTTAAATCTGGTGCTATAACAGAAGCTGAATATCTTAAACGTAAAAAGATACTTCAAAGCCAAGGTGTTGGCGATAGTATTCACAACTTTCAAGACTTAAGTGAAAGTGCTAACCAGAATAAAAAGAATATAGTCGAAGCTAAGAATAAGACTCTTCAGAAAATGGAAGAGCTTAATCCTAGTACTAGACACTTAGACGATAAATACGTCAAAGCTATGAGCTTGGCTGATGGATATAAAGTTACTAAGACTGCTAGACCAATAAAGAGGTTACTTAAATGGGTGCCTTATGTTGGAACAGGTATTGTCGCATTAAACCTAAAAGCCCAAGCTGATGAACTTAAAGCCGAGAATACTTGGCAAAACAGATGGCAATTGGGAATAGCATCCGTTGAAAGTGCTTTAGAAGGATTTGAACTAGCAACTGGCGGTACTGGAGCTTTAATTACTACACCTTTGCAGATTGGGTTAATGATTGCCCATGAAGGTATAGAAGCATCCAAACCCGGGCATGTTAAACCTGACAATGATAAGACGGTAAAGAACCAGACAGAAGGCGGTAAATATGACTTCACAACGATGTAAATCGTATTTATACACATTTGTATATGAATGATCAATTAGAAGCCTTACAGGGCGATTTCAAGCTGTTTCTGCAAGCATTATGGAACCAGCTTGATCTACCCTCACCTACGAGGGCTCAATATGCTATTGCAGACTATTTACAGAATGGTCCAAAACGACTACAGATCCAAGCCTTCCGAGGAGTCGGAAAAAGTTGGATTACTGGAGCTTTCGTTCTATGGACTCTATTTAATAACTGCGAAAAGAAAATAATGATAATTTCCGCTTCTAAGGAGAGGGCGGACAACATGAGTATCTTCTTACAGAAACTAATTATCGAAACACCATGGCTAAGTCACTTAAGACCAAAATCAGACGACAGCAGATGGTCAAGAATTTCCTTCGACGTAAACTGCTCACCTCATCAGGCACCATCCGTGAAGAGTGTTGGTATTACTGGTCAGTTAACGGGAAGCAGAGCCGACCTAATGATTCTGGACGACATCGAGGTTCCCGGGAACAGCATGACGGAGTTGATGCGTGAAAAACTTCTTCAACTCTGTACAGAAGCCGAAAGTATCCTTACCCCGAAAGACGATAGCCGTATTATGTATCTCGGGACTCCTCAGACTACTTTTACTGTTTATCGTAAGTTGGCAGAGCGTGCGTATCGTCCCTTCGTCTGGCCTGCTAGATACCCAAAAGACGTTACACCATACGAAGGATTAATAGCACCTCAGCTACAAGAAGATATAGATAACGGTGCTGAAGCACAGCAACCAACTGACCCAGATAGATTTACTAATGAAGACTTACTCGAAAGAGAAGCTGCAATGGGACGAAGCAACTTTACGCTTCAGTTCCAGCTGGATACAACCCTTAGTGACGCTGAGAAGTTTCCTCTTAAGAATGCTGACCTTATTGTTACTAGCGTTAATCCTACTAAAGCACCCGACAACGTTATATGGTGCTCA